>ERZ780128.669-NODE-669-length-12758-cov-6.878296_pt1 | contig 12758 bp, 10 predicted proteins | sample MGYA00511170_ERZ780128 | MGnify/ENA primary metagenome ERZ780128 (study PRJEB29588, sample SAMEA1970465) | human gut metagenome | biome: human gut; feature: human-associated habitat; material: faeces | place: Denmark | collected 2008/2010 ...
GGCAATTCAAAGTCCGGTGCTTTTTTTCCTACTTCTAACATATTTTATTCCTCCAAATTAATTAAGCTTTTTCTTCTCTGCTATACAAAAAATGCCCATTCCCATAATTAGTATAGTCTGCTCAACCTTCTAATATGTACTTAGAGCCTAAATTTATTGATTGCAGAAACCCAAAAATATATCGTATTTTATACTTTTACTTTTATTTCTAATCTGTCAAAACATTCCTTAGCTGATTCCTCAGAAATATTATTAGCAATTAACATACCGGTATTTGTACCATTAATTTTCACTACGTAATTAAACTCAGAATCATTATAATTCCACATTACATAACTACAATCCGATTTAGTACCTTCATCAATAATTTCTGCTTTTTCGTTATTTTTTACACTATCAACATATGCAGTAAAATACTCAGCTGAAATAAATATACCCTGACTTAACTCCTTTTTATCCTTAGAAATGACAAAAGGAATGTCCGACGTTAACTCATATCCATCATTTGTTGTCAACGAAATTGTAATGTTATCACCTGTTTCGACCTTATAGGTATACGAAACAGTTGTTTTTGAATTACCACATCCCGTGACAAATAACATAATGACCACTATTAGACTAAAAATAATATTTAATTTCTTTTTCATATTTATGCCTTTCTAATCTCATCAGTAGTTTTTTCTGCTTTCTTTTAAATGCCATCTGCTCTTCATCCTAATTACTGCTAGTATACCAAATCCAACCAGTATTCTCAACTCACCTTTTGTATCATCTCTACATAAAACTATATTTTCACCAACAATTTCCACTGATTCAATTCCTTTAGGTGACACCATGTAATCCACTTCTACTTTTTTCCTGTTGGTAAACTTTTAGTCTTTGACGAATAAAAATCCGACTTAACATTAACTACTTGACCATTAATATCAACATCAACATAATATCTTACAGTTCCTCCGTCTCCATATATTTTTCTTTCAATAATTCCTGTTGTGTTTTCTTTGAAGAAAAGACGGACATGCATGCCCGCCTTCTCCATGGTTATTTTCTCGTTTCATTTTTTAACTATCGTTTCTATGAATTCAAATTTTCTCTGCGTTTCTTTACGGTAATAATCAATCCCGTTCCGGAAAGAATTGATAGTATAAACAGCCATACACTCGGTGTGTTGTCCCCGGTTTTAGGTGCATCATCCTTCTTATCAGTTCCACTCGATGGCTTGTCATCAGAGGTATTTGCTTTGATGGTAAATGTGGTGCTTGCAGAACCATCCGTCCAAAGGATTTCAACTGTATGGGTTCCTGCCGAAAGTGTATTCAGGTAGGAAGCTTTCAGTGTGATAATGGTAGAGCCTTCCTTTGCAGTGTAGTTGCTCTTGTCTATCAAATTTCCGTCCACCTTAACTCCGGTAAACTTGGAGAAGTCTCCGTTACCCCGGATGGTGATATTACCATCACTATCAGGCGTCCAACTACTGTTTGCTCCATCAATAATCTGATAGGTGTTATCCGGTGTCTGGCTTTCCTGTTTAAAGGTAACTTCTATGGTGTGATCAGTATTCACATCACTAAAGGTGTAGCTTGTGGTTGCTGTCACTTCCGAACCATCCACCTTTACGTCCGCAATATAATATCCTTCGTTCGCCTTGATTGTATATGTAAGCTGACCTGCGGCAGATACCGTTGTCGTGCCACCGGGAGAGATTGTTCCACCGATACCTGCCGTTGCGGTAATCTTGTAGCTTGCTGTACCGCTCGGAGGCGTTATCGGCGCTGTATCCGCCGTAAAACTCCAACTTCCACGGAATACCACGGTTGTGCCGTTTAGGTTGCCGGCATCCCAGCCCGAAAAAGCCCATGTGCCGTTTTTACCATCCTTTTGTGCCTGAATGCGTGTTGTGGAGGTATATTTCTTATCCACAGCCGCCTTCGCCTGTTGCACACTCGAATAGGAGCTGCTATTTAGCGGCAGCGTTGCGCCTGTCGGGAATACAGAGCCCCAATTGTATTGCACCGTATAATTTTTTGTCACCGGCGGCTCGGGGCGTTCCTCAGACCTTTTATAAATATAACGAATCGTCATACCACTGTTCGGGACAGCATTTTCCATCCCCTCCGCTTTAACAAAAGTGTAGCCGTGCAGTTCCTGCGGCGGCTGCCAATCAACCTTTTTGCCTACCGGAACAGTAAAGGTAGTCGGCATGGTGTTTGGAACATCTGTGCCATCCTCCAGCTGATATTGGATGGTGACATTGACATAGCGCTGCTGCTCCGTATCATCATCAGCCAATACCTCGCCTGTCGCATGATCTACAATCTCAAAGCCGATGGTATCGCCGGATTGCAGAATGGCATTCTCCGGAATCGTGTAAACCAGAGAGCAGTTGACAAGGCCGGAATTAAAGTCGCTGCCCTCGTAATCCAACGCACCCTTTGTCCAGAATTTGCTTTTCTCTTTCCAAACAGGGATGTCAAACTCCTGCGTAGTGAAAACCTGCTCCCCATCTGTCGTGACCGCTTTTTCGCCGTTGGAATGTTCCACCCACAGGCGCAGGGTCACAGTCTTCGCTTGGGTATTCGAAAGATTTTGTATAATGGTGCGCAGCTCAACCTGCTGCCCCTTCATGCTGCTATAATCAAAGCTGTTTTTACTGCCGCCGCTTAATAGACGGCTATTCCTGTCATTTTGATAGCTCGCATATGCGGAGGAATTCGCTGCCTCAAAGGCAGAAGGATCTTTTGTGGGATTTCTGTAACCGCCGATATACTTTTTCACCTCAGGAACAGCCACATAAAGCGCAGGGGGATTTGTAATGAGCTGACTCATGACCTTTATGCCCTGTAGCTTGCACACATCGCAAAAATCATTCTGAAAGGTCTCTCGCATCAGACAATCCCTGCTGGAATTATAGGTATAAGGATAGTAGTCAAGATGCGGGCAGGTATAGGTATTACGGAAGCCAAGCAGCTGCTTCCACTTCACTTTCGTGGGATCTTTTGTTGCAGTCATATTCAGTGATGTAGTGTAATTCCACTCATCTACAGGAACAGTGCTATAATTATATTCATCTCCCAGATGGAACAGACCGTGTCCCAGTTCATGCCGCTGGGTAAACGCAGAATATGCGTTTCTCGCTGACGCAACAATATAGTGAATACCATATTGTTTATTATCATGAGAGCCACCGAAATACTCACCGCTATTCGCCAACACAACGAATTGGTTGATATTTTCATACACATAATCATACTGTCTATAATTATGATCCATCGTGTTTTCGTTTGGATGCGTTTCATTAGGAATATGTGCGTCATGAATCTTCTCGATAAACGCAGGGCCTATGATGCGCTCCAAAACATGGTTGCGCCAGTTCCCTTTGTTAGTAGAAATTCCTCCTTTGGCGGTCGCAGCAAAAAATGTGCTGGTACCGCCATAGCCATCCACCGATGCCGTGCAGAGTGCATAGACATTAAAGCGATCCGCCATGCTGCGATATGGCTCTATCTGCAATACCTCCCCCCACAGCTTTTTTACATCCTCGCCAAACTGCTTTTGCTGGCTTTTGGTGTAGCCCTCGGCGCAGTACACAATCACCATGTTCTCCTTATCGCTGCGAGGCTTCTGGATTGTATACACCGGTACGGTTACATTTGCATATGCAGGATCCTCAGTGTAGAGGGTACTCATCTCCAGCTGTAGATACTCATCCGTGTTCACATTCCAGTCACCATTCACATCCTCTCGCACAGCGCCGGATATGCCAATGCTGTCATCCGGCGCATCCGGTGCGGAAACAACATAGGGGTCCTGTGCGCTCTGTCCTGTGCCGGATGATACGGTGTAATTTTCCGTATTCAGATAGAAGGCAGGACGAACGCCGTAATATCCCTTATAGGGTGCGTCACGCAAAATATTCCCTTGAGGGGTCACAAATCGCATATCATGGTTACAGGTTGTAATCGGTGTACGCAGCCAATAGTTCCATGCTACACCGCTTCTGTTTTTTGCGATATGGTAGCCGTTCAGGTTATCATTAACCGTTTTGAGCTGCTGAACATCCAGCAGAAAAACTCTATCCCAAATATATTCATAATGGGCACTGTCATACCCATCCGCTACCGTATCAATTGTGGTGTTATAGGGAAGATCAACACCGGCTACGTCGATATAACCTGCCGTATACTCCGGATGGGAAACGATAGAACGCTGCTTCACCGTTCGAATTGCTCCCAGCTCATCCGAACGAAAGCTGCGAAGGAAGCCCTCCTTTTGGTCATATGCTGCCGTTTTAGGATAGACAGAATCCTCTGTTGGCGGATTTCCGCAAAGCCATTTCACTTTTCCTGCTTCAGCGTTGGAATTGAGCCAAGAACGTATGTTGCTGTCTCTCCAGTGGTTAGAACCAAAATTATCTCTCCAGCTATTGCGCCGGTGCGAGCCTGTTTCGGCATTTTTGTTGGTTTTTGCATCATAGGGCATGTAATCACACAATACTCTATCCGAAAGCATCAATGGCCCATTGCTATCCTTCGCTACACAACGCCACACAATTGGCACTCCCCCATAAGTACCCATCTGAATGTAGTCACCAATTTCGATGGTTGGCTTGTTATCTGCCGCCCTAACTTGCAAATGGCATAGCACCAAAATTACCGCAAGCAGCAGAGATACCGTTCGTTTGCCATATTTATGTTTGATAATATTCATAAAGTCCTCCTTAAATTATGCTTTAATCTTTTCATCTGAATCCTCCTTTGATCTTGTAAATATTGTATTGGAATAGATATGTTTTCTTAATTTCCATGTATGTCCATGCTTTAAATTTGATGTCCGGAGTCTTTTAATCACCTTTCCTGTATCTGTCAGATAAAAATGAAATCCAAGGAAATCCACTCCCTGTGATATAGGAAAAATTTGTGTCTTGGCTAACGCTTTCTTTAGAAACTCTTTATCGTGGTGAATGAGCACTCCGTCATCCATGTATCTTACATAGTATTTTACTTTTAGCCTCTCCTTTATAAATCTGTCCAGCCTGTCCAGATAATATAAAGCAAACCACTGGCTTGACTGATTGCCCATTGGAACACCTCTGTTTTCACTGTGTTCATAGCTGTCAATAATATGATTATACCAAAAAAATTGGAAAAAGGCATCTGTTTTTGTGATAGTTTTAAGATTTTGGTTTTAAGATTTGTTCACTGATTATATACAATACTATTACATTCAAAGGGATTAAAGGTAGAATATTCCCAAAAAAAAGGCGTACCACCATTTCTGATGATACGCCCCTCGCTATTTGGCTTCCTGACACTTTTTACAAAGCAGCCCTGTTATTCGAAAGCTCTGCTTACAGGAATGAACACATTTCTTTCACTGCTCATAGTATTCAATCTTTCCATGCACATTCAGAAAATATGCCCAGTACCTTTTCTCCTTATCCGTCATAAGCCTCTACCTCACCTTCCCGGTCTTAGGAACGGAAGGGTCTTTTTCATCCGGCTTGATGACAGAATCCATTTTAGGATATGCTGCCTCAAATGCCTCTGCTCCAAACTGATACTCCGTCGGTTCTGCCACGGAAGATACCGGTGCGATTGTTTCCCGGATATCTGTCACCTGCTGCAAAACAAGTAGTGCTCATAAGCATTACTCCCATAAGTGCTCCGGATAATGCCGGAACGAATCTCTTCTTAAAGTGAATGAATCTGCTCTTCATGCCTTTCTCCTCCATCTGATTATTGTTTGTCGTAATAATATGTTCTTTTCTCATGTTGTGTCTCTCCTTTTAGATAAAAAAATAAGCCAACAGGGATAATCCCTAACTGGCTGTTAAAAGTTACTCTATATGATCAGGCAATGCCTGTTGTAATGATTAAATCGGGCTTTCCCCGATGTGGTATGCTTCAACCACATCCTTTCAAGGCACAAAAAAAGCACCTTAACCATATTGGCTAAAGTGCTTCACTAAATATATTATACTAACCGAACAAATCAAATTTTATAAAACCTCTATGCTACCTACCGCACCGCCGACAATGAATTTTGGAGTAACCTTGCAAGGGAAAGCCAGCAGGAATTTAAGCGAAGCGGTACAGAGGGCAAATGTATTGAAGCAAGGGAATTGATTATCGCCCTGCCCGAAGTATATACAAGATACGAGCCGCAGGAAGTCCTTGAAGATTTTACGGAGGAGTTCCACAGGCGGTATGGTGTAGAGTGCGTGTCAGCCCTCCACCACAACAAACGCAAGACAAACTATCATATCCACCTTATCTTCAGCGAAAGAAAGCTGCTTCCTGAACCTGACATCAAGATAGCCACACGCAGCGTGTTCTATGATGAAACGGGAAAAAGGGTACGCACCAAGAAAGAAATCACAGGGGAGGACGGGCAGATACGAAAAGGCTGCACCGTCATTAAAAAGGGCGAGGTTTACGAAAGCCACCTCTTTACCGTGAAAGATGATAAATTCAAAAGCGAGCCTTTTCTTCGGGAGGTAAAAGAGATTTACACTGACCTTATCAATCGCCATATTGCTGATCCCGAACAGCAGTTAAAGGTATTTGATAAGAACAGCGTTTATCTTCCTACCAAGAAAATCGGTAAGAACAATCCCAAAGCCGCCGAGATTGAAGCCGACAACGCCGCAAGGCAGGAATGGAACAGGACGGCGGATATGGCATTGTTATCGGGGATTGAGGAAACAAAGATACTGGAAATCAAGAAAGAGGAAATCCACCAAAAGGCAAGTCAGTCCATTAAAGAAAAGGGCTGGCTGCCTACCTTGTTCCGCAGCATTATCGGCAGGGCAAAGGAGCTTCTGCAAAGCCTTATCCGAGAAAAGGATATGCCGCCCAAGCCTACGCTGGATATGGATATGGCGGAATTTCGACGCATGAAAAATCTGATGATAAAGGCGCAGGAGGGCGCAAGGGAAATCCGCCGTTTGCAGGACGATGTTCTCCCGAAACTGAAAGCGCAGCTTGCAGACACAAAGGGGCTTTTCAAAGGCAAGGAGCGTAAAGCCCTGTCCGAGCAGATACAGCAGACGGAAAAGGAAATCGCTGCAAAACTGGATATGCTGCCCGATATTCTGAAAGAGGACGGTTATCCCGATGTGCAGGCGTTCATGCGTACTTTCCGAGAAATGGAAAGCGTTGTGGAACAGTACAGCCGTGACCTTGCCGAGTGGGAGCGTCAGACCAGCAGGAAACCGTCAGCCGCCGCCAAAGAGCAGCGCAGACCACCCGAAAAGCAGAGCGTATTAAAACATTTGCGGGAGATACAGGATAAAAATAGGCAGAAACCACCCCAAAGACAGCGCAAAAAATCCATTGACAGAGATAGCCGATAGATATGGAAAAACCGCCGTTATGGTGTTACCCATAGCGGCGGTGGTACATAATTATTTGCTGACTGCAAGCGTGATTTTCATATCCTGAACATTGATGATTGTTTCTTTTTTGCACTTCGGACAGTAGAGAGGAAAGTTTCTCATCTCAGTATTTTCCTGTATCATTGTTCGGGTTTTATTGCCGCAGACAGGGCAAAGTATCCATTCTGTTTTCATAATGTCGACCTCTTTGCGTTTCTCACTAATGGGAAAATATGAAATCTATATCATTCAATTTCAGTTAGAAATCTAAATTCCCCAATCCTGACTAATCATTTGCAGCTTTACCATATGCGGATAAATTTTGCCTGTGTTCATCAGTTTTTCCGGCGTTCCCTGTTCGGCAACCGTACCGTTTGAAAGCACAACCACTTTATCTGCGCCGCTTACGGTACGCATACGGTGGGCGATAACAAGTACGGTCTTGTCCTTTATCAGTCTTGACAAAGCAGCCTGTATCAATGTTTCATTTTCCACATCAAGACTTGCCGTTGCTTCATCAAGTAAGATAATAGGGGAATTTTTGAGAAAAGCGCGGGCGATTGAAATTCTCTGCCTTTCCCCGCCAGACAATTCGCAGCCATTTTCACCAATCATACTGTTATACCCGTCTGGGAGCTTTTCTGCAAATTCTTCACAATTTGCTAGTCTTGCCGCCGCAATTACTTCTTCGTCGGTCGCGTCCTTTCTGCCTATTCTGATATTCTCCATGATTGTGTTGTTAAACAGCGTCACATCTTGAAATACGATAGAGTACAGAGACAGCAAGGTTTCCGGCTCTATTTTCGATATATCCATACCACCGACAGTAATCTTCCCTTTGTTTATGTCCCAAAACCGCGAGGCAAGACGCGACACCGTAGTTTTTCCGCCGCCGGACGGTCCGACTAAAGCGGTAACTTCTCCCTGTTTTGCCGTAAAAGACACATCTTTCAATACGGTTTCCCCAGTATTATAAGCAAATCCTACATGGTCGAATACAATGTCATAACCTTTATTTATCAGTTGATTTTCCCCTGTCTGAATAGGTTGGTCAAGGATTTCGTTCATGCGGTCTATGTTCGTTTTCGTAGAGATTACCGCAGCAAGATTTTGCAATGCGCCTTCAAGCGGGGCATAAAGCCTTGAAGCTACAAGCAAGAACATAAAAAACAGCGGAATATCAATTTCTCCACGAATAAGCAGCGTAGAGCCTACAAGCGCAACCGTAGCAATTCCAAACTTTAATATTAGTGTTGAAGAAACAACAAAAAGTGCTGTTCCAAGTTCTGTTATAATGTGCCGTTTTTCTACATAGTCAATTTTTTTGTCAAGTCCTTTCAGATAACTTTCTTCCGCATTGTTTGATTTCAAGTCCTGTAAACTTTCGATACACTCTTGTACACCGCTTTCAAGCGCGACATTTGCCGCTACAGATTTACAGTTGAAGTATTCCTGTATGCGAGCTGAAAAGAATGTGATTGTAAATGCAATCGGTAAAACCCACACCGCCGCAAGAGCCATTCGCCAGTCGTAAGCAAAAAGGCAGATTGCAATTAGTGTTGTTGAAATGAGGGAGCCTGCCAATGCGGGTACATAATGGGAGAATGCAGTTTCAAGCGTAGCACAGTCTCCCATAATAGAATTGGTTAAATCCGCAAGGTCTTTTTTGCCAAAAAAGGACAACGGGATTTTGCGTAGCCGTTCCGCTAAGGATATACGCCTTACCCCGCTTTCCACATAAGTCGCTAAGTAAGTGGCGTTATATTGAAACCAAGTCGCAATAAATATAAGGCATAAGCAAACCAAAGAACCAACCGCATAAAAAGCAATGCGGCTTCCATTCAAGTTCCCATTCATGGTGTCAATGACAAAGTAATAGAGCAATCCCACAGGGAGCATAAAGGATATATCCTGTACGACGCAGGCAATACAGCCTTTTATCAAATCGACAGCCCCCTGTCTTGATAATGCAAAACGTCTTTGCAATGTCTTAATCATGCGTTTACCTCCTTTGCAATCTTCCATTCTGCCGCTTCGGAATAATCCTTCCACATTTTTGTAAATATGCCGTTTCTTTCTATCAGTCCGCTATGTGTGCCGCTTTCGACAATTTCACCGTCTTGCAGTACATAAATGCAATCCGCGTCTGTGATTGACGACAACCTGTGTGCAATCATAATGACGGTCTTTCCCTTTGAAAGCGCGGATAAAGCCTGCTGTACGCGCACCTCATTATCGGGGTCGGCAAATGCGGTCGCTTCATCAAGGATTATGATAGGCGCATTTTTCAAAATCGCGCGGGCAATCGCTATTCTTTGCTGTTCGCCGCCGGACAGATATACGCCTTTTGCGCCGACAACCGTATCAATGCCATTCGGTAATTTTTCAATAATATCCAAGCACTGTGCAGCTTCCAAAGCATGGGCGATTTCTTCGCGTGTAGCGTCAGGCTTTGCCATACGCACATTTTCCAATATGGACGCTTTGATAAGTCGGCTGTTCTGAAATACAAAGGACACCTTATTCATCAATGTTTCTTTCGGAATGTCGCATATGTCGATATTCCCTATCAGTACGCGCCCTTTTTGCGGGTCAAAAAATCTTGTGACGATATTTGCAAGCGTTGTCTTGCCGCCGCCGGACGATCCTACCAATGCGACTGTCTGCCCCGGTTTTATGGAAAGAGATACATCATTGAGCGCGTTTTTCTTTCCGTCATAGCTGTAACTAACGTGTTCTAATGTAATCCCATTATCTTTAGGGATATTATTCACGCTGCTTTCAGATAATGGTTTTTCGTTCAGCACTTCATTAATCCTGTTAATTGCGTCGCCTACAATCATTGCGTCCTCGCTCATAAACATAATTTTTGTGAGCGTCGTACCAATGACGGGCGTAATCACAATATAGAAAATAAGGTTTAACAGAAGTTCATTTGTTACGCCGCCCCTTGTAAAGAGAATACCTCCGGCAATCAGAAACGCGAATACACTGTTAATTGCCGTTGTATAGAACATCATAGGCAGACGCAGCCCCTTTGTGTATGCGATTACCCATGTTTCGTAATTGTCTATCGCGTTTTTGAAGCGTTTGAAAGAAAAGATTGTCTGTCCGAAAGTCTTTACTACGGGTACGCCCCGCACATATTCAACGGCTTCATTTGACATATCGGCAAGCGCATTTTGATATTGTTCCATTCGCTTTTCCATGTCTTTTCCTGTCATTTTCATCATAATCAGAAAACCAAGCACAACGGGAACAAGGCTTAAAAGCCCTAACCGCCAGTCAAAAGCAAGCAACAGGAAAAGTAGCCCTATAGGGGTGGCAATCGCCCCCGCTTTGTCGGGAAGCCTGTGTGCAAGATACGTTTCCGTAGCAGCACTGGAACCGTTTACTATTCTCCGCAGCTTTCCACTTCCATACTTCTCCGTTACTCCGAGCGGCAATGCTGCAATATGGCGCATAAGCTCTTTTCGGATATTAGCGGCAACCCGGAACGCGCTCAAATGCGAACACATCAAAGCGGCTATGTAAACAACAATAGAGATAACTGCAAACAATACGGCAGACCAACCGTAGCCTGTGACATTCTCCGCCTGTGAGAAGTCCGGGGAAACCTCCAGTATGTCGTGAATAATACACCATATATACCAAAAAGGTACAAGAGCCAACAGTGCACTCATTACAGACAGTACCCAAGAAAGATAGGTCAATATCTTATGCCCTCCGGCATAACCCATCAGTCTTGATAGATTTGACTGTTTTTTCATTGATAAAACCTCCTTGAAAATTTTTTATGATACGAGAACAAAATGAACGTCCTCCAATATCCTCATTTCAGTTAGTGTTGCCCTTGTGAAGTTAGCAGTAACTAACCTGTGTATAAAAATTATAGGGCAGATTGCCCTAACGAATTTATTCATTTTTATTGCCCCATAATTTTCATCCACCCGGCGGTATAGAAATCTCTCATTTCTTTCAAATAGTGCTTTGCTTCTTCAAGAGGCATTTCATGTATAATCAACTCAAAAAATGTATTAAACATTCCTGTAATCAAGATATGCTCCAACCGTTCATCAATGGGGGGAGCAGGTCTGCCTATCTTTTCAAGAACTACTAAATAATCATGTGTTCCTTTTGTTTCTATTTCCACCATTTCATCAATCAATTTTGAAAAACGTGTTCCCTCCGAACAGCAAAGTATGAGCTTAAATTCATTCAAGTGTTCATAGGCATACAAGAGCATTTCATACATACATTCGCCGGAAGTAGAAGTAAGATTGTTAGGTTGTTCTTCTGGCGGAATTTCAGCAAATTCTTTTTGAGCCTTGCAAAATCGTTCCAGTAAAAAATTGTAGTGTTCGCCTACCAATGCTTCAAACAAGTCCTCTTTACTATCATAATAGCCATATAAAGCCCCTGTGGTTACGCCTGCTTTTTTAGCAATATTTCGTAATGAAGCAGATGTGAAGCCTTTTTCAAGAAATTCCTGTATAGCAGCCGATAAAATCATCTGCAATGTCGTTTTTTCTTCGTTGCTCATTTTTAATCCTCTTTTTATAACACTGTTATATAACATCGTTATAATAGCACCTCGCAAAAACTTTGTCAATTCCCCAATATTATTTTCCACTATCCAAATATCATTTTCTGTCTGCTCAGAGATGTAAATTTCATTATCTTTTTGTTTGAAAAGGTGTTAAATGACCGTCTTTCAGTTAACACCCCTTGAAAGTGCGTTTACCCCCCCCCATATATTCAAGGACTTTCGCCTGTTTCGTCCATTTGCCCTCGTAAATTGTGCCCCTTGTTAGATAACGGGGACTTTGAATGGCTTGCAAGCATGACGGGATTACTTCGCCAGTTGCTGAAATTGTGAGCGTATCCGTTAAGTATATCAGGTAAAATTTAAAAATTGTTTTACTTTCGAGCAACCACACAAAGCCAGCCTTTAGCATTTTTGTTCGTTTCTATATGCGTAAATCCTGCTTTTTCCAAAGAATATTTAATCTCTTTGGAAGTATAAATTTTCATTCCTTTTATAATCTCTGTCCATTTTTTATCTTTGTCATTTTCGCCATTTGACTCATTACAAACCATAAAAATTCCACCTTTTTTTAGCACTCTATATATCTGGCTAAAACTTTGGTCAATATCAGACCAAAAATATATTGTTTCAAAAGCAGTTGCTAAGTCAAAGGTTTCATTGGCAAAAGGAAGTTCCTGCACATTTCCTTGCAGAATTTCACAATGCTTTCTTTCTACTGCAAATTTATTAACTTTTTTTGATTTTCTAACACTAACCTCTGAATAATCAATGCCAAAAACTTTACCCTTTGGACTTTTTTCTAATAGTTTTTTTATATTTGCACCACCACCGCAA
>ERZ780128.677-NODE-677-length-12665-cov-2.908961_pt1 | contig 12665 bp, 10 predicted proteins | sample MGYA00511170_ERZ780128 | MGnify/ENA primary metagenome ERZ780128 (study PRJEB29588, sample SAMEA1970465) | human gut metagenome | biome: human gut; feature: human-associated habitat; material: faeces | place: Denmark | collected 2008/2010 ...
CGGCTTATTTGTTCTCCTGCTGCCAGATCAGGGCCGAAGCGCCGAGAATAGCGGCGTTCTTGCCCTGAATACCGCTCGGAAGCAGTTTCACCTTGTTCTTGAATACGAAGAGCATGTTCTCTTCCATGTACCACTGTGTGGGTTCGAAGATCAGCTTGCCCGCCTTCGACAGACCTCCGAAGAGGAAAATCGCTTCGGGAGAGGTGACCGTCACCACGTCGGCCAATGCGCGGCCCAGCAGCTCGCCCGTATAGCGGAAAGCCTCCAGCGCCACCGGGTCGCCCTGCTCCGCCGCAGCCGAAATCATCGACGCATCGAAGTCCGCGAAGGCAATGTCGCGCAGTTTGCTGGGCGCCGTCATCGTCGCCATCAGCTCGAAAGCCGTGCGCTTGATGCCCGTCGCCGAAACATAGGTCTCCAGACAGCCACGGCGTCCGCAGCCGCACTGCCGTCCTCCGGGTTCGACGACGACATGCCCCAGTTCCCCGGCCATCCCGTCGTGCCCATAGATCACTTGTCCTCCCGCAACGAACCCCGACCCCAGACCGGTCCCGAGCGTTACCATGATGAAGTCCCTCATCTCACCGGCATTGCCGTAAGCGATCTCCCCGAGAGCGGCGGCATTGGCGTCGTTGGTGATACGGACGGGAATCCCGGGAAAAAATTCGCCGAGATCTTCGCAAAGAGTGAAAAATCGCCTCCTTTCGTCCGGCTCCCGCTCTTCGGGACGAAACTTCCAGAGATTGACCGGCCGTTCGATACGACCCGTATGATAGTTGGCATTCGGAGCACCGATCCCGATCCCCGTCAGCACGGCATCGGCAGGCATACTCCCGCAGAGTTTCCGCAGCATCATTCCGAGCGTTTCCACATAAGCCGGATAGTCGTCGAAAAAAGGGTATTCCGCCGTACGAAAAGAAGACCGGGCATAGACTTCACCCGTGCGATCGACCAAACCGAGAACCGTATTGATCCCTCCGATGTCAATGCCGATGACCAATTTTTTCATAAAAAAGATAAATTTTACAGGTTTATCAGCCCAAAGTTAGAAAATAATTGCACGCTATCGACTTTTTTTCCTACTTTTGGGGGAATGTTTTCGACAAGAGCAGGCAAAACGAATTTCCCGAATTATGCCGAGCGAAGAAAACGACGACGAAGTTCAACGATTCTTATCCAGCGAGTTTCAGCATGCAAAACAACGACCAAATTCTGGAGGCCATCGAACATTATCTGGGACAAATCGGATACCCCGAAGAACCCGGCAGGTTGTACGCACCGATCAGTTATTCCCTCACGATGACCGGGAAACGGTTGCGTCCCATGTTGCTGATGCTCACCTGCGGAATCTTCTCCGACCAGCCCCAGGCGGCCATGCCGGCAGCGGCAGCCGTCGAGGTCTTCCACAACTTCACGTTGCTGCACGACGACATCATGGACAACGCGGCGATGCGCCGGGGCAACCCTTCCGTCTTCGCCAAATGGGGACAGAACGTCGCCATCCTGTCGGGCGACGCGATGCTCATCAGCGCCTACCGCCTGTTGAGCGAATACCCGCCCCAGGTGCTGCCGCAGATTCTCGCCCGCTTCAATACGATGGCCATCGAAGTCTGCGAAGGACAACAATACGATATGGATTTCGAAGCCCGGGAGTCGGTTTCGGTCGAGGAGTATCTCCACATGATCGAACTCAAAACTTCGGCTCTGCTGTCGGGTGCGACCGTCATCGGAGCGATCATCGGCGGGGCGGGCGAAGAAGACTGTCAACGCCTCTATCGTTTCGCCACCGAACTGGGACTGGCGTTCCAGTTGCAGGATGACCTGCTGGACAGTTACGGCGACGAACGGCTGGGCAAGGCGATCGGAGGCGACATCCTCGAAGGCAAAAAGACCTACCTGATGGTCATGGCCCTCAGCAAGGCGTCGGCCGCCGAGCATCGAATCCTCGCTTCGACCTATTCCGATCCGACTCTTTCCGATCAGCAGAAGATCGCGCGCGTGCGGGAGGTTTTCGACAAACTGGGCGTCGCCCGTCTGACCGAACAGCAGATCAACCACCGCTTCGAGCGGGCGTTGAACACTCTCGATACGTTATCCGTACAGTCGGAAGGCACGGCCCGCCTGCGGGAGTACGCCGGCAGCCTGATCGGACGCAACAAATAAATCCTCGGCCCAATGAAACGCAGCGACATAGAGATCATGGCTCCTGCAGGAAGTTACGAATCCCTGCATGCAGCGATCGACGCCGGAGCCAACTCCGTTTATTTCGGAGTGGGAAGGCTCAATATGCGGGCCCAATCCGCCGCCAACTTCACCCTGGAAGATATGGGGCAGATCGTTTCGATCGCCCGTGAACACGGCGTGAAAAGCTATCTGACGGTCAATACGGTGATTTACGACGAAGAGATCGAAACCCTGCACGCGACCATCGACCGTGCCTGCGAGGTGGGCGTGGACGCCATCATCGCCACCGATATGGCCGCCATCCAATATGCCCGCAGCGTCGGCATGGCCGTACATATCTCCACGCAAAGCAACATCTCCAACATCGAAGCCGTCCGGTTCTTCGCCCAATGGGCGGACGTAGTGGTCCTGGCCCGGGAACTGGACCTGGTGCAGGTCGCCCGTATCAGCCGGGAAATCGAACGGCAGCGGATCACGGGCCCCGGCGGAGAGCTGGTACGGATCGAAATGTTCGCCCACGGCGCCCTCTGCATGGCCATATCGGGCAAATGCTACCTGTCGCTCCACACCAGCGACGGATTCTCGGCCAACCGGGGAGCCTGCCGGCAGATCTGCCGTCGCAAATACCTGGTTACGGACCCCGAAACGGGCGAAACACTCGACGTCGAGGGCAACTACATCCTCTCGCCCAAAGACCTCTGCACGATCGACTTTCTCGACTACTTCATCGAATCGGGCGTGCGGGTTCTCAAGATCGAAGGGCGTGCGCGGGGTGCGGAATACGTCAAACGCGTGGTCGAATGTTACGACCGGGCGCTCCGGGCCATGGAAGACGGCGACTACACGCCGGAACTGGCCGCCGCACTGAAAGAGCGGCTGGCAACGGTATTCAATCGCGGATTCTGGGAGGGATACTACGCAGGACGCCCGATCGTGGAGCACAGCCGCCACCACGGATCGGCCGCCACCAAACGCAAAGTCTATGTGGGCAAGGTGACCAATTTCTTCAAAAAAATCTCGGTGGCCGAGGTGCTCGTCGAAGCGGCTCCTCTACACGAAGGGGACGAACTGCTCTGGATGGGCGAAACGACCGGAGTGGTCGAACAGCACGGGGATGAAATCTTTGTGGACGAGCACCCCGTGCAAACAGTACTCCAGGGAACGACCTGCTCGGTCAAAACCGTCCAACTCATCCGCCGGGGCGACAAGCTCTACAAACTGGTCGATACGATCGGATAAGAAACAAGGCACCGGACTATGAAGTCCGGTGTTTCTTTTTTACAAATACACATTTTAATTACCCCGATATTCATCGGCTTCCGATCGGGCGAAAACTTCGATTCGATCTCTTGCAAAAAGATCCGGAAGGCTCGCACACACCGGATAAAGGAGTGACGAACTACGCCGGTCGGATTCGTAAAATCGGGGAAATCCCCTCACAAATCGCCCTCCTCTCATAACAACTCGCACGATAGACGGCATATGCGCCCTTGCCGGCAACTTCGCCCCGAAGAAAATCGGGAGGGGCTACCTTCGAAGCGCCGCGATAAAATCGGGAAAAAGCGTCCAGAGATTTTCGGTGCGGAGCCACAGCTCACGAGCCTGGGCCTGCACCGAAGGGCGCTCGCTCTCGATATCCTCCAGGTACTGCCCGTCGGCAGGATGTTCGTCGGAGGTAAATTCGGCAAAATAGGGTGCGAATCGGGTCCTGAAACGGATCGCATCGCCCTCGGGAATACGGCCGCTGCGCCGAAAAGCCGCCCACATGGTCAATACCTCCTTGCAGGCGTATTTATCGGAAATATCGTTGCTCACCTCGTCGAAAAGTTCATACTCCTCCATTGCCAGGTAATTGAACGCCAATAGGATAATCGCCTCCAGATGGTCTTCGGGATCCAGTTCGAGAAGCAATTCGAGCATGGCGGTGGACATTTCGAAATCGTTGATCAGGAAATGGTCGATCGCCGAAGCGTGAATCACCTCGAGCGCCGCACGCGTATTGGGATCCTCCCATTCGAGAATCACCTCCTCGTCTTCGGGCAATAATTCGGAAATGCGCTGAAAGGCGTGAAAGCGTTCGTTGCAGGCCTCTTCGACCCGGCCCTGGCGCTGCAACTGTTTGGAATGGGTCAGAACCCGGACAAAATCATACGCCCCCTGACCAACGATCTCGAATGTCTGATCCGGAGTAGGATTGAGCGTAGCCTTATCTTGCATGACGGTTTTGTTTATTAGCGGATTAACTCCTCGTAATTTTTTATCTTCCCGAGGATTCGGATTCCGGTCCGTACGACCTCCGAAACCCTGGAGATATGAAATTTTCGGGGCGAAGATAGCAAGAATGAGAGAAAAAATCGCACTTTTTCCAAGAAATAGTCCTTACCATTTGATTTTATTCAAAAAATTTTCCGATATTTGCATCCCGAAAGGGTTTCACAAAACTCCCTATTGCCGAAATAGCTCAGCGGTAGAGCACTTCACTCGTAATGAAGGGGTCCCGAGTTCAAATCTCGGTTTCGGCTCGAAAAGTCAGCAATTTACAGAAATGTAACTGCTGGCTTTTTTTGTTTCTGCACAGCGAAAAGGGGTTGAAAAGCTGTTTGTGCTATATTATTGTACCCCGAATCTGCTACCCTCGATTGCTTGCGCAATACGCAAATAAATGAAAATCAAAGCCATTCAAAAAAGCTGACAGGACCTACAAAAATGGCCTGGATTCACAGATGAACCATACCTCAATCTTTTCGAAGCTCATATCAAAAGCGATACAGTTATATTCGGCGATACATCGTTAGAAGACAAACAAAAAGAGTTTCATTTCCCGTTGACTGGCTCCAACGAGCAATATCCGAAACAATTCATAGAACGACCAACGAACAAACTTTGACAGAAGGCCTAAATTGACCTTTGGGGCTGATTCGTCTCATTTTATCACAGTAAAACAGCCTGTAATCGTAAAATTAGCTATCTTTGTCCGTACGATATGCCAAAACTATATATCATAGCGGGCTGCAACGGTGCGGGAAAGACGACTGCATCCTATGCCGTACTGCCCGAAATGCTCGGCTGCAAGGAGTTCGTCAATGCGGATGAAATAGCGAAAGGCCTGTCGCCGTTCAACCCGGAAAGCGTGGCGATCGAAGCAGGACGATTGATGCTTCAACGAATGGACGACCTGCTGTCCGAAGGGTCGGATTTTGCTTTTGAAACGACATTGTCCACGCGTTCTTATGTAAAGTTCATAGAACGGGCGCAAGCAAAAGGTTACTTCGTGACGCTGCTCTATTTTTGGTTGCCGACCCCCGAACAGGCTATCGAACGCGTCGCGACCCGTGTGCGAGAGGGAGGCCACAATATTCCTTCGGATGTGATTCGTCGCCGCTATGCCAATGGGATAAAGAATTTGACCGCTCTCTATATTCCCCTTTGCAACTATTGGGCGATCTACGACAACAGTTCGGCAGACGAACAGATCAGAATCATCGCATTGGGAGGAAAAGACATAACAACCCATATCGAAGATACGTTATCCTATAAAACGATTGCAGATTATGAGCGAAATTGAGATCAAGCAGATGCAGGAGAAAATCAACGCCGGAATTTTGCTTGCCCGTAAGCGTTTGATTGAAAAAGTCAAAAAAGAAGATGGCGAATTGGTCGTTGTCCGGGATGGAAAAATCGTCCGCCTCAAAGCCAAGGACCTCAAATAACACCGCTTACACTAAAGCAGCGATTATATCCTCGGCCACACGGTCGAGGATTTTTTACATATATTCGGAATGCGACAGAGCATCCGCAACAGAAAAGCCGAGAACACCCCGGCTTTTCTGTTTTCTTCCCATATACAACCGAAACTATTTGACGGACTCATATTTATAATCGACTTTCCCGCCGACGGGACATACGGCCCCGTTATTGACGACAAAGGCAGCGTCCTCCTCTTCCTTGAACACGTAGATAACAAATTCGCAATTCTGAGAATCCCAGCCGTTATTCAGGGAGACCTCGAAATCGAAACTGCGCTCACCGGCTTCCGCAACGGCAGGAGCGATCGGATCACCTTCCATATTCGTAAGTGCCGCCCGCAGAACATGGTTGAAAACGGGTAGCGTTTCATTGTTAGTTTTCTGAATATCATTTTCGGTAAGCACACAGGCGATCTTATAATTACCGGCCTGTTGGAACCTTACCGTCGCCCGAATCTTTGCTGTCTGCCCGTCAAGTTCCGACTCGGCCTTCACACCGCAAACGGCCGGATACTCCTCCATAGCACTCTTGATCTGGTTACGGATCGACGTCGCCGTAATACCTCCCGTACCTACACTTTCAAAGACTGTTCTAAAATCATAATTCCAAGTCGGCACATACTGATACCCCAACTTCGCACCGAGTGCGCTCCCTACCGGGACAGTCAATCGGTCCCCTTGGTGTGCGGCGACAACCAGGAAACGTTCGGATTCTTCCGGTTTCAATTGCTCGAAATACCGTTGCGCCTGCGCACAAGGCCCGCACCATGTCGCCGTGAACTTCGTCAACAACACATGTCGGTAAAAAGCATCGGATTTCGAGTCAGATTCTACCTTCACCGAAACGACGTTCGACAACATGCCATCGTATGCGGCCTGGAACTCATAGGTACCTGCCACATTCGTCGTCCAAGTGGCATTCTGAACTTCAGAGCCAGAGGTTACATTCTTAATCACGGCCTCGGCGGTTACATCCCTGTCCTCAAAAGCCACCGTAAATGTCACGCTGCCCCCCCCCGCTAACGAAGAGGTACTCGCCGACAAGACAAGTTCCGAGCCGGATTCGGAATCGTCGTCGCTACAAGCCATAAAACCGGCAAGGGCAACAAAAGCCGCACACATGACAGCAAATCTAAAGAAATTAAAATGCCATTTCATAGTTATTATTGATTAAAGGTTAAAATTGGATGAAAAAATCAAAAGTAAAAATGTATAAGTTACTCATTATCTATTGAAAGATAATATTCTCTTACAATTCAACATTTTCAAAAAAACTTCTAACAATAATTAAAGTTTTAACACATTGCAAGATATAAAAAAATCCTTTACTGTTGCTAGCAAAGGATTTTTTTATACAAATTATATCTGTAATCCACAGAACCATCAACAGTACATTCAGCACCGTTATTGACAATATACTTGCCATTGGCCTCCTCTTTGAATACATAAACCACGAAGGCGCAGTTCTCGGCATTCCAGTCCTCCCCGATCGTCGCCTCGAAATTGAACGTGCGCTCCTCCGGAGCAGTTACGGCCGGCGTAACGGCATCGCCCTCCATATCGGTCTGGGCCGCACGCAAAACATGGTTGAAAGTATTGTACGTCTCCTTGTTTTCAATATTATTCTCAACCAGCACGCAAGCGATCTTGTAATTACCGGCCTGCTGGAACTGAACGGTCGCCTCGATCTTAGCCGTCGAACCTTCGAGCGTGGAGGTCGCTTTCACACCGCAAACGGCCGGATAGGTTTTCTCCGCATGACTGATCTGCTGCCGGATCGAAGTTTTGGAAATGGCACCCGCTCCGATACCGACAACCAAATCCTCGAAATTATAAGACCAAGTAGGATACACACCTACTTTCATCTTACTCTTCAAACTAATCCCCTCCGAACACCAATAAGGATCCATTGGCATTCCTTCAGGCTGGTGGGCGGCAACGACCAGAAAATGGTCACGGTCCGCTTCATCCAGCGCATCGAAATATCCTTGTGCCGTAACACAATTCCCGCACGTCATATACGTAAACTTGAGCAGCAGTACGTAGCGATAGAACTCTTTGTCTTTGTCTTTGTTTTTGTCTATGGCGCTTACCGTAACGGGATCCGAAGTATAGCTGTCGTAAACAGCCTGGAACTTGTACTCGCCGATCTCTGTCGTGGTCCACGCAGCGTTTTCCACCGGTTCACCGGTCGTCACATTGGTAATCGCTGCTTGCGAGGTCACATCCTCCCCGTCATACGTCACCATGAAAGTCACGTTGCCTTCACCGGCGACAAAAGAAGAAGCGCTCGCCGTCAGCACCAATTTGCCGGACGGAGTCTCCGGATCATCGTCGCTGCACGCTGCGAAAGTCGCCAGAGAGAGCGTCGCAATGCAGGCGATGAAATAGTTGAAAAATTTAGTTCGTCCTTTCATAATTTCAGTAATTTTGGTTGATTTTTCTCTTTCTTAGATTTTCAAACATACGGGAATTTTCGACGATCAGAATCTTCACGATCAGAAAGTCAGCGTCATCGCCAGATTACCGCCCGTATAAGCCGGCATCTCGCGGCAAACACCGCCCGAGCAGATATACCCTGCGCGGTTACGTCCGTAACTCAATGCGATGCGAATGAACGAGTGGGTGAAGCTGGCGCCCGCCGAGTAGTAGTTGATCTCCGAACCGCCGTGGTTGTACATATCCTGTACGAAGATACTCCACTTGGGGGCGAAGCTGGCTTCCAGCAATCCGGCCACCCAGTCACCATCCACCTCTTTGGAACCCTCCGCATGAGGCGCATAGAGATATTGAAGCTCGGCCCGCAACGAGAATTTCGGCGTAAACTTATAGGTCACGTCCGCAACGAAAACATTCTGGCGGATGACGTCTTCCCCACCGTGCATCGCATTCTTCTGCAACGACACGAAAAGAACCGTGCGCAGTTTGCTGTTCCAACTCTTATCGATGTCGAACGAGAAATCCCGGTAGTAGAAATTGGTTCCGGGTTTACTCATCGTCCCGTTGATGGAATAATAGCGGGCATAATTCGCATGGATCTTCAATCCGCGCTTGCCACCGATGGCCGTACCGCGCCTGAACGTGTAAAACGCGTCGATCTGACCGCCGATCTCTCCGTTTTGCTGGGGACTGTTAGGATCCAATCCGGCCAGCATATAGGTATGTTGCGGACTCAGGGCCGGAATGTAATTGATCGTATTGCCCGGCAGGAGGCCCAAACTGCCGCTTCCGCCGTCGGGCCGGTAAAGCTGGCTCTGCATGTAGTTCAGGCGGCGGAACTGCGCCATCACAGCATAATTGCTGCCGGTGTAACCGATTTCGAACAACTGTGCGTCACCGCGCTTGAACACCTCTTCACCGGTCATATTGTCCAGATAGACATCCTTGCTTTTGCCTACATACTCGAATTTGGCCGACAGTCCCCTGTACTCGTAATTGACACGCCCCGAATAACTGATTACGTTCTTCGAAAGGTCGAAATCATAATCGTCCCGATACTCGGTGTACCACGAAGGCAGGTTCTTGAAATGCCGGTTGACGATGCTGCCCTCGAGCGAAAGCCGGTGATCCAGCAAGCCGATGGCATTCGAAAGCGAGAATGAAAGGTCGCCGCCAGCAATCTGGGTCGAAAGGTATCCCAGGTTGAAACGCGGGAAGGCATACAGCACCTTACCTTCCACGATGTCCTTGATATTGAACGTGACCCGTGCACCGCCCAGCGAATTGTTGAAGCCCAAAGCCCGGTCTTCCCAAGCACGGAGGATCAACCCGCTGCCGAACTGTTCGTAAAAGTCGCCGACGGTCACCGAGTAGTTGCGGTCCGTCCACGAGATATACTTCTCAGTCAGGTTATTGATCGAGAAACCTTCCATCACATATTCATAACCCTGCATCGGAGTCCCGACCAGCGGATGGGGATAATACTCGAGCTGCACGCCGGCCGAAAAACGCCCCAACTGGTAGTCGAGCTTCAGGAAGTTGTTCGAACCGTAACTGTTGTGAGGAACGACCGCACCGGTCTTGCTGTCCTCCACATAGTAGATCGTATTGGTTTCGAAACTGCCGCTCAAATGACCCAAATTCCGCTTGCGTTTGGGCTCGTCGGATTTTTTATCCGATTTCGGGTCCTTCTTATCCGCCTCCGCTTCAACAGTTGCGGAAACCGTTTCTTTCTCTGCTGCGTCCATCGCCGGAGTTGCAGCATACCCCTTTTCGCCCCACCACAACAAGGTTACGGAGAACAGGACCGTGATTCGTAAAAGTCGCTTCATTCGTCGCTCAATTTGGAATTACAGGACTACTGCAGGGTCTTGATCTTCTGAATCAGCTCCATCTCACCGCCGGGCAGATAGCTCGTGTGCGAATACACCATCTTTCCGTCCTTGTCGAAGATGAACACGTGGGGAGTTACATTCACGTTCAATGCACGCTTGAAGTCCTGGTTCTTATCGTAGGCCACCATCAAATCGGTAGTCCAACCGCGGCTGGCCGCCAGAGCCTTGGCTCGGGAAATAGACCGGGAATCATCGACAGAAACAGCCACAACCCGGAAGTCTGCTTCGTCCAGCCAGTCGATCATCTGCTCGCTGATGGCGTCTAACTCCTTGATGCAGGGCTTGCAGGTGGTGGACCAGAAAGAGATGATGACCGGGGTCTTGCCGTCGATCAGGGTTTTGGTGTCGATCGTCTTGCCATCCTGGGTTTCGATCTGCACACTGGGAAACTGCTGTGCCGATGCAACGCCGAAAGTGCACAGGACAGCCAAAATCGTCAGACAAAAGATTTTTTTCATAGTTCAATAATTTTGAAATTTACATTAAAATGCCACGAACGGGTATTTTCTTCGTGACAACAGACCAATGGGACAAATATAGTATTTTTTTTAATAGGTCATCTAAAATCCGCTCCATTTTTACTGACGATCCGGCCGCAGAACCCGTTCCCTGCGTCCCGTCGCCCATTCGGTCCGGCGGAATCGGAAGCGATTTGCGAAAACCGGCATAGACTCCCGAAGCCGTTTCGACACACTGTTTTTAATAAAACGTCACAAGGAGTCGTTTTATGACACGAATTACCGATTTTTTTCACTACCTTTACCAAAATTAGGTTCGGACGGCGTGCGCTCCGGCATCGCGGATGGACAGAAGCCGGGCCCGTCCTCTCGAAGAACGAACCGTTTCGCCGGAAAATTATAAAAATATACGACTATGTTTGCAAAAGAAATCTACATCCGACGCCGCAGCGCCTTGTGCGGCAAGATGGGCAGCGGCCTGATCCTCATTCCGGGCAATATGCTCACACCCAACAACTACCTCAACAACGCCTATTATTTCCGCCAGGACTCCTCGTTCCTCTACTACTTCGGACTCAACACCCCGGCGCTGGTCGGCCTGATCGATGCCGACTCCGGAGAGGTTGCGCTGTACGGCGACGACTTCACGGTCGAAGACATCATCTGGACGGGGCCGCAGCCTTCGCTGTGCGAACAAGGGGCCGAAGCAGGCGTTTCGAACACCTTCCCGCTGGCCGACATGAAAACGCACCTGACCAAAGCCATCGTCCAGGGACGCCGCATCCACTACCTGCCCCCTTACCGAGGCGAAACCAAGCTGCTGCTCGCCGACCTGCTGGGCCTCAAACCCGGCGCACTCCACGATCACAAGTCGGTCGAGTTGATGATGGCCGTAGCCGAGATGCGGGAAAAGAAAGGTCCCGAGGAGATCGAGGAGCTCGAAAAATCGTTCCACATCGGCTACGCCATGCACACTACGGCAATGAAGATGTGCCGTCCCGGCATCGTCGAGCGCGAAATCGCCGGCACGATCGAAGGCATTTCCAAAGCATTCGGACGGGGCGTGTCGTTCCCGCCGATCGTGTCGCAGCACGGCGAAACGCTGCATAACCTGCACAGCGACGGCGTACTGCAAAACGGCCGCCTGCTGCTGTGCGACGCCGGAGCCGAGGGATTGAGCTACTACTGTTCCGACCACACCCGTACTTATCCCGTAAGCGGCAAGTTCTCCCAGAAACAAAAAGACATTTACAACATCGTGCTGGCGGCGCACGACCGGGTGGCCGCCATGATCGCCCCCCACATGCCCTACATGGATATTCACAACACGGCACTCCGCATCGAAGCCGAAGGACTCATTTCGCTGGGACTGATGCGGGGCACGGCGGAAGATGCCGTCGCTGCCGGCGCCATGACCCTCTTCATGCCTCACGGACTGGGACACGGCATGGGCCTGGACGTGCACGACTGCGAAGCCATCGGAGAACGCAGCTTCGACTTCTCCGAAATCGCGGAGCAGGCCGCCAAGTCGGGCACCTGCATCCAGCGTTCGACCTGGCGCATCGAGCCGGGTACGGTGATGACCGACGAACCGGGCATCTACTTCATCCCGGCGCTGATCGACAAATGCAGGGCCGAGGGCAAATACAAGGGAATCGTCGATTACGAAGCGCTGGACGCCTACCGCGATTTCGGCGGCATCCGCATCGAGGACGACGTCATCGTCACCGAAACGGGCAGCCGCATGATCGGAGGCGACAAGCGCATCCCCATCACGGTCGATGAGCTGGAAGCCGTCGTCGGTCGCTAATCCTCCTAATAAAATGCGAACGCTGATCCTCATCCCGACCGAAACGGAGGCGGCCCTGCTGCGGGCCGCATGTCCCGATGCGCCGGTCCGCATCGCGGGAGTCGGCATGGCGGCCGCAGCCGCAGCGACGGCC
>ERZ780128.680-NODE-680-length-12616-cov-2.625985_pt1 | contig 12616 bp, 6 predicted proteins | sample MGYA00511170_ERZ780128 | MGnify/ENA primary metagenome ERZ780128 (study PRJEB29588, sample SAMEA1970465) | human gut metagenome | biome: human gut; feature: human-associated habitat; material: faeces | place: Denmark | collected 2008/2010 ...
TGCTGAACCAGATGAAGGAAATGGGCGTTGCCGACAAATATCCGCAGCTGCTTGAGGAAATGCCGCGCGTGCGTGCCGAGCTCGGCTATCCGCCGCTGGTTACTCCTACCAGCCAGATTGTAGGTTCTATGTCCGTATTGAACGTTGCACTTGGACGCTATAAGATGATTCCCCGCGAGGTTAAGGACTTGATTCTTGGCAAATACGGCCGTACTCCGGGACCGATTGACCCTGAGGTAAAACGCCTCGCCATCGGTGACGCACCGCAAATCGACCACCGTCCTGCCGACGATATTCCGCCGCAGATGAAAAAACTGCGCGAAAAGCTGGCTGAAGAGGGCTTCCCCAACGCACCGATTGAAGACGTTTTAAGCTACGCCTCCTTCCCCGAGGTAACTCTTAACTTCCTGCGTCACAGCAACATCGGTATGAAATTCCACGATTTATAAGCACAACGCTAAAGAGCACGCTGAGAAATCAATCTCAGCGTGCTCTCTTTTTATGCAGATATTATTTTACATCCTCCAGGTGTTCTTCCTGAAGCTCCTCGTGAATCTTTTCCGGCTCGTGCAAAAGCTGGATACCGACGCGCACGATACGCATCTTATCAATTTCTTCTACCGTAAAGGCAGCGGCAGGTGTCTGCACCTTCTGCCCCACCTTAGGCGGATAATCAAGCTGAGAGTAAACCCAGCCGCCGATAGTATCACAGTTTTCGGTATCTAAAGCCAGCTCGAAGGTATCGTTAACATCCTCCAGCAGCATTTTGCCGTCGACAGAATAGGTTTTACTGCCCTTTTCTTCTACCTCCGGACGTTCCTCGTCAAACTCGTCCTGGATTTCGCCTACGATTTCCTCCAGAATATCCTCAACGGTAACCATACCAGCGGTACCGCCGTACTCGTCAACCAAGATTGCCAGCTGACTGCGATGCTTCTGCAAAATGCGCAGCAGCTTGCTGATAGGCAGAGATTCCGGCACCAGCAGCACCTTACGCGCCAGACTGCGCAAATCAGGACGCTCGCCGGCATTTAAGCTGCGCAGCAAATCCTTGATATGCAAAAAGCCGATAATGTGGTCCTTGTCCTCATCACAGATAGGATAACGTGTCATGCGCTCCTCCAGCGCCGTCTTGATATTATCCTCCCAGGAATCCTCCAGATACAAGCAGATCATATCGGTACGCGGAACCATGATGTCGCTGGCGCGACGGTCGGAAAAGTCGAAAACGTTGTCCAGATAAGTAAGCTCTGTTTTATCAATATAGCCATGCTTGTGGCTTTCTTCCATCAGTATGCGGATTTCGTCCTCGTTGTGCGCCTCTTCCGCCTCGCTTGCAGCCTCAACGCCCAATTTGTGCAGCACCCAGTTGGCAACGTGATTGAGAAACCACACCGCCGGATACATCAGCTTATCAAACAGAATCAGCGGAGCTGCCACGAACAGAACAATCTGCTCAGTCTTTTGAATAGACAATGATTTAGGCACCAGCTCGCCCAAAACGATATGCAATGCGGTGATAACACCGAAGCCGACAACAAAAGCTATTGTATGCTCAACCTGCGGCGGCAGCTGCAGCAGGTTAAATACAGGATGCATCAGCTTCGCCACCGTCGGCTCGCCAATCCAGCCTAAGCCCAGCGAAGCAATGGTTATGCCCAGCTGCGTAACCGAAAGATAGGCATCAAGATGCTCCGTTACCTGCTTAGCGCTTTCTGCCCGAGTATTGCCTTCCTTAATCAGCGCATCAAGACGCGAAGGGCGCACCTTGACGATAGAAAACTCCGAAGCAACAAAAAAGCCGTTCAGCGCCACCAAAAATAAAATCGCTATAACATTAAACAAACATATGAGATAGTCCAAAAATCTCTGTAATCCTGCAGATTGCAGAAAAACAGTTCACCTCCGTAAAATATATAATATTAACAGTATTGTACCATAGTTAGGCCATAAAGCAAAATAATTTTTTGTAAAATTTGTAGCAAAAAAGCCGCCGTATCAGCAAAAATTTACATGATACGACGGCTTTAAGCTTTTATTTGAGGTCAGCTACAGCCTTATGCAAAGATGATGCCTTATACTCAATCTTTAACTGCTTCAGCGCAGCGTTTGCACAGAGTCGGATGCTCAGCGTCCTGACCAACCTCGTCACTGTAAATCCAGCAACGCTCGCACTTGTGGCCTTCGGCAGCAGCAACGGTAACCTTCAGGTCCTCGCGGCCGGTTGCTTCAGCACCTTCTGTAGCGCCTTCAACAATAACTGCCTGAGAAACGATCAGCAGGGTTGCCAGGTCTTTTTCTACGGATTTCAGGATAGCCAGAGCTTCGCCTTCGGCGTGCAGCTCAACCTTAGCGTCCAGGGAGTGACCAATTTGTTTGTTACGACGAGCTAGCTCCAGCACCTTGGTGATTTCGCTGCGGATTTCAATGAAGTTATCCCATTTGGTTTCCAGCTCTTCGTTGATGTATTCTTCCTTAACCTCCGGCCAAGGCAGCATTTGTACGGATTCCGGAGCATTAGCAGGTTTCTTCATGAACTGCCATACCTCTTCCATAGTAAAGCTCAGTACCGGGGAAAGCATAACGATGAGATCCATGAGGATTTCATGCATAGCGGTTTGTGCACTGCGACGCTCTTTGCTGTCAGCCTTGTAAGCATACAGGCGGTCTTTGAGGATATCCAGATAGAAGCTGGACATTTCAACGGTGCAGAAGTTGTGGATTGCATGGTACAGTACATGGAAATCATAGCTTTCGTAAGCAGCGGTAACTTCCTTCTTCAGCAGCTGCAGATGCATTAGAGCCCATTGATCAAGCTCCAGCATTTCGTTGAACGGAACTGCATCGGTTTCATAGTTGAAATCGTTGGTGTTGCCCAGGATGTAACGGATAGTGTTACGGATTTTGCGGTATACCTCAGCCAGCTGCTTCAGGATTTTCGGAGAGATACGGATATCTGCCTTGTAATCGGAGGAAGCAGTCCACAGGCGGATGATATCAGCACCGTATTGTTTGATTACGTCCTGCGGAACGATGACGTTGCCTACGGATTTGGACATCTTGCGGCCATCGCCGTCAACTACATAACCATGAGTCAGTACGGATTCGTACGGCGCACGGCCCGCAACAGCAACGGAGGTCAGCAGAGAGGACTGGAACCAGCCACGATGCTGGTCACTGCCTTCGAGGTACATAGCAACCGGCCAGGACAGCTCCGGACGTTTTGCGGCAACAGCCATGTGAGAAGAACCGCTGTCGAACCATACGTCCATGATATCGCTTTCCTTATGGAAGTGCTTGCCGCCGCATTTCGGGCAAACAGTGCCTTCCGGCAGCAGCTCTTCTGCAGTGTGAGCCCACCATGCATCGCTGCCTTCTTTTTCGAACCAGTTGGCAACGGAGTCGATGGTAGCTTCGTTAATCAGATGCTCGCCGCAGTTATCGCAGTAGAATACCGGGATAGGAACGCCCCATACACGCTGACGGCTGATGCACCAGTCGTGACGGTCGCTTACCATGTTATGGATACGTTGTTGGCCCCAGGAAGGAATCCACTGTACATCGTCGATAGATTTCAGTGCTTCATCACGGAAGCCGTCGATAGAAGCGAACCATTGAGAGGTTGCGCGGAAGATAATCGGGTTTTTGCAGCGCCAGCAGTGTGCGTATTGGTGCTTAATGTTTTCTTTACCCAGCAGGCAGTTCAGCTCAGCCAGATATTTCAGTACCGGGATATTAGCGTCGAATACAAACATGCCCTTGAAGCGTTCGCCTGCTTCTTCGGTCAGCTTGCCCTGAGAATCAACCGGGCAGAGAATCGGCAGCTTGTATTTCAGGCCGGTTTCAAAGTCGACATCGCCATGACCGGGAGCGGTATGTACGCAACCAGTACCGGCTTCGGTAGTTACATAGTCAGCCATAACTACGAGAGAACGGCGGTTGTTGTATTCAGGGAACGGATGCACGCATTCAGCGAATTCCATATCTTTACCAAGAGTAGTGCCGAGGATATTGCTGAGATCCTTGTGGCAGACAGCGCCAACCTGAGCCAGCAGGTCTTTTGCCATGAAGAGAACTTCGCCTTCGCATTCAACCCAGGCATATTCCAGAGCAGGGTTCAGAGCAACAGCAACGTTGGCAGGCATGGTCCACGGAGTGGTGGTCCAAATTACCATGTAAGCCTTTTTGCCTTTAGCAGCTTCCGGAGTCTGGCCGTTGTCTTTTACCAGCGGCATTTTTACGAAAATGGTCGGAGTTTTTTGTTCGCCGTATTCGATTTCTGCTTCAGCCAAAGCGGTTTCGCAATGCGGGCACCAGTAAACGGTCTTTTTGCCTTTGTAGATATAGCCTTTGTTAGCCATAGTACCGAATACACGGATCTGCTCAGCTTCAAAGCTGTGATGCAGAGTGATGTACGGGTTTTCCCAATCGCCCAGAACGCCCAGACGTTTGAAGTCTTCGCGTTGGATATCAACCCATTGCAGAGCGAAGTCGTGGCATTTGCGGCGCAGAGTCAGCGGATCCAGCTCATTGCGGTTCAGGCCCAGCTCTTTGATAGCAGCGTGCTCAATCGGCATGCCGTGAGTATCCCAGCCGGGAACATACGGGGTATCGAAGCCGCGAGCATATTTGTATTTCATGATGATATCTTTTAAGATTTTGTTCAGGGCATGACCCATGTGGATTTTGCCGTTTGCATACGGAGGGCCGTCATGCAGAACAAATTTCTTGTGGCCTGCATGCAGCGCCTGCTTTTTGCCATAAATATCGTTTTCTTCCCAGAATTTCAGAAAATCAGGTTCGCGCTGCGGCAGACCTGCACGCATAGGGAACTCTGTTTCGGGCAGATTCAGTGTTTTACCATAGTCCATTACTAATAACCTCCAATTTTATTAAACAAAAAAATATAGCAATAATATAAAAAAGCTTCGTCCCTCAGATAAGGGACGAAGCTGTAGACTAACAACAATTAATACGCTTGCGTATCATACATCATTAACAAACGTGTACTCCGTGGTACCACCCTCATGACGACAGCCTTTGCCGCACGCCACTCGTGTGCGCAATATCGGGCGCTCCCGTATGCAGCTACTCAGGTTCGCCGCATCCGCTCCAAAGTGATTTTCACCTGCTTTACTTCGTCCGGGCTTGCACCATACCCCGCCTCGCTTAACCTGCGCCGCAAGCTACTGTCTTTTTCATCGCGTTAACAAATATCAATAAACGCTAATATTATACATTAGACAATGTGATAAGTCAAGGAGTGAAGAGCCCTGCACTGCCAAAATTTTATAATACACATCTTCAGACTTCTTACTGCTAAAGTCATATGTTAACAATCCAATCGAAGAATTATTCTTAATCCTGCTCTGTTAACATAAATTATTTGAACTTCAGTCTTTAACCAAAACGTCACAAACACTCGCTTGCGAAAAATACTTCTTTATGTTATATTATAGGCAAGAAGACAACCGCCCACAAGGTGGGTTGCCCGTAAAAAAGTGTAGAAAAGCCACTCCGTTACCGGTCAAAGTTCAGGAGTGGTTTTTCTATGTCCGTAACTGTCTTATTACTTTCGGTTCTGAAAAATGAACGTCAGCAATGCTACGATAAAAATTCCAAAGGGTATTAAATCCTGAAAACTGAAATATACCATAGACATCACCTCCATTCCGAAGAATTTCGGCAATGCCCCACCCTCTAGCTCGGTTGTCTTACACAATATTTTATCATATAAAACCAAAACACACAACGAACAAACTGTAAAGTTTGCGCTGTGTGTTTTTTTATTGGCCAAAATATTTACTAAAAGTTTTATTGCTTATTTTTCTTCTGCTCTTTGAGCCAATTTTTATAATCTTGGACTGTATCTTTGGCGTAATCTGTTTTTAAATCAGCATAGTAGCCAAGAGCTTTTTCTACCAGTTCAGTATTTCCTTCACGGCTTGCCATGATAAGCATTGATTCAATCGCGATAAATTTATCTTCAATAGTCTTTGACTCTGCAAGGCATCTTTGAGCCATTTCCCAACCCAAGAAATATTTGCCAGTAAATTCCAGTAAACGTTGCAGATTAAACAAACATGTAAGATATGTGTCGCTATCTTTATCTTCGTCTGTTACACAAGCTAAAGCACGCTGATATTCTTCTATCGCTTCATCATACAAAAGGTAGAGCTCCAAATCAGCAGCACGATGAAATCTTGCTTTAAACATATCAGGCGGATTCATGGAAATTATCAAATTATCAATGGCAAATAATTTACCTGGATTCGTTTCGTTAGCTGCCAATTCATTTAATTCTTCTACACTTTTTCCTTGAATATCAGCGATTTTTTCAACAAATTCTTTACGCCAATATTGTTGTATTGTCTGTGGACGTATTTTCTCCAGATACTCCAAAACCTTCGGCACAAATTTTTCTTTCGTGATTGCAGAGTCTGCATACCAAAGGTTCGACTGTCCCATGCCCAAGCCTGCACCAGCTTTTGATGCCGAAAGAACCCTGAAATTACGCAGCTCTTCGGGAATAATATGCGCATTTTCTTCTCTGGTTTTAAAATTATATTGCCAATATGTATGATTTTCTACAATGTTATCTTCAAAATACTGATAGTAACGATACATCTCGGCGTGTTCGTACCAGCCGACGATATGCCGTCCTGTATCATTAGTCGCTACCCAGATAACTGTAACGTCATCAATTTTATCTACATCATCTGGCACATCCTCTACACGCGCCAGATTCAACCTCTCCCCTGGTGCACGCACATACCCAAGGCAGTAATGGTTATACGGATAGAAATTGAAACTTTCACAAGCATCATTATTTTCTTTGACAAACGCACCGCCATTCTTCGGCTGGTCGTTGTCAGTAATGCCACTATAAAGTTTCATCCATGCTATATTACAAAAAACTACTTTTGCCATCTTTATATCTCTCCCAAATTATCTGCTTTCTTCTTTAACGAATGTTGGGAACTGATAATCCAAGTAATTATCAAGTTCGTTGAAATTAGGGAACCTACGTTCCAATTCACGGAATTTCGGTCCGTGAGAATGAATCAGCTGATGCAGGCACTCGTGATAAATAAGGTACTTTAGTACTTCACGCGGCACGCTGGCAGAATTAAGGCCGCAATTCATTTTTATATTATCGCCAAGATAAACATATTGTGCAAAATACGTCTTATAAGCCTTCTTAGTCCAACCAATCGTCGGGCGCTTGAAGTCGTCGCCCAAGTTGTCTTTTTGCTCTGCCAAAACTTCATCAAGCAAAATTTCCAGCGGTTCTGCGAAAGGCTCTGCGCTAAGCAAGCCAAACTCTGTTTCTGCTTCTTCAATACTAGAGCCCATCGGCGTAACGCCGGTGGGATACAGAAGGAAGTCAAAAATACGTCGCTGATAGGATTCAACATTGCCATACAAGCTGTCAATGATCGTCTTATGCGCATTATAAATTGCATGAATATCCTGCTGAATTTTGAAGATGTTTGCCAAAGACGTTTCTTCGCGATACTTCATCGCCAATTTTGACGGGTCGATGTCGTCACGCTCGTCGAACGATTGAAACTCTGGAAAAGCTTTCTCCGTCGCCGTCAGTTCTGCAATGTCTTCCAATTCCTGAGGCGTAGGCATCACACCGAAGCCATCGAAATATTTTTGCAAAAGCAGTTTGCCGTTCTGCTCTTCCGCTGCAACAAGCGCCTGCGTATCTGCCTTCATTGCTGCATAGCCTTCCTGCTGGTTGGCGAAAACAAGCACTTTCTCGGGCATGTCATTTTTATCATAAACATTGTACCAACCCACAGGCAGCACAGCGGCGTGCACCTTGAAGCCCAAATCGCCGTAAGAAATGGCACGCATCGCGTCGATAATGCTGGACACAGGAATTTCTTCCACTTTGTTCTTTTTCTTCGGCTCTTTCTTCGTGCCTCCCGGCGTTCCGCCTTCTTCGCCTTCCAACAGGAACGAAGGATTGAGCCAACGTGTAAAGCTTGCCCACTTATCACAGAAGTCAACGATGTACACTTCTTTCGTGCCACCGCATTGCTTGCCACGCATGCCGCGCCCAATCATCTGCATTAATAAAACATCACTGTTCGTCGGACGTGTCAGAAAAACTGTATGAATATCAGGAATATCGCTGCCCTCGCTAAGAATGTTGACGTTAACTAATACGTCGATATGGTCGTCATTGCCAGCCTTATCCTTATGGTTGTTATGGCGGAAACGTTCAATAATTGCGTCTTTCACACTGTCGTCCATGCCAGAATAAATGCGGTCACATTTTACACCCTTTTTGACGAACATATCTGCCAAAACATCACAGTGCGTAATGTTCAAGGCAAAAATTATCGTTTTGCCGTATTTCTCTTTATTGTCAAGATATTCCTTAATAATAACTTCGTTACGTTCGTTAATCTTTGCAATCTTGTTGACAGCTTGTTCCGTCAAATCGCCTTTCGCCAAAACTTTTTTCAGCTCATCTTTATCAATATAAGTTTCAATTTCAACATTCGTTTCACGTTTTAAGTTTATCGGTGTAGCCAGAGTACCATCAGCAATCAGTTTGCTCAAGGGAATGGCATAAATGATTTTCTGCTCAAACAGTTTCAGTAGCGAAACGGTACCCATGTCAGTGTATCGGATTGGCGTTGCCGTAAGGCCAAGCAATTTCGCCTCGGGACATTTTTGGCGCACTGCGTTTATAATTTTTCTATATGAAGGTGCAAGCGCATGGTGCGCTTCGTCCACAACGATAATAACTTTCTTCTTGAGCGGAGCTGTAAGATAGCCAAGATTACGCACTAGACTCTGCACGCTACCCACGACGATATCATCTTTTTTGGATAAAGCGTGTGCGCTGGCATGTGCGCCCGAAACGCAAGTCACTGTCAGACTTTTAATTTCATCACCTGCCACATCTTTCACGAGCGGTGAAAGTCTATAAAAAACATTCGCTGCCTGTTCGACGAGCATATGGCGGTGCGCCAGCCAGATAACTTCATAGCCACGCGAAGAAAGCTCATGCAGAAGAAAATAAATACTCGTCATTGTCTTGCCGCTGCCTGTCGGCATCATAAGAATGCCGCAACGACCGTTTTGCTTAAGAAAATATTCCTGCATCGCAATGTTGGCTTCCTGCTGGTAAGAATACAGCTTTACATCCTGAATGTGCGAATCGCCAAGCAGAATGGTATGCGGCTTATAAAAATAAGTTTTTAACTGAAATTCTCCTTCCGAGCCTGTGCGTATCATCTCATCAAGGTACGCCATAATAACTGCCTGAGAAAGTTTGCACTGTTTCAGCTTACGCAAAGCGTCTTCGTCCTTGCTGCGGATGCCTGCATAATTTTGGCGTTCTAACGTTTTTGCCACATTCCCCAAATGCTCTGGTTCGCTCAAAAAATACTCTTCGATTTCTTCGCGATATTTGCTCACAAAATGTTCATCGGGAAATTTGCACAAGTTGCCCAAGTAAGGCGCAACAAAAGCTGCTTCGTCGTACTCTACTGGCGGATGATACTTTACAGGAGTTTTACTGCTCTGCAGCACTGCATTCAAAAATTTCACAGAGAAATCCTGCCACCGAAAAAAATTTTTTGACATTTACTAAAAGCCTCCTTTTACGCTCAGTCAGCAAATCGTTGTCCTAACAATATTACGTATAGTTTCTCCTAACTCATAAAATCTAAAGAATAGTATTAGCAGACGTTACAAGTATATTACTTTCTTTTTAACATATTTACATTATATGTCTACCCCCGCCTAAAAACAAGTCTTTTTTATTGTTCTGCATAAAAAAGAAGAGCACAACACAAAGTTGCACTCTTACTTTAAGTCGTTCTAATATAAATTTTTTTGCGTTCTATCCTCTGCGCCATCTGCACAGCTTCGCCAACTTGTAACCACGGCTGGCAATAAAGTCCCGCGTTTCTCCCGTCACAATCAGCGGAAGGTCACGCAACTCCTTCGGCGTCAGGCAGCCCAAAAGCAGCATGTACTTTTGCAGTCCTTCCGCCAGTGAATGCACATATTAGCTTGAAGAATGCAAAAAGGGGACACTATATACGCTAAAAGCTTCCGGACGAGCCATGAAAGCAGGTCTGGAAGCTTTTATTGTGTAAATTAGTACTTAGATGACAAATTATTATAAATGCCATTCAATACTCTTCTAGATCCCTAGAAGCCAGTCAATGACATTCACGACTTTTATGCCTTCATAATTTCCGAGGGAGAAGCGATCAAGCGTCAAGACGATTTTCTCATAATTGTCTTGTATTCCCCGTAGCGGACGCATCTCTCGTTCAAATGTTTCCTCAGCAGTCATATTAGCTGTAACCTGATAATAAGTTAATATTCCTTGCTTCTGAGCGACAAAGTCCACTTCAGTTGAGCCAAACTTTCCAATATTGACCTGATAGCCTCGCCGTAAAAGCTCGAAATATACAATATTCTCAATGGAAAAGCCCAAATCATACCGTTTTCTTGGAAGAATATGATTGCGAAGTCCCAGATCAACCATATACAGCTTTTTATTAGCTTTCAAAAGCTGTTTCCCAACAATATCAAATCTTTCAGCTGGGTAAAAGACAAATGATTCAGTCAAAGCCTCCACATAATCACTAACCGTATTCGGAGAAATCTTTCTGCCAGAAGAGATTAAGTAATCGGTTACGCTTTTCATAGAAATTGGACTGCCGATTACACTTGCCAAATAGCGTGCAATGGTCTTCAGTAGTGCAATATCTGTGATTTTACGTCTACCTGCATCTTTTTCTTTTCTTGCCTGGCGTTCCTCAATATCTTTAACAATAACGGTGTTGTAGATTCCCTCCAGATATTGATTTACTTTTTCATCCGTGCGGTTCATCACCGCAACATACGGAAGTCCTCCCGTTTGCATATATTCTGAAAAAGCATCTTCTTGCGGTCTCCCCGTCACAGTGACATACTCACTGAAAGAAAGGGGAAGCATTGATATTTCCACATACCTTCCAGACAAAAGGGTTGCCAGTTCACTTGAAAGCAAATACGAATTTGAACCCGTAATATATACATCCGTGTTGTTCTTTACATATAGACTATCTACTACTTTGGGGAAATCAGGCACGTTCTGAATTTCGTCCAAAAATATATATGTCATTTTATCGCTACACAGACGTTCTTTTATATAACGATGAAGTACCTTATAATCCAAAAGCTCTTCAAACTCTAGGTCTTCAAAGTTGATTGATATAATCTGTTCTGCTTCCACGCCAGCTAAATGAAGTCTGTCCTTAAACTGTTCCAGAAGCACCGATTTACCACAACGTCTAATTCCCGTCACAACTTTAATGATGTGCTCGTCTTTCCACTCCCAAAGCTGTTCGAGGTATTCTTTTCTTTCAACCATGGCTCTATCCCTCCTTTCTCCGAGTATAGCACATTATGTTTTGAAAATCAAATTATATTCCCATCTCGGAATTTATTTTAAAATATTTTATTTAGTCTTCTTATTTTAGAGCTTTAATTACAAATATCCATAAGCTTCTTTCTAATAGAGAAAGTGGCGATGATCGTTATGATATCCAGCTTGAATCAAGAAGCTCTGAGCAACCAGGAATTAAAGCGACAAGTAAAGCTTCAGATAAACTCACCGACTTAGCTTTAACAGCCTAAAAACAAATTTTAGATAAAAAATACGATACAGAATCTCTCGCTCGTAATGTACATACCATTTACAAATATGGTATTACGTTTAGAGGTAAAGAAGCAAAAGTCATAAGTGACTAGAACGGTTTTCTCACCAAAAACTGCGGAGCAAGCTCTCGCCTGCTCCGCAGTTTTTCTATCCTCTTCTTTTTTACCCTCTGCGCCATCTGCACAGCTTTGCCAGCTCATAGCCTCGGCTGGCAATAAAGTCAAGCGTTTCTCCCGTCACAATCAGCGGAACGTCACGCAGCTCCTTCGGCGTCAAGCAACCCAAAAGCAGCATATATTTCTGCAGTCCGTCCGCCAGTGTTTCCACATAGTCTGCGGCAGCGTCAACTCCCTGCTCTATGACCAGACGCAAAAGCGGTGCGGTAATCCCCACCGCGTCCGCACCAAGAGCAAAAGCACGCGCTGCGTCACCTGCGGTACGGATGCCGCCGCTCGCCAAAAGCAGAGCATTCTGCGGCAGTGTCTGCTGCGCGTCAATCAAGCTCCAGCACGTAGGCACGCCCCAGGCAACAAACTCCTCCGTCAGCTCAATCCCCTGACGCTTTGCCTCAATAGCCGGGAAGTTCGTCCCCCCTGCGCCGGCACAGTCAAAGGCGGTAAAGCCCTGCTCCAGCAAAAGCTCGTACTGCTCTGCAGCAATACCGCAGCCTGTTTCCTTAACGATAACAGGCACGCTCACAGCATTACGAATCTGCACCAGGTTTGCCAAAAGTCCGCAGGTATCCTTGTCGCCCTCGGCCATCCACAGCTCCTGCGCAGCGTTCAGGTGCACCTCCAGCGCGTCAGCCTGCAGCATGTCAATGGCAGCCTGCGCCTGCGCGGGCGTAGCAAGAGCACTGATGTTACCGATAACAAGACCTTCGGCAAGCTCCTCGCGTACCACAGTATAGCTCGCGATACCGCTGCCGTC
>ERZ780128.682-NODE-682-length-12607-cov-2.360660_pt1 | contig 12607 bp, 9 predicted proteins | sample MGYA00511170_ERZ780128 | MGnify/ENA primary metagenome ERZ780128 (study PRJEB29588, sample SAMEA1970465) | human gut metagenome | biome: human gut; feature: human-associated habitat; material: faeces | place: Denmark | collected 2008/2010 ...
GGTTCCGGGTATATACAAAAAATTCATTACTGTTCATCTTGCGCAAATCTTGAAACAGTCCCTCATTGTCGGGAGCGCGTCCCGTTTTTCTGATAACGTCCAAATCCCGCACATAATCGTCATATGCAGTCTGAAACTTGGGCTTCTCCAAAAAAACAAAAGCCTCCTCTACCGTTTTGGCATCCTTAATTCCGGCCATTCGATATTTCAAAATAATATCTTCCTCGCTTTCTTCCGCGGCCGCAGACGAACCCCAGCCCATCAGGCAAAAAACGGTCAATAGCATCAAAAACTGTTTCATACCCGCATCCTTTCGCCTGTAATGATAGTAAATGTTTTTTAACAAATTAATAATAGATTATAATAAAATCAATTAATTGGAAAGTGTAATGAAACGTTTTCTTCCGATTTTTTTCTTCGTCTTTGCAACAATCGGACAAACCGAGGCCGCTTGGGATGCCGGAAGCTTTTTTTCTTGCAATGCCATCAACCCCAAACCGGAAGTGATTATCAAAAGCTCTTACGGCCGGCTGGTGCACGATCTTTCCAAATCCAAGGCGGAAATAAACGCAATACACAACAAGAACCCGCACGTTAAGGAACCCCGCAACACCGTCGTCGGCTTGGCGTCTTTTCGAATGCCCACCCGAATAAAAGTATCGGGACAAAGAAGAAAAATCAACGAAACTTACAGCTGTATTCTGCCGACCAAAGTCGAAATTGAAATCGGACTGAACGATCCCGTCATCTATGTGGCCAAAGAATACCCCAGGCAAAGCTGCGGTTTCTCTCAGGTCATCAGACACGAGCAAACGCATCAGCGAATAAATCTGCTTACTCTGGAATATTTTATGCCTATCTTCGACAAAGCCCTTCGCAAAGCGATTTATGACGTCCGCGCCGTCAAAGTTTACACCAAAGACAACAATAACTTTAAAAAAGGTCTGTCCAAGCTGAATGAATATTACTATGCGCGCTTGACCCCGATTTTAGAAGAGTTTGAAAAAGCCCGGGCCAAAGAGCAGCAGAAACTGGACAACATAACCAGCTACCGCAGGGACTGGGAAATCTGCAACGAATTTGAAAAAGAACATCCCGAAAAGAAAATACCTTATAAAATTTAAAATAAGCCACCGTTTTCTCATAAGGCGTCAATAAAAACGGCAGCTTGGGCTGCCGTTTAAATTACCATTGGTCATAATGGATTTTCTCCGGTTTAAAGCGGTCTTTCGGCTGCGGCGGAATCTTTGCCGGATAACCGACAACCACCAAAGCATTGGGTTTGATATTGTCAGGAAGCTTTAAAAGCTCTTTCAAGTCATTCATTCGCTCCTCATTCGGATAAACGCCGCACCAACAAGCCCCCAACCCGCGGCCGTGGCATGCCAGCAGCAAATTTTCCGTAGCGATTGAGGTATCGACAACCCAGTATCCGGGTGCCGTTTCCTGATTCGTATCCCCGCAGACGACAATCGCCAGGGAAGCGTCTTTCAAAAACTTCGCATAAGGATGCACCTCTGCAATTTTATCTCTCATTTTTTTGTCCTTGACCACTACAAACTCCCACGGCTGTGTATTGCGGGCTGACGGCGCATACATGGCAATTTTCAGAATGTCGTCAATGTCAGACTGCGGGATTTCGCGGTCTTTCTCAAACTGGCGCACCGAGCGGCGCGTTAATAATCCTGCTTCCAGAAACATAAATTTTCCTCCATTGTTGTTCCCTTATAAGGTAGGTATTTTTTATCCCGATTACAAGCTGATTTTTAAATATAAAAAAGCCCCGCAAAGAATAACCTCAGCAGGACTTCACTATTTCTTCTTCTTCTGTTTTTATCCATACATGGCATAGCCTACCATAATAACAAGGGCTAATACAATTAATCCGATGAACAGACCTTTTACAATCCTATTTGCTTTCTCTTCTTCCCGCTTACTATAAGCAGCTTTCTTATTCTTTCCCATAAGTATTTCATTTTTAAGATTAAACCATCTCTTTTGAATATTCCAAAAGTACAAAGTTTCTAGAAGAAAACAAATAAATTACGAAGAATTTACTAATTCTCCGAACCGGAAAACTCCATCAAGTATGCCTTGATAAAGCCATCAATCTTTCCATCCATCACTCCGTTCACATCCGAAGTTTGAAAATTAGTACGATGATCCTTCACACGACGGTCATCAAAGACATAACTGCGTATCTGTGATCCCCATTCAATCTTCTTCTTGCCTGCCTCCACCTTGGCCTGTTCTTCCATGCGGTGCTGCAATTCCTTATCATATAAAATTGAGCGCAACTGGCGCATCGCATTTTCCTTATTCTTCGGCTGGTCACGGGTTTCAGTATTCTCAATCAAGATTTCCTCTTCCTCACCGGTATACGGATCTTTATATTGATAACGCAGACGTACTCCTGACTCCACCTTGTTCACATTCTGTCCGCCAGCCCCCCCCGAACGGAAAGTATCCCAAGACATACGGGCAGGTTCAATTGTCACTTCAATACTATCATCCACCAACGGCGTTACAAACACAGAAGCAAAAGAAGTCATCCGTTTCCCCTGAGCATTATAAGGAGACACGCGCACCAAGCGGTGAACTCCATTCTCACCTTTCAGATAACCATACGAAAAACTGCCCTCAATATTCATTGTCACCGTCTTGATTCCGGCCTCATCCCCATCCTGAAGGTTAGCCACGCTCACTTTATAGCCATTGGTCTCCGCCCAACGCATATACATACGCATCAGCATGGAAGCCCAATCCTGACTTTCAGTACCACCAGCACCACAATTAATTTTCAATACACAATCCATTTGGTCGGCCTCCTGGCGAAGCATATTCTTCAGTTCCAATGCCTCCACCGCAGTGACAGCCTTTTGATACGCTGCATCCACTTCTTCTTCGGTAACCAAATCATCTTTACAAAAGTCAAAAGCCAATTCCAGTTCATCTGCCATCGTCTTTACCTCACGGTAACCGTCGATCCATTTTTGCAGATCTTTCACCTTCCTCATTTGTGCTTCTGCTTTCTTGGCATCATCCCAAAAACCGGGCGCCTGCGTACGCAGTTGTTCTTCTTCCACCTGAACCAGTTTATTTTCTATGTCCAGATATCTTTCAAGTGCCGCAGTACGTTCTTTTACGTCTTTCAGTTGCTCTATTGTTATCATCTTGAGAATTTTTGCATTTCAAGGTGCAAAGATAGTGGAAATCTATTCATTTTCCCATTATTCTTCGTACATCTTTTCTATTTCGGCAGCATAGTTCTTGTTCAGCACATTACGTTTTATTTTCAACGTATTGGTCAGCTCACCACGTTCCATACTGAAAGGATGGGGCAACAAGGTAAACCTCTTGATCTGTTCATAATGTGCAAACTGCTGCTGCAGTGTATCAATCCGCTCTCTAAACAAATCGATAATTTCCGGTTTCTGCAACAGTTCCTCCATACTTTCATAGCGAATACCTTTTTTTGCGGCATACTCTTTCACCAGTTTATATTCAGGAATTATCAAAGCAGAAACAAATTTACGTTCATCGGCAATAATAGAAATCTGATCGATATAACGGTCTACCACCAATTTGGCTTCAATGGCTTGAGGAGCGATATACTTCCCGTTTGAAGTTTTAAACAAGTCCTTGATACGCTCTGTAAGGAACAAATGCTCATCTTTTATATAACCCGCATCACCGGTATGGAACCATCCGTCTTCAGTAAACGCCGCCTTCGTAGCAGCTTCCTTTTTATAATAGCCATGAGTGATTCCCTCACCACGTAGCATTATTTCGTTATTCTCCCCTATTCTGACCTGCACATGGGGCATGATACGCCCCACCGAACCAACCACATGGTCATTATCATTCTCACAAGCAACCGTTGCAGTAGATTCCGTCAATCCATAACCGGCTACCATATTAATTCCCACCGACAAAACAAACTCCTGTACAGCCGGCGGAATAGCCGCACCGGCAGTAGGGAAGAAACGCCCGTTTTCAATGCCAATAGTCTTTTTCAACAAACTATAGATCGTTTTCTCATAAAATTTATATTTCATGTGCAATACAGGCGGAGGAGTCAGCCCTTTGTACACATAATCCAAATTATGTTCACGTCCCACTTTAATAGCATCCAGCATCAACTTCTTTTTCAATCCGGTTGTCTCATTGATTTTTTCTTGCACGCCGGCATACACTTTCTCCCAGAAACGGGGAACACTGCACATAGCCGTAGGACGGATCTCCTTTATTGTCTTCTGGATATCAGCAGGACGCAAGTTGATAGACAAAGTACACCCCATCGAAAGACACCAGCAAGTCCATGCACGCTCAAACACATGAGTAAAAGGAAGGAAATTCATAATCACATCCTGATCACCCAATTGAGGGAAACGTTCATCATGTGCCGGAATGGCCGCCTCATAGCAAGAATGATGCAACATCACCCCCTTGCTGTCTCCGGTTGTTCCACTGGTATAAAGAATATTGGCAAGATCACCATTACCCGACTCTGAAGTACGCTTGTCTACCTCAGCTTGATGCGGATGCGCCTCGCCCAATTTCAGAAAGTCATCAAAATAAATGGAAGTCTGGTCCCGCTCATCACGCTTTACCTCCCTGTCGAAAATTATAATCTGTTTCAGTTGGCTTCCCAGTAGCATAACCCGGAACGCCACATCATATTGCAACTGTTCACCTACAAAAATATAACGTATTTCGGCATCACCTACCATATAATGTACCTGCGCCTCGGAACTGGTAGCATAAAATGGTACAGTAACAGCCCGTACCCCAAAAGCTCCAAAGTCCACATACAGGCATTCCGGTTTATTTTGAGAAAAAACTGCTATATTTTCCTGTATGCCTATACCTAATTCTATCAATGCATTCGAAACTGTTTTTACAGTTGCGGCAAACTGGTTCCAAGAAACCGGAATCCATGTTTCTGTTTTATAATCGCGGTAACGCAACGCTACACGATCACCATATTTCCCTGCCTGACGTTGTATCAGGACAGATAAGAAAGAACTACTCATTCCAAAGATTTATTTTTAATTCATCGGCAAAGTTATCGTTTAATTTGGAATTATCCTCTATAAACAGGCATTAATTTTCCCAACCAGTCAAAGAGTTAGAAGAAATCAGCCGAAAGTTTTAGTTGCATATCTAACTTAATTACCTACTTTTTTCATCACCGTTTACCACGCAAAAATAGTATCTTTGCAACACATTAAATTATTAAAATCAAGATGATTGATATAGAATATTACACTTCCGAAGCAACCACATTGCTGAATTCGTTAATCGGTATCCCCTCATTGAGCCGGGAAGAAGAAGCTGCCGCCGACTTTCTGCAGAACTATATTGAAGAAACAGGTATCATGACCGGTCGTTCGGGCAACAACATTTGGTGTATCAGTCCGATGTTCGACCTCAACAAACCGACTATTTTACTAAATTCCCACATCGATACCGTAAAACCGGTAAACGGATGGCGGAAACATCCTTTCACTCCGAAAGCCGAAAACGGAAAGATTTACGGTTTGGGAAGTAATGACGCCGGCGCCAGTGTAGTATCCTTATTTCAGGTGTACCGCCATCTCTCTACAACCGAGCAGGCATACAATCTGATCTTTCTTGCCTCATGTGAAGAAGAAGTTTCCGGAAAAAACGGAATAGAAAGCGTATTGCCCCAACTACCTCCCATCACTTTGGGCATAGTGGGTGAACCGACAGAAATGCAGCCTGCTATTGCCGAAAAGGGATTGATGGTGCTGGATGTTACCGCATACGGAAAAGCCGGACATGCCGCACGCAATGAAGGAGTGAATGCTATTTACAAAGTACTGGAAGACATTCAGTGGTTCCGTGATTATAAATTCCCAAAGGAATCTTCCCTGCTGGGGCCTGTCAAAATGAGCGTGACACAAATAAATGCCGGCACGCAGCATAATGTCATCCCCGATACTTGTACTTTCGTTGTGGATATCCGCAGTAATGAATGTTACTCTAACGAAGAACTATTCAAAGAAATAAGTGCCCATCTAAAAAGCGAGGCGAAAGCTCGTTCTTTCCGCTTGAACTCATCTCATATCAGTGCCGAGCATCCCTTTGTGAAACGCGCGGTAAAACTAGGACGTGTACCTTTCGGCTCTCCTACTTTGTCCGATCAGGCGTTGATGAAGTTCCCGTCTGTCAAAATCGGTCCGGGAAAGTCCTCCCGTTCACACACGGCTGATGAATATATCATGGTTTCGGAAATTGAGGAAGCGATAAGGCTTTATATCGAGATGCTGGACGGACTGGTGCTGTAAACGACTTACAAAGACGCTATTTCCCCTATAGACAGACCGGTAACCTGTGCAATTACATCAAATGCAATACCGGCCTGTTTCATTTTTTTTGCATTCTTGAAGCATTCTTCCTTACGACCTTGCTCAAGACCTTTTTCAAGGCCCTCTTTAAGACCTTCCTCATGCCCTTTTTTCAACTGGGTGGACATCACGCTGTACCAGTCGCGGAAATTCTTCAAACTTTCCCAATACTCGCCTAATTCCTTAGGATTGAACTTAGCTATCTCGGCAGCCTCGAAAAGTTCCTTGTTCATTGCCGTGCCGAAAAGCAGCTTGAAGCCGAAATCGGCATAAGGGTTGATGTATTTATCCTGTATGCCTTCTGTTCCCATATCTATCCGAGGTTTAATAAGTTATGATACAGGACAAAAGTAATCAATATACTGCAATTCCCCGTCTTAAAAGAAAGATTTAACCATTTATCATTCATAGTAGCAACATATCCTCATCATAACAATAATTTATATCTTTCATTCCCCTTTTCTAGATAAGGTTTAATAATTCCTCATTATTCCATCTTTCAGCATATTCACTGCTTAAGTCTGCCGTGATACATTCGTGCATATTTTCCCCTTTTTGTAAACCGATAACTCTGATGTCAGGAATAGTTTTAGCATACTTTCTTATTGCGAGTTCCAATAAAATTCCTAAGCTTATCGATTTCATATTAGGCGGATAAAACGGTTCCGCACTTTGAGCGTCATTTAAACAGGAAAAAATAACATCTATTGCCTGTTCCCACGTAATAAAAAACCGGGTAGCTTCAGGATCTGTCAATATAAGCTCCTTCCTATTTTCTAATGCATACTTCCATTTTACCAAAACAGATCCTGTAGAATGTAATACATTTCCATAACGAACGATCCTATAAGCGCAATTCGATCCGTTTATTTGCTCAAAATCCCCAAAAAGATTCTCCATAAGCAATTTAGTAGCCCCATACGTTCCTGAAACTTGAACAGCTTTATCAGTGCTTGTTGCCAGAATAAATTTTATGTTCTGCTCCTCAACAGTTATTTTAAGAAGATTCAACGTACCAAGAATATTAGTCTGAACAGCTTTCAGAGGATGTTCTTTTGCCAAAATGACATCTTTAAACGCAGCCAAATGAAATATCCCATCACAACCATTCAATGCCTTTTTCAATAAAAGATAATCTTCAATGGGGCATGGAAAGATTTGAACGCCTTTAAATTTCTCCCTCAGAGCAATCAGTTTTCCTTCATTCCTGGCTATCGCATGAATAGTATGTCCTTGGGTAATCAACCGTTCTATCAATTTCTCAGCCAAATAACCGGTAGCCCCCGTTACTGCAATGGTTCCCATACTCAAGCTATTTTTTATCATTCATCAACACATCCCTCGCAACATAAGGCTGTGGAGAAAACTCAATAGTCAACACATTCGACTCTCCTAAAGCTGTTAATGTATGGACGCACCCCGGTAAAGTCCTTACCAAATCCCCCTTTTCCCAAATCTCTTCTATTACAGCCTCACTATCATCATATTTCTGAAAAGTAGCCTGCATACGCCCCTGTAAAATAAGCATATATTCCACCTTTCTAAAATGATAATGATTACCTCTGAGAACCTTTGGGACGAATTGCAAGAATCCTATATATTTAGCGGCTTCCACCGCTGGAATTGAAGCACTCAAAGTAGTATCCTCGCCAATTACAAAACCAGTCCCCGCCTCCAGCAAGCTATAATTTTTCACATTCCCTACGGATTCCACTTTTATCAAATCCCTGACAGTTATTTCATCAAACATTTTTTTTGATTGCTCACGCACGTCAATTTTACATAATCCGGCACGATATTTTAATAAAAACAACTTATGATGAGGAGCAAGATTCTCCAATCTCAAACACTCATCCATATCCAGCAAGACAAAAGATTCACCTTCCAAAATACGGATATCCGCTGCATCGTCCATCAAATAAGTATGATGAATATATTCCCATCTATCATAGTCTGCTCTATACTCAGACCCCAAATAGGTTATAGAACTAAAATGTACCTTTGAGGATTTCTTGTGTTCAAATTCTTCCTTCAGTTCTCTGATAATGCCATCTAGAGGGGTTTCCTCCTCCTCAAGGTAGCCAGAAACAAGAGAATAATATCCGGAGTACTCTATATCCGGGTTCTCATCTCTTTTTTGCAACAATACTCTATTATCTGTTGTAGTAATAATCACAGTAGTCGAATCCATCATCTTTTTCATCTTCATTATTTTTTAAATTTTCATTCTGTTGTATTTTCACCACACCCACGTGATGAATAATATTTTCCTTATTCAGCATATCAGTATAAATAGCATGGTTTAACACCATAATAAGCAACCAAATAAGAGACAATATGGCAAAAAAAGGTTGAGTGTATGATTTCAGCCATAACTCCCAAGATTTTTTCTCTCTTTTCAAATTAGAAGGAATCTTTGTGAAAAGTTTCACATACTCATCCGGAAAAGCCTTTTCCGCTTCACATAACATATTCTTCCAGTGCTCATGATAACTCCATAATCTCTGCATTACGTAAATAGACCATATTGAGAATGACAATCCTCCAAATGCAATAATAAATGTCAGGTATTCAGAAGTTTGGCATACAGAGTTAAACAAGACGGTTTCCAATCCGAATAAAGAAACATTTATTCCGAACATAATATTAAAACGGCTCCAGATACCAGCTCCTTCATACTGTAATTGACCAAGAAGGTGAGTATAATGTTCCATTAATTTAGTGTTCTGCAAGGAATCCCTATCATTTACCGCCTTCTGATGATCCACATCCGCATAAAAGTTTATACCGCATCGAACTAATTTCGTCATTATATCAAGAATATATTTTTATAATAAAAAAGGAGAGGATATTCCTCTGTTATCAGATTCATATCCCCTCCTCGCTTGAGGTTATCAAGAAGAAAGCATATCAAATTTAAACTATACTTCCTATCTTAGCCCAAATGTTTACTGTACTTTTCTTGTTACAGTTACCTTGAATGTTTTGGTTACAACACCCCAGTTATGAGTATAAGTAATGTTCAAGTTTACATCATGAGTATATACTGTACCTGTCGGAGTTCCCTTCCAAGTAAGAGTTGCAGTAGCTGCATCATAAGTAAAGTCTTTTTCATTCTCATCCAAAGAAATTTCCAATCCAGTAGCTTCAGCAACAGCATTACCGGCAGCATTTTTTCTATACAATGTTTCAGCTATGGTTTCTTCAGCAGCAATCGTAGTGGCATTGTATTTTACCAATACATTTTTAACAGCATCTTTCAATGTCAGTTCAGTCCATTTCTTCTTGTCTGCTGCACCTAAAGCATTAATCAAATCGATAATCTTAATCTGATCGTTTGTAGCCAATGCCGGATTATTATACTTCAAGTCTACTATTGCAGAGAATTCTAAGATAGGTTGTTCCACCTTCCAGTCTTCAGTTGCAAACAATACACGCTTAGCAGAACCAGCTGTAGCATCATAGATATCAACTTTCAAAGTTCCAACCTTAGCCAAATCTACACGCGGAGTAAAGGCAATCTGATTAGTGCTAGTCCATTCAATGTTATTTTCTTTCATCATTTCCTGAACATAAGCATTCTGCTTCTTATAATCCAATTCAAACTCAACTGTCGCATCTTCAGGAACAACATTGTACATCTTGTCGAATTCTTGAGATTCCATGATGAACTTGCTATAAGCACCGCCAGTTTTTGTCCATGTACCGATGATAGTACGACTCTTATATTCATCCTTGATAGGACAATCAAAGTTATAGGTTACAGAGAAGTTATCTACAGAAACCTTGAACAGCTTGCTTACGAAGCTGTTGTAAACAGCATACGGTGTGTTCACTCCGTTAGTCATTTTCTCAGTAGCTCCCCAATCAAGATAAGAAGAAGCTCCAGCCAGCAATGACATATTCTTGAATTGTGCAAAGTTAGCACCCGGTGTCAAAATCAAGAACAAAGAGTCCTTATCGGCATTGTTTCCACCGTTCTTATAATACAAGACAGCTTCATTTTTAACCGTTTCAAGAGCTTTTGCCAAGTCTGTAACCTTTGCAGGAATATTAGATAATTGACTCAAGCCGTTATTCCAATAATATTGGTTACATTGATTAGATATTGATTCATATCTCACTAACTTGCTGCCACCAGCATCATATACAGGCTTGTTCAATGTAATGAATGTACAATATTCATTATTATCATTAGCAATAACATCACGACCTTCAATAGCAGCCTCAAAGTTACGAACATCCAAAGTAATGATCCGAGCTTTTGAGCTATTGTATGCAAATGCAAAGTTTTCCTTAGCATCCAACGGTTTCAAAGCAACGGTTCCAAATACAGGATTAACAGCAGGACGAACAGCCTTGATGAATACTACATTTCTCACCTCGTATTCTTTAACACCTTCTTCCTGTGGTTTAACTGTAGTAGTCACTTCTATCGCAGCGTATTCATCAATAGCAGATGCCTGGTTAGTCGATTTTACAGACAAAACATTATCTTTAAAATCAAAGATACCCTGACGAGTTTTAATAGGTTGTCCATTAAATGTATAATCCTCATTCTGATCCAACAATCTGAACACTCTGGTATATGAAATATTGGTTGACTTCAACCATACTTTTGCTGCTCCGGAAATGTAAGCGTCAATAGAATCATTTACATTATAAACACCTTGATAGTCAAAGCATCCATAAGATTTACCATCATAAGAAGCACCATCTGCATTGATTATTGCAGGGTATTCATCTTCTTTCATATTAGTAGAGGTAAAAGCATTTACAATGCTCTTTACAGATGCATGTGTTCTACTTACCGTGAAATAATCGGAAGCTGATGTATATTGACCATACATAGTTACATCCAATGAGGTTGCATAGGTATTATTTCCAATACCTTCATTCGGTAAAATAGCAAGGCTCAAAATACCGTTTTCTAATTTTGCAGAACCTTCCATATAGGTCAAAGCAGGAGCAACACTACGAACCTGATACGTATCAACAAAGGAGAATTTCGCATTATTCAATGAGAAATCACCCGGATATACCTTGAATGAAGCATAAGCAGGAACAGATGCAAACAAAACATCCTTATCCGGGTTAAAACTTCCTTCATTTTCCTGCCAATAGATATCATAAGCCTTACAAACATCACTATAATCATCAACAGCCTGTTTTCTGTAAACTACAGTCTGCAACCCTTTGAATGCAGAACCTTCCTGCAGCAAAGTATAGTTCTGTCCGTCGATAGTCACAATTACAGTCTTGCTTTCAGCATCTACAGCAATGTTAGGAAATTCATTGTTCTGCTTCAAATCAGTAACTTTGTCACCGATCTTGATGTATTCCACACCGTCCACTGTCACCCAAGACACGTTTGAACCGGCAGCTTCACCATCCTGACCTCTGGCCGGAACTTTGTTACCTTCGGTATCTTTCACATCCACCCAAGTAGCACCTTTGTCTGTGCTAACCTGCCAGTAATTGCCTTCCACACGGAATTCAGGGATAACAGTAGTACCATCTGCTCCATTAGTACCATTCTTGATAGTAATTTTGGAACCGTCAGTGAAAACCAGTTCATATCCACCGGTAACCTCATTACATGACTGAACGAATTTACCTGCCTTAATTGCCGAGTCAAGACTTGCAATGGTTTCCTTGACTTCGCTCAATTCCTTGTCGATGCGGTCAATGTCATCATCATAGTCCTTACAAGACACAAATGTTCCTGTCGAGGTCACCATTAAGGCTCCGAACAGGATTGCACTTAAAAACTTTTTGTTCATAATAGAAAAACTTTAAATTTATAAATTTAAAAAACTAAAATTGGTTATACATACCATTTATTATAAAAGGGCTTAATTGTTTTCCTCCTGTTTCAGCGGATTCCTCTCGTGTGCCACATACTGCCGGGGCGTCATGCCCGTCACTTTTCCGAACGCCACATAGAAAGGGCTTTTCGAACCGAAGCCGCTGCGTACGGGAATTTCCTCTATGGGGCATCGTCCGCTGCGGAGCAGCTCTTTGGCGTATTCCACTCGGTAAGTGTTTACTAGTTCTTTCAGGTTGCAGCCGAAATAGCGGTTCACCACATTACTTAAATAAGTCTGGTTTGTCTCCAGCATCGCACTCAGTGTCTTCAGCGAAAGAGAGGAATCGAGGAATACTTGACGCACTTCCATCAGGTATAATATACCTTTATATATAAGAGCGTCTATCCGGCGGACGTCCGTCCG
>ERZ780128.699-NODE-699-length-12443-cov-2.352922_pt1 | contig 12443 bp, 10 predicted proteins | sample MGYA00511170_ERZ780128 | MGnify/ENA primary metagenome ERZ780128 (study PRJEB29588, sample SAMEA1970465) | human gut metagenome | biome: human gut; feature: human-associated habitat; material: faeces | place: Denmark | collected 2008/2010 ...
AGAAAAGGCTTCGTTTAAGGTCAAGCCGATACCAACGCAGCGGAGCTGCTGGGTATCTAAAAAGTGTGTCTCAGTAGTGATATCAGGAGACGAAAGAACCTCTCCCGATATGCATCAGGAATCCCTACATGCTGGCAAATGAGGCTGCGGCAAATGCCGCAGCCTCAGGCTTCATTTGGGATCGTTTGTGATGGCGCTCAGTATTCTTTTGGAAGAAAACATATTCACCATTGTTCCTGCTTTTTTAGGCAGTATGCTCGTTAATCCAGGCGATCATCGTGATCAAAGGGCAAGATTGACATTCTGTTTTTTATAGTTTTTACCTCATGTGTGTTTTATGATTGGATTACCGTCTTCATCAAGAAAGGGAGTCATACCGCTTATCCCTATGCCGCTTGATACCAGATAATGAACTCCTGATTCTTGATCGACAACGATCTTTAATATCCCGCCATACCGTATGTTTTCTTCACAAGCAACGCGCTAGTTTCTCCATGTATAGACTTCTGTATCCACAACGCCACAGGGGTTAGACGAGGATGTTACGGTTCGGTTGCTCCCGCTTTCCCAAGTGATATTTCCTAAGGCATCTTTTTTGATAAACTTAAATTCTATCGTTGTTCCAGAGGGAACGCTTACAGGAAGAAACCACTCCGGATAATTGGGGTTGAGCATGGATTCCGTACAGTTATCAGGATTCCAATTTCCGAGTTCCGGAATGTTCCCAACTATATAGATGTTCTCACCAAGTTGAGTTTCAGCGGATACATGGAAAACTATCTGATTTTGATCTCCAGACAGAACATTATAGTAAATTGCATTACTAGTTGCCGTTCCCTTTCGCACGGTGATAGGTTGGAGTCCGGCATTAACCCCCTCGGGTACAGTTGCCACAATCTTATTGGCGGTTGTACTTTGAACAGTTGCAGCGGTAGTCCCGAAATATACCGAGATATTCCCGCTAAAACCATCTCCATAAATGTGAACGGTATTTCCGGGACGTCCAGTAGTAGAGATTACATCTCCAATCTGGGGCGTGGAAGGCACTTCGGATGCTTGGTATTGCCATACGCAAACGCCGCCGCCAGAAATAGTAAACGAAGGTATGAGATTGTTCTGCACAGTCGTGGCAGTACCAAACAAGGATCCGTCCAAATAATCCGAATACTGTCCGGTGGGGAGATTTGTTTGAATTGCAGGAATAACGCTTGCACTATCGGGTTGTCGGTTGACTGCAATGACAACTACGTCATCGTAGAATTGTCGTTCAAAAACCATCACATTATCATCACTATAGCGAACGGTTGTAGTGCCGTATGCAATTGCATCGTTTGAGCGCCGCAGGGTAGATAGGGTTGCTATAAGCTGATATGCTGTTGTTGTTGTACTAAAGCCACATTCGGTGGGCATGTATACTCTTCCTGCAACATCACTTGCATCACCGGGTATAACATACTGTTCCGTTCCGTAGTAGATTGTTGGAATGCCCCTTGATGTCAGCAGAACTGCAAGCGCCGCATTGTAGACTTTCTGACTCCTTTGGGTATATCCAAAGCGGGTAACATCGTGATTATCTAGGAAGGTTACAGTCTGATTAGGATGGTCGTAATCCTCCTGAGTATATACCAACATATTGGCAAAGTTGCTCATTGGAGTAGAGAATGAGCCAAATGTTGTACTTGCTGCTCGGTAGAACTCAAAATCAAGGTTGTTTACACCAGTTTGCTTGGGAAAATAAACGTATTCATCATATTTGGGATCTGGTCTGCCAATAAAGAATTCACCAAAGTGAGTAACTGTTTTTCTGGAATCCACAACATCTTTTAGACCCTTTACAAAAGACGGATCCATATGAAGAGTAGCATCATGGCGAATACCATTTACGCCCAAATCACTCCAAAACAGCATGGCGGCTTCCAAATACGCAACAACATCACTATGTTGCTGCGAGAAGTCCGCAAGCGAACCTAAATCCTTATGCCGGTATCCAAATCGGCTAGAGTCATTGCCTCTGTCCCCAAGACCATGGAACCAGCCATTTATATTGTTGTTGGGATCAGCGATCAAGTTTTCAATCAGTCCGTCATTGTTGTAGTCATATGGTTCTCCATTTGCATCAAAAGCAAATTCTCCATTTTCCTTGCGGTCTGGCTCATACAGTTTTCCATCTTCTGGAGCATTGTTGTTTGTTGGGTTCATTTCACGGCTTGTATGATTGGTAACAAAATCGATTACCAATTTAATGCCGTTTTCATGAAGAGCATCCCGCAAATCCTTGAACTCATTAAGAGTACCAAAATGCTTGTTTGTTGCAAAATAATTACGCACATGATATCCATGAAAGCTGGTCCAAGTGTCGTAACTCCCGTCATTTTGATAATCAATTATCGCTGTATCTCGATTTTCATAGGGCGCGGAAATCCAAACAGCGGTTACGCCCATCCCTTTCAGATAAGGAATTTTCTGAACAATGCCATCCCAATCCCCACCTTGATATAGTTTCAAGTCTGCCCCAGTTCCGTCATATAAGTTGGAACTAAAACCAACCGGAATATTATTTGTACTGTCGCCATCATAGAAGCGGTCAGTAATAATCTGATAGATGACATCTTTGGACGAAACTGGACCAAGGTCATTGACAGTTTCTTGAGCAAATACAGTCGCGCCAGGTATGGATAGCAACAAAACTATTACCAGCACGAACACTAAAACTCCTCTAGCACGCTTCATGCCATATTTCCTCCTTCTGCATCAAATGGCCTTAATATCTCGTGTAAAAACCCTAAAACTTATGCTCTACGGCTCCTGACTCCATTCCATTCATCGTTTTAAGTTTGATTTGTGCGTCTGGTTGACTTTCTCTCCACAATGTTTGAAGTCGTTACATACGTCTGAATTTGCTTATTGGGATGCTTGATTATGTCTATTATCAACTTACCAGCTTGCCTGCCTAAGTCCCTTACATTGATATCCACAATGGTGAGCTGAGGTTCTATTACTTGAGAGAGCGGGTAGTCATCAAACGCAACAATGCCGATATCCTGTGGGATTCTTATGTTTTTCCTGCAAAGAGCGTCAACACACCCCATGGCAATATAGTTGTTGGCGCAGATAATGGCGTCCGGCAGGATTTTATGATCCAGGAGCTTCATCGTCATAAGGAAGCTGTCTGCGCGGGTGGATTCTCCCAACCAGATATACTGATCTTCCAATTGCAGGCCGGCATTTTCGAGTTCCTGCTTTACACCTTGCAGTCGATGCAGCGACCCAAAGTCGTAATACTGTCCGCCGATAAATGCAATTTTCCGGTATCCCCGTGAAAGAAGATAAGCCGCTGCGACGGTTCCGGAGTACACATTGTTGTTATCAATCCAACACACCTGGCTTTCAAAATTCGGCGCGCCCAACACGATGTGAGGAAAGTGCGATTTTGTAAGCAATCCGGACAAGGGATATGCTATTACGGAAACGTGGATGGCTAGTGCGTCGGCACTTTGCCGATAAATCACTTCCTTGGCTACTTCGTATGCAGTTGCTGGGTCTACTCCGCGAAGCTGAAGCCGATACCCTCTGGTGCTCAAAGACTCCTCTAAACCCGCAATAATCTCAAACATATGTGGATTCTGAAAGGCCGTGTTCGGAGCTAAATTTGCTAAAACCGCAATCGTTTTGGTCGTGCCTCTAGCAAAACTCTGTGCGCTGGCGTTTGGATAATAGTTGAGTTCCTGCATAACCCTGCGCACCCGCGCCGCTGTTTCCTCTGAAATACTGTAGTGCCCATTGATCACTTTGGACACGGTAGAAACAGAGGTGCCGGCCGCTGCCGCAACATCCTTAATCGTAATACCCATGACACAGCCCTCCATGCAGAATAATCATACAACTATTTTAAGTATAATTTATTCAGCATTGACCGTCAACAAATACTGCAAAGCCATGATCGTAGAGTTTCCTGTGGTCAAGTCCTTCGCTCCAATGCAGTTTACCGTATTCCTCGTCCAAATCAACGGCTTTGCCGCCGCGATTGATACAGATGGTAACACGCTGATTGCAGTATTCCCTTGCGTAGATGATTAGTCCGCTTCCGCGCTCTGCAGATACCACGCGGAAATCGCCACAGCGAAGCGGTTCCAGTTTTTTGCGCATGGCGATGGCTTCCTTGAAAAAAGTACACAGAGTCGAATTTTCGTTATCCCACGGCATCGGACAACGGTATTCTTCTTCTGAAAGACCTTGAACACCCAGTTCATCACCATAGAAAACCGTGGGCATTCCGACAAAAGTCATCATAAAAAGAATGGCCAATCGATACCGCCTCATGTCTCCGCCGCACAAAGACAGAAACCGGCTCACATCATGGCTGTCCAGCAGATTCATCTGCGCCGGAGTCATCTGCATCCGATAGCGCATGAGCATATCCGTGATACGTCCCGCAAAATCCGATGCATCAATGGATTGCTCCGCAAAAAACAGATTGCAGTGCTTTCGGAAATCGTAATTCATGGTGGAGTCAAACATGTCGCCCTGGAGCCAGTGCCCTGCGCTTTCCCATACTTCGCCGATGAGCAGCACATCCGGGTCAATCTCCTTCACCGCTTTTCTGAATGCCCGCCAGAAGCCATCGTCCACTTCACTGGCAACATCCAGCCGCCAGCCGTCGATGTGGAAATTCTTCACCCAATAGCGTCCTACCTCGCAAAAGTACTCTCGCACAGCAGGGTTCGCTGTATCCAGCTTTGGCATCATCCGCTCATAGGCGAAGCATTCGTATTCCGGATAATCCTCCGGATCGTCCGGACACACCACGGGGAATTTCAAACCGTAGAACCAGTCTCTGTAAGAGGATGCCTCTCCTTTTTCCACCACATCTTCAAAGGCGAAAAAATGCCAGCCGCAATGATTGAACACGCCGTCGATCAAAATGCGGATTCCCCGTGCATGAAGCACACGTACCAGATGATGCAGTGCCTCGTCGCCGCCAAAGCACGGGTCAACGTGAAAATAATCCAAAAGATCGTATTTGTGGTACTCTCCTGCCACAAAGATGGGATTCAGGTATACGCAGTTCACGCCCAGCTCTTCCAGATAGTCAACATTGTCGGCAATACCCCACAATGTGCCGCCCAATTTGCTGCGTACGGGCTGACCATGATAGTCAATGGCTCGATCCTGAATGGAAATGCGTTTGACCCCTGAGGCAAAGCTGTCGGGGAAAATATTGTACACCACAGCGTCATTGACCCAGTCAGGCACAACCGCAATGTCTGCCCGGTGGTTGAACGGCAGCTTGAAATACTGCGAACGGTCATCCACCAGATGATCGGTAAATACATCGCCGTAATACAGGACCCGCTCGGTACCGTCATTCAGATGGAAGTAATAATACAGTCGCTTATAGGGACTATCCAGCACTACCTGCCAGTAATCATGATACAAATCGCTCGCTGCCACCTTCATGGCGACAGGAGTAAAAACGATGGGAGTAACACGGCAGGCGGTATCTCCATAGTAGAGCGTGCAGCTCTTCAGATCGCCTTTGGCGCAGCGCAGGCGAAAAACGATGTGCTTTTCGTCAAGTCCATGTGCGTACTGCGACATGGGGATGTGTAAAACAGCTTCTTTTTTCATGCTTATCCTTTCACTCCGCCGGCCGTTAAGCCGGAAGTCATGTGCTTCTGGCATAAGAAGAAGATGATCAGCACCGGAATTGATACGGTAATGGACGCGGCGGCAAAAACCGGCCAGCTGCCGCTCATTTCCGTTGCTTGCAACGCATACAGTCCGGCAGCCAGTGTGTAGTTCTCCTCGCCGGTCATAAAGGTTGTAGCATAGATATACTCGTTCCACACATAAATCAGGACCATCAGAGCTGTGACAACGATACTGGGCTTCGCCAAAGGCAAAACAATTCGCGTGACCACCTGAAGAGGATTCGCACCGTCCATCCGGGCAGCTTCTTCGATTTCCACGGGTACCGTGTCAAAATAGCCCTTGATATTCCAAAGGCTGAAGACCGCCATGGTCCCGGTATAGATCAGGATAAGGCCGGTTCGGTGATTGATAAGTCCCATCGGGCGGAGCAGGCGGTATACGGCAAACATCGACAGGACAGCCGGAAACGAATTGAGCAGCACAAGGCACTTCAAAATCGGTCTGCGACCGGGAAACCGCCGCCGTGAAAAACAGTAGGCAGCCGGAATTGCCACACAGAGTGACAGGGATACAGTAACGACCGCCAGATAAACGCTGTTGCCAAGCCATGTGAGAATATCTTCACCAAAAAGGACACGGCGGTAGTTTTCCAGTGAGAAGTTCTTGGGGATAAAGGAAAAATCCGAACTCAGCAATGTGTTTTGTCCGTTGAGGGAAACACTAAGCGAATAGAGAATAGGAATCAGTGTAATAAAACACAGGACAATAAAGAAAATATTCAGTGCCGTAAGGCTAACGCGTTCTTTTTGTTTGCGGCTCATCTGGAACCCTCCTCTTGCAGCCGATACCGGGCGGAGAATGCAATCAGCAACGCAAAGATAATGATGGATATGGCAGAGCTGTATCCATAGTTATTGCTGATGAATGCATTTTCGTAGGCATAGGTCAAAATAGTATGCACATGTGCGCCGGTTTTGGCTCCAGCCTGCTGTGTCAGAAGATAGATCACATCGAACTGCTTGAAGGTTGTGAAGATGGTGATAATAACAGCCGGCGCAATGATGGGACGAATGGCTGGAACCGTAATATAACGGGTGCGCTGCACCCATCCGGCACCATCAAGCAAAGCGCTTTCAAAGTAACTTTTGTCTATGCTCTGCATAGCGCCATCCATAATCATAATCATAAACGGCAGCGCCAGCCAAAGATTGACAGCCGTGCAGCAGATAAACGCCGACACATCCCAGGATAGCCACCGCATAGTCTCCAGCCCCAGCTTTTCCATCCACTGGTTCAGCAAGCCGAACTGTGTGTTGAACATGCCGGTTTTCCACAGAAGAATGGAGACATAGCCGGGCATGGCCCACGGAAACATCAGCAGTGTTTTATACAGCTTCCGAAACCGCAAGTTCTGTATATTCAAAAGGCTTGCCAGCACAAAGGCAATCACCAGCTGCAACACCATATTGACCACCGTCCACAAAACGGTTACGAGAAGCGCCGATAAAAACCCGGAATCAAAAACGAACAGCGCACGGATATAATTCTCCAAGCCGATAATGGTAAAGTCAAACCAGTGGTACACGTTCATGTTGGTCAGAGAGATATAGAACGTATAGAGGATGGGAAAGACTACTACCAAAGCAATCAGCAGGAGGGACGGTCCGGACCATAAATAGGAGCGGAGCCACTCCTTTTGTAGCTTACGTTTCATAGAAAGTTCCTCAATGCATGGCGTCGATCAAGCTGTTCGCTTGCGTCAATGCGGCAGCAAAGGCTTTGTCTATCCCCGATTTGGAGAGGTTTACATCTGTCAGCAAATTACCGACTACTGTCCACATAACATCCATTTCGGGGATATTGGGCATGGGAACGGCAATTTCAGCGGTAGTGCGCATTGCCTGCACCAGTGTATCATCACATACACGGCTGTCATCATAGCATGCGCTGTTTGCCGGAGCACAGCCGCTTGCCTGCGCCAGCACAACACCCACTTCCGGATCCAGCAATGCATGCAGCAGCCTTTGGACGGCGTCCGTTTTGTTCTGTGCCGCGAAGGTCAGCACATGAATCCCCTGCACGCCGGAGTAGGGAGCAAGAGCCCTGCCTGTTTTATCTACGGTAGGCATCGAAGCAATGCCGAGGTCTATATTCGCTTCACGGGCAGAGGGAACCATCCACGGACCGCCGATTGTTGCGTCCGCTTTCCCCTCCAAAAACAGGGTATTCACCGTAGAATACTCCGTTTCCCCAGGCATCAGATCTACAAATTTCAAATGATACTCCAACGCGTCCTTGACTGCCTGCTGATCGGGGAACGGTGTGCCGTCTGCATCGATAATGCTGCCGCCAAAGCCGTGAATCCATGCAGCGCTGTAATAGGCGGTGCTGTGCTGCTCCACAAAGCCGTAGCGACCGCGCCCGGTGTTTTCTTTCATATACGCCAGCAATTCTTCTGTGGTGGTCGGCACCTCTTCATCCTGCATATAGCGTCGATTATACATAAACAGCAGCGTTTCAAAATACAGAGGAAGCTGGTACAAGCTGCCGTTGTAGGTCGCAGCCTCCCGCGTCATGGGGAGATAACCGGACAGTTCACTTTGTGAGATCAGCTCTGTAACAGGCGTAAGTATTCCCATTTCGGCAAAAACGCCTATTTTGTCATGGGCAAATACAAACAGATCGGGAGCGGAGGAAGGATCATTGCCTACCAGCTTCAGCGAGTCTGTCAGGCTGGTTTTCTTTTCAAACCGTACCGTGATATCAGGCAGTGCCTTATCCAGATAAGCCTGTAAGGCTTCAATGACTGCGGCCTCCTTGTCGTGCCACACAACAAGAGTATTCGGATCGGCAGCTTTGCCGCCAGATCCGCCGCACGCCGCCATGGTCATTACTATCAGCAGCGCCAGCGTCAAGGCGAGAAAACGTTTCATAATATCCCCTTTCTAATACATAGTGCGGGGATGCAAAAACGCATACCCGCACTATTGTTATCAACCGTTACTTTGCTTTTTTCTTCTTTACCACAACAACGACCGCAACCGCTGCCGCAGCAGCAACAGCCAAAGCAACGCAAACAATCAGAACGGTATTGTCCTTTTCAGCGGCAACGATTTTGCTGCCGGCAGGTTCCTCGTAGCTGACGGTTGCATTTTCCGCATCAGACACAACAATCCATACATCCTTTCCGACTTCAACAGACAGATCAGCGGTCTGGACAGAGCCTTCATTGGCGTTAATGATTACGGAGTTAATCCAACCGGGAACCTCGATGGTATACCAGTCACCATCCATTGTCAGAGCCTCACCGGGCCACGAAGAAAATACATTTGTGCCGTCCGGCGCAGACCATGCCCAGCAGCACGGAGCAGACCAGTCGGAGGGAACCTGAACGCGGACGGTAATATTTTCAGCCGTTTTGTTCGGATCTGTGTCGGAGAGCTCATAGCTCAGATCCTCATAAACGGTAATCCAGAGCTCCTTGCCCTCAATGCTGATATCGGCTGTCTGAACAGTGCCCTCGTTGCCGTTAACGATGACAGAATTCACCCATGTAGGGGCTTTGGCGGTGAACCAGCCGTCTTCACCCTCATCCATAGCCTGACCGGGCCACGCCGCAAATGCATTGGTACCATCGGGGGCGGACCATGCCCAAAGATTTACGCTTTTCCACGTCAGCGGCACATAAGCATGTACTGTAAACTTTTCCACATACTCGGGGATCTCTGCCATACTCTGCGCTTCATAGCTTACAGAAGCGGTCGCGTCATCGGCAACCGTGATCCAAACGGCTTTGCCGGCCTCTACCGCAATGCCTTCCGTCTGGACAGAGGCCTCACTGGCATTGACAATGATGTTCTGCACAAAGCGTGGAACATAAGTGTAATACCAGCCATCATCCAAAGGCTCAAGCTGCTCGCCAGGCCATGCCTCAAAAGCGTTTGTGCCATCATCCGCCCAGGCCCAACAGCAGGGAGCGTCCCAGCCTTCAGGTACGGATACGCAAACAGGAATCATCTCGTTGCTCATCTCTTCTTCCGCAAAGGCAACCGTATAAAGCGAGGAAATGCACAAAGAAACAGCAAAAAGAATGGCCAATACCTTTTTCATCTTACTTTCCTCCATATTTTTTGTCCCAATATCACTATAGGGCATTTTTATTATAATTCACGCCAAAAATGCTGTAAATCGTTTTCTGTGAAACTGCTTTCCGTCCTTAAAATCGCCTGCCTCCCTCGATATTGCCGATTTTCTTTGTGAAAATAGCCAATTATTGCGGCTGCGTTGTGGCAGTTTGCCAAGCAAAACGACATAAGGCTGTTAGCTGCATAGGAAAGCGGTTTCTCATTTTCTTTGCTTCTCACTCGTTCCCTCTGTACAAAAAAGCAGGAGGATTACCACCACCGGCACTCCTCCATAACCTTTCAAGTGAACAATTATGAGTTTTGAACCCAGGACAGCTTTTTTTCAACAGACACCGCCGTAGTCGCAAAGCAACCCATCAGCCTTCAGGCTGGTGTTTACGGAAGCTCTTGCAGTATTCCTCATCGCCGCCGCTTAGTACATGGCCGGTGAATACCCCTCCGTCAGTATTTGGACGCCAGCCGTCCATGAGCTTGTCGTTCTCCATGATAAACGGGCTTGTCGTATCCTGTCCCCACGAGGTGTCATATTTCCCCATAAGGTAATCGCTCAGTGCCGTTCGGTCGGCAAAGCGCAGCATCCGGTACGGCTCCTGAAAGGCAACCTTTTCTACAAAGTACAGCGTCCCGTCCTTCGCCGTCAAAAGTACGCCAACATGCCCGACAAACAGCAGAGATTCCTCCTCGGTCGGCTTATCGTGGAAGAATACCGTGATGAGGCGGATCCGTTCATTCTCCCGAAAGGTAACGCCGCGGGATGCCCATTCCTCTTGTACGGTTTGCACATGACGCTTGATCTCCGTGGTATCCTCCGCCTTCATGGAGGAATACAGTGCGCGGAAATCTGCAAGGCTGCTTCCGCCCAGCGCATCGGGATCTGTTTTCAGCGCTTCCTCGTCCACAAACAGCACATCTTCACCGGCATTGATTTGAGAGTCTGCGCTCACGGAGAGGAAGTCCCCAAACAGGTTCATGGCGGTGATCCGGCAGTTATAGCCCGGAAACGTCCCGTTCTTCACCGTCCATTCGTCCTGCATTGTATAAGGGTCATATTTCGTATACAGCAGCTCTGCTTCCTCAAAGCCATCCGTAAGCCTTTCCTGCTTCACGCTGTCATTAAAGCGGTCCACACGGCGGAAAAAGCCCTGAATACGCCCATCTGACACGCCTGCATCGGAGAGCAGCTCCTGCAAAAGCTCCCTTGATCCGCTGTCGTTCAGGTTTGTGTACTCGATTTTATTTACTGCCGGCTGCAGTTCAGAAAAATCTCCACTTCTTCCACAGCCTGCAAGTACAGAGACGCCAAGAAGCGTGCATAACGCAAGTGCTGCCGTCTGCTGGTTCAATTTCATCTATTTTGATCTTCCTTTCTTCGTCTGCAAAACTCTTCATGCTGCTTAGGATACCTCTTAGCGCATAATATCTTTGTTAAGAGCGCACAGTTTGCGGAGATGCCTTCACAACTGGCATGCTGTTAATTTCGTAATGACGAAGCAGGATATCGGCCCTCGGCCGTACTTGTCATCACACACATCGCAGAGATCTTCTATCATTGCCACCGCATTGAGGGTAGCGACATAGCGAAGGGATTCTTAACGCATCCGCGAATTTGTTCTCAATGGTCTTCAACCATCGGTGCGGCGCAGTCGCTGTAACGGGCGCAGATGGCGCATTCGTGCAGACCTCTTTCGCCATGACTTTGACATCTCGCTTTTCCCGCAGGAGCATCTGTGTATAGCCTTTCCCGACATTCGTCCGTCCCATACCTTCGTACTCCATAAATAATTCACAAGGGCAGACACCATTCCCACCCATGATGACGCTTCGCTTTCAGCCTTACCCGGTGTGCCGATTATTTCTTGCATCCCTAAGCACATGGTACTGCGTAAAGGCTCACGCTGCATCTCCGTTCTTGATGTAGGCGGCAAGAATGGCAATAAACTCCGAAGGAAGAGGCTCCCGCTTCAAGGGATACTTCGCGATGGATCTCAGCGCCTCTCTTTCCGTTTCCCATACCCGGTCCACCGCAAAGCAGACGCTGCGCTCTACGTCGAAAATGCAGGTGTGATAGTGTCCGGCAACCGCCGGGTACAGCCACCATTCGGCAAACGGTATCCGGGCCGGCTGCCGTGTCGTCAGATAGACCGCATACGAAACGTGAAAAAAGCGAGTGCTTTCCGCAGATAGTCCAAGCCAACGCAAAAGCCCGTATATGTCCCCCATTTCCATGGATCACTACGCCACCTCTCTGCCCTCGACTTTTTCGATCTCGTCCCGAAGGGAAGATAAAAGTTCCTTTATCTCCCCTTCCTCCAGCATGAGCAGCAGGAACACCAGTGCAACAGTGGAAAAGCAATATATGCCCCGCTCCAAATCGCTGTATGCCCGTCCGGTAATGCGAAGCTTCTCCGCCATCTGCTCCTGTGTCAGTCCCCTGCGCTTCCTTAAAGCGCTGACATATTCCGAGAAGAATTTTCGGAGTATTTCTTTATATGGATTCATGTGCTGAGACCTCCGTTTCGACAGATTTCTGCATCTTCTGCAAAAATCTTATCCCATCACGAAGTACGCTTCCATGTAGCGCACTTCGTGTCTCCTTAGAAACCGAGGGCAACGGTCAAAGCCATCCGTTTGCGCCGTGGCCGGAAT
>ERZ780128.701-NODE-701-length-12409-cov-4.559009_pt1 | contig 12409 bp, 13 predicted proteins | sample MGYA00511170_ERZ780128 | MGnify/ENA primary metagenome ERZ780128 (study PRJEB29588, sample SAMEA1970465) | human gut metagenome | biome: human gut; feature: human-associated habitat; material: faeces | place: Denmark | collected 2008/2010 ...
AACTGATGGAACAGCTGAACGGCAACATCCACTACCAGATATTCTGCGACGTGATAATAGATCCGACACGCCCATTGACAAACTATAAGCTGTTGGACGACATAATGATGGAACTTGCCAGAGTGATGGAGGCTGCAATGGATTGCTCGTTCGGAACACAGAAAGAACACACCAATCTCCGAAGAGTCAAGGCCAGGAAGAAACGTACGGAAAACCTGTCTATCTTCTTCTGCCTTCACTCGGCAAAAGTGTTGCGGAGTGGCACGGAAATATGCAGTCAATGCTGAGTCCTTCGTTGGGGACCTGTACCCTCGTGATGAAAAACAGGCAAAATAATCCGGCCGAAACGACCGGAAACAAATATATAATTGAACTTTTAAAGAGTCGAATGCGGAAATTGAGGGGATTGATCGCAGCTTCGCTCAGATTGAAAACATTAAACGACAATCCCTATTTATTATAGGCATTTTCTGCTTGAAGGTGTTGACCTAAGGTAAGTGATGGTCTATTTTTTTGCTTAAAGCAGACAATGCAAGTGTGAAGGAAAAGGCTGAGGCTATGTGTTTGCTTGAGAAGTTGAGGATAAACAGATTTACTGGTGCAGTGATGTGGGTGCTGCATGAGTGCTTGGGATTGCCAATGGTAAAAACATAAAGAAGGAAAATATAAACAAATCATAAGAGATGAGACATAAGAAACTGTTTATGGTGGTGAATGTGGATTGGTTTTTCCTGTCACATCGACTGCCTGTGGCGTTGGCTGCAAAGGACGCAGGATGGGATATAACGATAGTTACTGCCGATACAGGTAAAATGCACGTTATCAAAGAGAATGGCTTGAAGGTGATAAACTTACCTATGAGCCGAAGTGGAATGAACATTATGGAGGAATTGAAGACATTGAGATTCCTATATAACCTTTATTCGAAAGAGCGTCCTGATGTGGTTCATCATGTGGGAATGAAGACCATTCTTTGGGGTACACTGGCTGCCAAATTCAGTAAGGTGAAAGGTGTGGTGAATGCCATTAGCGGACTTGGAGGATTCTTTGCTGAGGATAACAAGGGACTGTTGAGCAAGGTAATGCCAAAAGTGTTGAAATTCTCGCATAACAGACCTAACTTGCTTTGCATATTCCAAAATGATGACGACTGGGGACTTTATGTGAAACATGGAATTATCAAGCACGAGCAAGGACGCTTTATAAAAGGCTCTGGAGTGGACTTGAAGGACTATTGTTATACAGAGGAACCTAAAGAGGGTAAGGTAAAGGTGATTCTTACAGCCCGCATGATTGTGGAGAAGGGTATATTTCTGTTGACAGAGGCTGCTGAGAGATTGCGCCCGAAATATGGGGATGTAGTAGAGTTTCTTTTAGTAGGCGGACTGGACGACCATCCTGGAGCTATCACTAAGGAACAGCTTGATGCTGTGTGTGATGGTAAGTATATTAAGTGGTTAGGTTACAGAACTGATGTGCGCGACTTGTTGAAGCAGAGTCATATTGTTGCTTTCCCTTCATATTACATGGAGGGCTTGCCCAAAAGTCTTATTGAGGCTGACGCTATTGGCCGACCTATCATTACAAGCAATTCGGTAGGTTGTAAGGAAACTGTTGTGGATGGCGAGAATGGATTCCTGATAAAACCCAAAGATGTGGATGCGTTGACAGAAAAGTTGGACTTGCTTATCGGCAATGCTGAACTAAGAAAGAGCATGGGACTGGCAAGCCGTAAGTATGCGGAAAAATATTTTGACATTGAGATAGTGAAGGCGAGACACCTTAATATATATAATGAATTGTTAGGAAAGAAATGAAGAGAATACTAATTACTGGTGCAGGCTCTTACGTAGGTGAGAGTGTGCGTAAATATATGTTGGCATCAACTCCTGGAGAATTTGAGATTGATGCCGTGGACACCATGGGGGATAATTGGAAGAGAGCTGATTATTCTCTGTATGATGTTGTGTTTCATGTGGCTGGCATAGCGCATGTGAATGCGGACCCGAAGATGGAACCACTTTATTACAAGGTGAATAGAGACTTGACTATTGAGGTGGCAAAACATGCTAAGGAATGTGGTGTGAAGCAATTCATCTTTATGTCAAGCCAGATTGTTTTCCATGAGAGTCAGTCGCTCAAGAGCGAGGTGTTGACTAAAGATACCAAGCCAAATCCCAATGGATTCTATGGAGACTCAAAGCTTCAGGCAGAAATAGGTCTGCATAAGTTGGAATCAGATGACTTTAAGGTATGTATTCTACGTCCTTGCATGATATATGGACCCAATGCAAAGGGTAATTTCCCAAGATTGGCAAAGTTGGCATGTAAGGTGCCTGTTTTCCCTTGTTGGCATAACAAACGTTCGATGCTGTATATCGACAATTTGGCTGAGTTTGTGAAACAGGCAGTGCTGCGAGAACTTAGAGGTACGTTCTATCCGCAGAACAGGGAACTGGCAGACACAGTAGAGATAATCCGTTTCTTTGCAAAAGAGGCAGGTCATAAAGTATGGATTACTCGATTGCTAAATCCTTTTGTGTGGCTTGGCTCATTCGTATTGCAGCCAATCAACAAGATGTTTGCCACTTATTATTATGACCCAAGTATGAGCAGAGCGGACTTTGATTACTCGCTGGTAAGTTTTAAAGACAGTCTGAAGCTAGTTGCAATGAGTTTGAAGTGACTATGAAAAGGGACACCTTGATGTGGTTAGAAGTTGCATTATGGAGATGAAGTATCATTTTCATCGCTGGGTTAGGGACTGTCGTGAAATGCCCAATAATTACGCAACAGATTGATTGATAGAGTGATAGAAATTTCGTAACTTTGAAAAAGGGAAAAGAATTCCCTCAACCACCGTCGAAAGTGAGAAATTGGGGGAATCGCAAAATTAATCTGCATGTCAAAAGTACGAAATTTTTCTGAAATAGCGCCGAACATTGCGTTTCCGGAGTTCAATTTTTACGAGCTCTACTATTATTCAACTTTCGAAAAGATCGAATTGGGCAGGATAAAGAATTTGCTCCCTCTCCGCGAGATGGCAGAGAACTTCGGTCTGGTTGGAAAAGCATGAGGCCGAAACTGGGACGCCGGTCGTTCTTCACGCCTGAAGGGAAATGGCTCTGATGCTCCTGAAGATGTACACGGGACTCAGCTGCCCGAAACTGCGGGAACAGCTGAACGGCAACATCCGCAGATATTCTGCGATGTGGCAGTAGCTCCCACGGCTATTAACGAACTATAATTTGTTGGATTACATTGTGCTGGAACTTGCCAGAGTGAGGGCGACTGCGATGACAGGCTCGTACGGGACACCGGAAGAGCACTACAATCTCCGGAGAGTCAAGGCCAGGACGAAGTGGACAGAAATCCTGTATATCTTCTTCGGCATCCACACGGCAAACGTGGTGCAGCTGGTGGACAGGATAGAACAAAGGGCGCGTTTGGCGGATGCCTGACATGAAACTTGCGGTCAATGCGAAGCTCTTGTGGGGGAACTGTATCCACGCCATGAAAAACAGACAAAGAATCCGGCCAAAACGACCGGAAACAGATATAGAATTGAAATTTTGATGAGTTGGACGCAGAAATTGAAGGGATTGGCCGCTGCTTCGCTCAGATTGAAAACATTAGACGACAATTCCTATTCTAAGATGAGCATTAATCATGTATGTGATTGGGCTATGATGCGATAGGCTTTCAAAGACACGCTTGACTGGAACGAGTTTGACAAACAATGCATTCGTTTTGGCTTGAAGAACTTTGTAGATTGTCTTAATCATTTGGCAGACTATATACTTGGCAAATGCAGTCATAAGGACTTGCTCCCGATAGACAAGCGAGTGCTTGATTACACCTTCAAGGAAGTGACGTTGTCGAAGAACTTAATGAAGCAACGAATCGAAAAGGCTATAGGTGTGCTGCGCTCAAGTTGTAAGTTCAAACATTTCTGTAGTGACTCAATGATAAAAGAACTATCACACTCGGTTTGGGCTTATTTGCGGGAGGATAAGCCAGAGTTAGATTGATAAGTCACTTGTTGATATATTCATGGGATTGAGGTAAACACATTTACTATAGTATGATATATACAAGATCTGAATTGGAACATATGAAGATCGAAGAATGTGTTGTTGCAATGCAACGATATCTTCATAAATATGTTAATGATAAGAGAAACTTCAAACGTCTAAAATGGCATGAAAAGGATTTCTTTTTTCGTTATCTCCAAATCCTAAAAGGTGATAAAGGCAATAAGGGTTTTGATTTGCTTAATATACCTGAGGCTACTGACTTTTTGTTTGAACAAATCATTGTCACATACGCTAATAATGGTAGTTTTGACTTTACTAGAAAAACAAATGATTATGATGGTTTAATCAAAGGTAAATTGCAACAAAGGTATCGGGGCTTTTTTTGGAAAGAGCTTAATAGCTGGAGACAGGCTATAGAACATCACAGAGGTGCATATGATTCTGTCATTTTTCCTATGAGAAATTCCAAGTTAAAAGAACTGGACGATTTGTGCAATCATTGTAAAATCACAAAACAAGAGCTAATCCAAAGACAAGTTTTTATAGATGCAGTATTTTTTCATATATGTTACAAAGCAAAGTGTTATTATGATGAGTTGAAAAATAAAAGTATACATCAGATGATTGTAGGCTTTGATTTCTATGCTGACATTTATACTTATTGTCATGTTATGTCTAGGCATTATTTTCCACAGATGAATAATAGAATAGGTGGAACATTAAATGATGATATTCCTTATATCGATATTTTTGAATTACCATCTTCTTTATTGAGTCTTGTTTGCGAATATGCAACTGTAGGCAATATCACAGAAAATACAGAGTATATATTATTTGAAATGGATGGTTCTAAGTATATACTTTGGATAAAGTATGGTATATCATCGGAAGGTGCAAAACAGTTTCAAATACGTTCGTTCTACAAATGTACTGAGCAACGAGACATAATAAAGTTTGAAGGTCTTACAAAAACGCATATAAGAGAGAATCTGTATGTATATGTAAATAAAATATAAACAAAAATGGAGATTGTAAAAAATCTTGATTCTACTATAGAGGTTATACATAATATACAGTGCGAATATGAACTATCCAATCTTCCATTTGATGACAGAAAAGGTTCTCTAAGGATTAAGGATCGTCATTTAGAATTGAATTTTTCATTAAGCCTACACGAATCGTTGAATGCCATTAGCATTGTAGACATAGGTGAATTCTGCCTCCGCAATGAACACACTATGGTAAAATACATAGTTCAGAACAAGAGTGCATACTTAAATGGAACTGCAAATTTAGCAGCAGATGAAAATGGTCAATATCCATATTCCATAAGCATAAGCAATATGATGGAAATGGGATGGAAAAGGGATCAAAAATACTTTTATCGTTTCTTCTTTCCAATAGAAGAAGATTATTGGAGTCGAGATATTGATACAAGAGGTTATTGCTATAAGTCAACTATTTCACGTGGACTAATCCCAATACATTTCGATTTGGGCGTTATGCGCATATATCCAGTATTTATAGAGGAATCATACTATCTTGCAATCGAATCACAATTTGCTTGCTCATACGATGATATGCAGAGATATATTTATTCCATATCGTTATCGCTTGGGTTAGTTACTTCTGTAATAACATTTGATTTTGCATATATTCTTGCAAGCACATGTGAAGACTTTGAAAAAGAGACATATAGTGGTTTTTCGGAAATGCGTAAATCTATTAAAGGTCAGTATCACTTCTTTACTACTAATATATATTCACTTAAAACGGCATTGGAATACAATAAAGTAGAATACGCCTTGAGTCAAATCCTTGATGAAAACGGTCGAGTCTTATCCAAATTGCAAGATTGGATACAATTGGATGAATTTGAGAGAATTGTTCTAATGCTATACGGCAACGACGACTTGGCGCGAGCAGTATTGATATTGATAGAATCTTCTACATTTGCCTTGGACTATGAGGGAGCAATGTGTGCAGTGGCTTTAGAAACAATATGTTCTGTCTTAGACAATACCACGCAAGGCACTTTTTTAGAAAACGATAGATGGAAGAATTGTGTTGTACCTAAATTTGAAAATCTTATCAAACAATTATTAGACAGTGAGGCAATTTCGAAAGAACATGCTGCAACAATGAGAAAGAAACTGGATGGATTGAACATGCCAACCAACGGCGATAAACTATCAGTTCCATTTGAAAATCGTGGATATACCTTGTCTAAGTCGGAAAAAGAAGTAATTCAGAAAAGAAATTGTTTTCTTCATGGCCATATCATTGGACATACTTATGATGAGGCTTATAAAGAAATACTCTATTCGTGTATGGAATTACAAAAATTATGTGCAATCTTGCTGTTTAGGGAAGCAGGCTTTAAAGGGTACATCATAAATAATGCTGTTTTAATGGGCTTGGAACAAGCTGTAAATGATAAAGAGCCGATATTAGTTAAGTAGTTAAGAGTTATATTCTTTTGATATTGAAAGAATATCGCTAGCAATACATGGATTAATTAACCATTTATGAATTTGGTCAATAAGAACTGGAAGCAAAAAGCATTGACATCAATTGTATTGAAGGATATGGACGATTCTTTCAATACCTTAAAGGATTTGCTTAATGCTATTGCGAACGACGAAATCCTCAATATAGCAGTTACTGGTCCATACGGTTCTGGAAAAAGCTCTGTAATAAAGACTTTCAAAGAACAAGTAGATAAAGATGTTAAAATACTGGACATTTCGCTTGCTACACTTGATGCTGATGCTTCACTATACGCGGCGGAAAATACTACGACAGCAGGATCTAGACGAGGAAGATTACACGCAGGCTGCTTGACCTGCTCGGCAAGATACTGAAGAAGACACTGGCTATGCGGTAACTGAAAACAGGGACTACTGCAAGGCGAACGGGATACAGACATCTTTCGTAAAAAGAGGCCGTCCGTTCGGTGAGAAGAAAAAGGAGAAAGTCCTTGTCCGGAAGGAGCTTGCCAGAGTGATGGCGAATGCGATGGAAGGCTCATTCGGGACATAGAAAGAGCACTACGATCTCCGGAGTGTCAAGGTCAGGACGAAGCAGACAGAAATCCTGTACATCTTCTTTCGGCATCCACAAGGCAAACGTGGTGCAGCTGGCGGACAGGATAGAACAGAGGTCGAGTTTGGCGGCTGCCTGACACTGAAACTTGCAGTCAATGCGGAGCTTTTGTGGGGGAACTGTATCCCTGCCATGAAAAACGGCCAAAAAAATCCAGTCAAACGATTGGAAATAGATTTGAAACTGCTGAAAATTATTATTAGATTTGAAGAGTGTAATTGACCCAGTGCAAAGATGAAACACTTGACGATAAAGAACGTAGGCCCGATTAGAGAGGTCGATATGGAGCTCAACAGGTTCAATTTCTTGATTGGACCTCAAAGTTGCGGTAAGAGTACTATCGCTAAGATTCTCAGTACTTGCAAGTGGATTGAAAAGGAATCTTTGACTGCATTGGATGAAAATGTCGTCGCTGATGGTAAGGCTTTCCTTCAGCTGGTTGAAAACTTTCATAAGTTGGATGGTTACTTCGGCGAGGAGTCTTTCGTCGACTTCGAATCTGACTATATCCATCTGCATTACGAGGCAGGAAACTTCAAGATTACTCATAAGGCGCTGGAAAAGTATTATCGCCCGAAGATTTGTTATATCCCTTCCGAACGAAATCTTGTAACCTTGCCGGAACTGCAAGGTTTTGAGTTCGGTCAGACAAACCTCAGAAGTTTCTTGTTCGACTGGTTCAATGCAAGAGAGTTCTTTGCTCCGGAGAATAAAACTGATGTGCTGAATCTAGGTGTGAAGTATTTCTATGATGCCAGTGAGTTCAAACTTAAAGACAGGATTGAACATTCAAATGGAATGTCTTATGGTATAGCATTGGGAGCTGCTTCCAGCGGATTGCAATCCGTCGTGCCAATGATAGTGATGCTTCGGTATTATACGGATGAGTATTTCCATGCTTTTGAAGAAAAGACGTCTTTCGACCTGGATTTAAAGACCAAAAACAGACAAAGAAAACTGGTTGATGAATTGGTTCTCAAACGTGTTTATCCTGAATTCAAAGATGTTGATAGGCGTGAATTGATCATGGCAATTAACGAGGAACTTCATAGTGGGAATCCTGAATATAAGAAACTTTTGAAGTTATATCAAAATGCATTCAAAAGATTGACTGTCCCTTCCAAGACGATATTCATAATCGAAGAACCCGAACAGAATTTGTATCCTTCGACTCAGATGAGTTTTATCGATATGCTAGTCTCCTTATGCCAAGGAAAATGTGGACATGAATTTCTGCTTACGACCCACAGTCCATATATCTTGAATCAATTGAATTTATTGGTCAAGCGTAATGATGTCGGCATGAAAGAAGATGGAATTGCTTCGCTTGACTGGAACGATGTCTCTGTATGGGCTATTGAGGATGGAGGAATCAGAGATCTGAAACTTCGTAATGCTCATCTGATTAACCCTGAATATCTTTCGGCTCCACTGGATCAGATCTATGAACAATATGAACGGTTATGAAAGAGTTGTTGGAAAGTGACTATGTTGCCGAACACAAGATTAGTTCACGTGACGTGACGGCAGTGCCGGAGATTACTGATTCTGTCGATTTCGATTTGAAGGATGACTTCCCGATAGAGATACTTCCCTTAGGCAAGGGGCAGTTGTCCATTCATAATGAGAAAGGTAATCTGGAGATTATTCACTATGAAAATTTCGTAAATCAATGCAAACGTCCCGCTTCGTTCTTGAGGGGAAGAAGCAAGTGTGACTTGATATTGACGTGTATTGATAATCGTGAAACGGTGCTGCTGATTGAGATGACCTCTGCGTTGGGAAGTATTGCAAATCTGCAGAAAGTGATTATTCGTGAAACCGACGGAGCAACTGCATTTCCAGGAGGGAAGTTTGAAAAGTGCGAATCTCAATTGTATAGCAGCCTTAGGGATTTAATGGAGGTACAATCTATATCAGAGGTTTTGAATGCTTATGCCAAAAGGATTTGTCTTATGGCATACAAGATTGAACCATATAGAGACACTTCCATAATCCACACGAGGCCTTATTCCAGGTATCTGCAAATTGAATCAAAAGCCACATCTGATAATGGCGCCATTATCCCTTGTCCCTCAATCGAAGCTTTGGGATTTGAATATCGCAGGATAGAGCATTCATACGTTTTCTCATTATAAAGGAAATGCAATGAAAACGGTTTCCGACACCATTTCAAGGCTCGCGCACTTTATCATGAGTTTAGAATTTCAACAAAGATATCTCTCCTTTGGAAGTAATGACGGAGTTGAAGACTGACGATAACTATGATGTTGCGTCTTTCTTTCAGAAACAGTTTATCGAAGCTAATGAGGTAAGTCATGATGGGGCGGGTGCGAGTGGAGATAAAGAGAGTATGTTTCGTTGTGTCGACGAACTGGATCGGTATTTTAACGAGACTGTCTTGGATGTTTTCAAAGATTTCTATGCGGCTTGGATTTCCGGACCTGCCCTCTTTTAAGTGAATCAACTAACGTTATATCAAGATAATATGAATTCATATTTAGTTTACGGAATCATCTTTTTGATTCTTCTTGTCTTGGAATTGGCCTATTTCAAGGTGGCTGACAAGTTCAATATCATTGACAAACCTAATGAGCGTTCGTCGCATTCGTCGATTGTTCTCAGGGGCGGGGGGATTATTTTCTTATTGTCGTTGTGGATTTGGAGCGCGGTCTTCGGGTTTCAGTATTTATGGTTCTTGCTTGCGGTGACGCTGGTTGCCGGTGTGAGTTTCATTGATGATATCCATTCGCTTCCTGATAGTGTGCGTCTGGCCGCACAGTTCGTGGCGATGGCTATGATGTTTTATCAGCTGGATTTGTTGCACTGGGATATGTGGTGGATGGTGATTGTGGCGTTGGTGGTTTGTGTGGGTGCATCTAATATTATCAATTTCATGGATGGTGTGAATGGCATTACCGGTGCGTATGCATTGGCTTCGCTTGTGCCGCTGGCGCTGCTAAATTCGTCAATGGGATTTGTGGATCAGTCGTTGATTTATGTCGTGATTCTTGCTGATGTTGTGTTTTGCTTCTTCAATTTCCGTCCGAAGGGTAAGGCGAAGTGTTTCGCGGGTGATGTGGGCTCGATAGGTGTGGCGTATATCCTGCTGTTCCTGATAGGTTCTCTTATTCTTGCGACTGGTGATATTACTTGGCTGATTTTCTTGCTGGTGTATGGCGTGGACGGATGTCTGACTATTTGTCATCGTATTATGTTGCATGAGAATTTGGGAGAGGCGCATCGTAAGCATGTTTATCAGCTGATGGCGAATGAACTGAAGATTGGGCATGTCAAGGTGGCATCGTTCTATGCTTTGCTGCAGCTGGCGGTGTCAGTTGGGTTCATTTTCCTTTGTCCGGTTCTTGAGTCTGCTTGTGGGCTTTCGCTTGTGGCTTGGCATTGGATTTACTTGTTTGTGGCATTGTTGCTGCTTTCTGTGGCGTATGTGCTGTTCAAGATGAAGTATTATCATTTGCATGAGGAGTATCTGGCTTCTTTGAGGAAGTAGTGGGGGCTTGGAGTGGGGCGGATTTGGATATGCGCTGGCGGTCAGGCTGTTTCAACGTCGTCCGGAGGTGAAGCGTGTGAGGGAGTTCTGGTATATGGAGGTGCCGTCGTGTACAGAGTGGAAGATAAACAGTGCGATGGTGGCGTTCAATCCGAATTGTTATGTGGAGGTCGGCAAGGAGGGTGTGGATGCGAAGGTGAAGGCGCTTTCGATGTACAGTGGAGTGATGAGGCCTTATCCGCATCCGAGGTCGGCGGAGTTTATCGAGGGGCTTGCGGCGTATCGTGGCGGACAGTGGGGTTTGATGTATGCAGAGGCTTTTGAGGTGGCGATGAGGGCGTATTAGTGGGGCGTTGGTGTAGTGTGGGCTTTGGAACTGTTTTGCTGTCGATTGGTGACATTGACAAAATGAAGATGTTGACTGCTTTTCTGTGATTGAAGATTTTGGCGAAGTTCCGTCCTGCTAATGATATTCAGAGGCTTCTGGGCCGCATCGCCATTTCCAATGACTGCGCTCATTCTTTCGGTGCTTCGCGTCATGGCAAGATGGCTGGTGAGATTGCTGATTTTTCTTCGTTCAGTTTCCATGCCGTGAAGAATTTCACAACGGCTGAAGGAGGAGCATTGACTTGGAATCTTCCGTTCGGAGATGAGAAGGTGGAGCGTCAGCAGGTGTATTGCGGAAGTCCGGTTCCTTTCATTGAGGGCGAGACTTGGAACGAGTTTATCTACCGTCTTTCCCAGTTGTTCTCGCTTCATGGCCAGAATAAGGATGCGCTTGCGAAGACGAAGCTGGGCGCGTGGGAGTACGATATCATTGGCCCGTGGTATAAGTGCAATATGACTGATATTATGGCGGCTCTCGGTCTTGTGCAGTTCGAGCGCTATCCTTCAATGCTGGAGAAGCGTCATGAGATGGTTTCGATGTATAATGCTGGCATTGATGCTCTCAATGAGGAGCTTGATGCGGCTCATCAGGTGAAGTATCTGAATCACAGGGCTCCGGATCATTGTTCTTCTCATCATCTTTATCTTGTCCGTCTTCAGGGACGCACCAGGGAGGAGACCAACAGGGTGATTGAGCAGATGGCTGAGCGCGGTATTGCAACAAATGTCCACTACAAGCCGCTCCCGATGATGACTGCATATAAGGCTCATGGCTTCGATATCGCTGATTTCCCGAATGCTTATCATTTGTTCGAGAATGAGATTACGCTACCGCTGAATACGAGGATGTCGTTGGAGGATGTGCAGTATGTGTTAGAGAATTTCGTGGAGATTGTTAGGGGACTGTAGGGGAGAGAGATGAATTAGTCGCTCGAATTTTGGAGTAATCTGTGGGAGATTATACAGGATTCGGGCGAATTTTTTTTCGTTTGGGGGACAATGAGGGACATTTTCATTGACAAGTATCTTGTGAGGTGGGGGGGGCTGCAGTGGCATTGACCTTAATCTTCGGCTTGGAAGTTTGGAGGTGCGTGTTGTTTGCGGGGCTTTTTGTTTGGGCGGTGGAAGCTGGGTGAGGGAGTTGTATTATTGAGGTTTTTGTGGTGTTGGTTTAGGGCCTTTTCTTAAAACGTTTCATCAGGTGATTTGGGTGTGTGGTGGTTTCGGAAGGTGTCGGATGTGTTCGGGACAGGGCTACGGTGTCAAAAGGTCGAGGCTGGACGACGCGGTATGTGGTTGCGAAACTGTTTAGAGATCAGACGAGGCTGACCCAAAAGGGTTGGTCTCTTTTTTATATAGGGTGTCGTAG
>ERZ780128.704-NODE-704-length-12373-cov-2.005033_pt1 | contig 12373 bp, 10 predicted proteins | sample MGYA00511170_ERZ780128 | MGnify/ENA primary metagenome ERZ780128 (study PRJEB29588, sample SAMEA1970465) | human gut metagenome | biome: human gut; feature: human-associated habitat; material: faeces | place: Denmark | collected 2008/2010 ...
GGTCATATTGTTTTTCCGTAAAATCTTCATTCCCTCTGAATTTATGATTGATAGTACGCGCCAAATGATAACAGCTGTCACCAATACTTTCCAACTCAGTCACTTCACGCAACATGGTACGTATTTTCAATTTACTTTCTGAACTCAGCCGCCCTTCAGAAACTTCATTCAGATAATTGGCTATCTCCAGCTCCATATTATCACTGATATTTTCATATTTCTCTATCCGGCTAAATAATTTGTTGAAATCATTCTCATTCGTAGTATGCAATAGATCACGCACCATACCAAACATACGGCGAGTACGCTCAGCAAACAAATTAATTTCTTTCCTTGCCTGGACAATAGACAATTCAGCAGTAGATAGCATACCACCAGAGATAAAACGCAAACGGAATTCCTCCTCATCCTCTTTTGGTCTGATTACCCACCAGACCACCTTTTCAATCGGTCCAATAAACCAAATCAATATCAACACATTACAGATATTAAAAGCTGTGTGGAAAGCCGAAAGTTTATAAGTAATTGCCACTTCAGGCGATACTCCTGGAAATAAGCGGTTAATCATTCCACTCACCATATCTACACGGATGGAAAATACATAAAATCCATACCACCCCAAATATATTAAAAATAAAATGAGCCAACGCTGCCCGCCTTGCTTGCGTATTCGCCGTCAAAGCTGCAATATTAGAAGTTACAGTAGTACCAATATTCTCGCCCATCACCAGTGCAATGCCCAAATACAAATCAAGCACACCACTGGAACAAAGAATCAATGTAATGGCCATAACCGCAGCAGAAGACTGTGCGCACATTGTTATTATTCCACCTATCAACAAGAATGATAAAATGGAAAAAAATCCCCATTCCTTGCAAGAGGTAATAAAACTGATGATAGCTGCATTATGCTCCAAATCCATATGCATGGCATTCTCACGTAACGTAGTCAATCCCAAAAACATGAACGAAAATCCAAAAATAAATTCCCCAAAAGATTTTTTCTGACTTTTATTAGAAAAGATTAAAGGAACAGCCAATGCAAAGAGAGGAAAAATAAGATTATTCATATCGATCTGGAAACCGAAAATAGACATAATCCAAGCGGTCACCGTAGTACCAATGTTAGCTCCCATAATTACAGAAATAGCCTGCCCCAAAGTCAGCAATCCCGCATTTACGAAACTAACTGTCATTACCGTTGTCGCAGTAGAAGACTGTACAGAAGCTGTCACAAATGTACCAGTTAACAGCCCGGTAAAACGGTTCGTGGTCATTGCCCCCAGAATATGACGCAAATGTCCGCCTGTCAGTTTTTGCAAGGCCTCACTCATGGTTTTCATCCCATACATCAGAAGTGCCAGTGAGCCTATCAGTTTCAAAAAAACAAATATTGACATGTAGATTCTCTTTTATTTATACCCTCTTCTTTATTACACTTTATTAAAAAAGACACAGAGGTACAAAGTATTTAACCCATCATAGGTTAAACCTTGCACCTCTGCACCTATTCTGTTCACCATAGCCCTTTCAGGTCAGGATTTCTTTTCCTTCACATTGCTACTGGCTTCCACCACATTTACTACATAATCGCCCAGTTTTTCACATTCTCCAATAATATCCATATAGTGCACCCCCATCTGATAATCATACTCCTTATTATTCACATCCAGCACATTTTGGTTCTTTAGCTGATTACGATAGTTATTTATTTCATTCTCTATATTAAACGATTTATTCACATCTACCACATGATGCTCATCTTCCACCAACGAAATCATCTGAGACAAAGCATCATCAGTCAACTGGAACATCTGATGAATATGATCATACTGTTTCGGAGTAAAATCCATATCACTGCGATGTTTACGATTGATAGTACGTGCCAAATTATAACAGCTGTCACCAATACTCTCTATTTCAGTCACCTCACGAAGCATAGCACGAATCTGCAACTTACTCTCAGAACTCAAACGCCCGTCGGATACCTGATTCAGATAATTAGCGATCTCCACCTCCATGTTATCGCTTATATTCTCATATTTCTCAATACGACTGAACAATTTGTTAAAGTCATTGTCATTTGTGGTATGAAGCAGATCCCGCACCATGCCAAACATACGATGAGTACGCTCTGCAAAGAGATTGATTTCCTTGCGTGCCTGCAATATAGAAAGCTCTGCCGTAGAAAGCATACCACCTGTAATAAAGCGCAAACGATATTCTTCATCCTGCTCTCTCTGAGGAATGATTTTACAGACTGTTTTCTCTATCAACTTAACAAACCAAATAAGAATCAACACATTGCATATATTAAAAGTAGTATGAAAAGCAGACAGTTTAAAAGATACGGCAACAGCCGGATCTGCTGTTTTCATTATATCTTCTACAAACCATGAAACCCCCATAGTTACAGGCTTGAAAAGACATAATACCCAAATAACCCCAAAAACATTGAACACCAAATGAGCCAGCGCAGCCCTCCTAGCCTGCGTATTAGCAGTCAGTGCAGCAAGGTTGGCTGTTATGGTAGTACCAATATTCTCGCCAAGCACCAATGCAGCCCCCAACTCAAAACTAATCCAACCATTGGCACACATAATCAAAGTAATAGCCATCGTTGCAGCCGATGCCTGTACAATCATGGTAAGAACTGTACCGATGACAACAAATAAGATAACAGAACCAAATCCCATATCAGTATAGTTCTGAACAAAAGACAACATTTCGGGGTTTCTACTTAAGTCAGGAGCATTCGTCTTCAAGAGAGAGAGGCCCATAAACAAAAAAGAGAAACCGAATATAAATTCTCCAATGGATTTACGGTTACTCTTTCCTGAAAATAATAAGGGTACGCCAACAGCCAATAACGGAAGTGCCATAGCAGCAATATCTACTTTAAACCCTAGCGCAGATATAATCCATGCAGTGACAGTGGTACCGATATTTGCCCCCATAATGACTCCTATTGATTGTGAAAGCGTAAGGAGTCCGGCATTAACGAAACTTACTACCATAACAGTAGTAGCAGAAGAGGATTGAATTAACGCAGTGATAAGAACACCGGTTAGCACTCCGGTTACCCGGTTGGTGGTCATCGCTGTGAGGATTTTACGCAGTCTGTCACCAGCAAACTTTTGCAGCCCCTCACTCATGATTTTCATTCCATAAAGGAATAGCGCCAGTGAACCTAGCAGCTTTAAGAAATCATAAAAAGAATACTCCATCTTTAATTAATTTGGTAGGAATTGGCTAATCTCCCTTTTATTCAGTAAATTTCAAGCCGTTTCACTACGTTAGTAATAATTATTACGATTATGTTACAAATCTGTTGCAAAAATAACAATATTTCAAAGAACTTCCCAATCGGAAGCTCACTTTTGGATATTTATAATGGTTTTAATCTAGATATCCCATATGGACCAGTCAGTGCCAAAGTCAATAACAAAGTAGAAGGGCTCAATTACCGGGCCTATAATAATAAGGATGTGGAATTCCTGAATATGCTAAATCCTTCGGGAATGCGCACTTATGTCCGTTCACTTTGCTTCATCTTGTGCAAAGCGGTGGAGGACCTATACCCTGATGGAAAAATCATGCTTGAACATCCCGTATCCAAAGGATATTATTGCGCCTTGCAGATAGGACGCGAAACCGGGCTGGATGATGTTTCCCGTATTAAGCAGCGAATGAAAGAGATTGTGGAAGCCAACATCCCTTTCCACCGTTTTGAATGTCACACAACTGAAGTAGTAGAACTATTCCGCCGGAAAGGAATGATGGACAAAGTTAGACTGCTTGAAACTTCAGGGGAACTTTACTCCTATTATTATACTTTAGAAGATACCATTGACTACTACTATGGCAGTCTGTTGCCCAGCACCGGATATATCCGCAAATTCGACATTGTTAAATACTATGACGGCTTGTTGCTGCGAGTCCCCAACCGTCAGAATCCGGAAATATTGGAGGAAGTAGTAAAACAAGAAAAAATGCTGGAAGTATTCAAAGAACATCGTCGTTGGAATCAGATTTTAGGCGTAGGGACTGTAGGAGATTTCAATGTGGCCTGTAATGAAGGTTATGCCACCGATCTGATTAATGTGTCTGAAGCCTTGCAGGAAAAAAAAATTTCCAATATTGCTGATGAGATATACCACAGAGGAAAAAACGGTCAAAGAGTAAAACTGGTTCTTATCTCCGGTCCATCCTCTTCTGGTAAAACGACTTTCAGCAAACGGCTCAGTATTCAGTTGATGGCAAACGGTCTGAAGCCTTACCCCATCTCCCTGGACAATTACTTTGTTGACCGAGAAAAGACACCAAAAGATGAAAAAGGTGATTATGATTACGAATCATTGTATGCATTAGATTTAGAGTTCTTCAACAAGCAATTACAAGATCTGCTTCATGGAAAGGAAGTGGAATTACCACGTTTCAACTTCACCACAGGAAGAAGGGAATTTAAAGGTGACAAACTTAAGATTGACGATAACATGATATTGATTCTCGAAGGGATCCATGCACTTAACCCCGAGTTAACTCCTCATATTCCCACCGAAAATAAATATAAAATATATGTATCGGCATTAACCACTATTCTGCTGGACAATCATAATTATATTCCGACTACCGACAACCGTTTGTTGCGCCGTATTATCCGCGACCACAAATACCGTGGCTATTCCGCAGAAGAAACGATCAGAAGATGGCCCAGCGTACGCGCCGGAGAAGAAAAATGGATCTTCCCATATCAGGAAAATGCAGATGCCATGTTCAATTCTGCCCTGTTGTTTGAACTAGCCATTATGAAGGATTATGCCATTCCTATTCTAAGGAATGTTCCCAATAACAAACCGGAATATTCAGAAGCATACCGTTTACGCAAATTCTTGGAATATTTCGCTTCGGTACAAGATAAAGAATTGCCTCCCACTTCTTTACTGAGAGAGTTTTTAGGAGGAAGCAGTTTCCGGTATTAACCTGTTATTAAACAGTATATAAGGTTTGTTTATGTGCGAAACAAACAGTAATTTCGACCACTATTAAACAAGTATAAGCGAATGCACTCCAAAGGCTATAGAAAACTGTTCAACTGCCTGATGTTCTACTGCTAAGAACATTTCTTCTTCAGGAGGGTATGCCAAAAGCCAGCAGACTGTACATTACACCACCATAAAGATGGATTAAATGACAGCGTATCTTACTTTTGGCATACGTTTCTTTCTATTTGATATCTTATTCTCTTGCACATCAATTGGTCGGATCCATTAATCCGCCCTTATGGAAATTTCTATTTATGAACCAGTAGACCTTATTACAACTCTTATGAAAACAACAATCAACGGTATGACAGACCGTATCCGACGCCTACGTCAAGAATCTTTTGATACACAACCTTCTTTGTCCATAGAACGTGCTCTGATAGAAACCGAATTTTACAAAGAAAACGAAGGGAAATATCCAATTCCCATTCTAAGAGCACTGAACTTTCTTGAAATCTGTAAACGGAAAACTATATACATAGGTGAAGACGAACTGATTGTAGGTGAACGTGGACCACGCCCCAAAGCCGTATCGACTTTCCCTGAACTGACCTGTCACAGCGTGGAAGACCTTCATGTGTTGAACACCCGCGAATTACAGCGCTATACCATCAGCCAAGAAGATATAGACACCTATGAACGCGAGGTTATTCCTTATTGGAAAGGGCGCACCCAACGCGAACGCATCTTCAATCACGTTCCCAAAGAATGGAAAGAAGCTTACGAAGTAGGAATGTTCACTGAATTCATGGAACAACGAGCCCCCGGCCATACTTCTCTGGACGGAAAGGTTTATCAACATGGCATGCTGGATTTGAAAGAACGTATTGCACATGAGTTGAAAAATCTGGATTTTATGAATGATCCAGAAGCAACCGACAAACAAGAAGAACTGACCGCCATGTCCATCTCCTGTGATGCCGCTATCATTTTTGCCGAACGCCATGCCGAACTGGCCGAAAAGATGGCTGGACAAGAAACCGATCCGAAACGCAAAGAGGAACTGAAAAAAATAGCGGAAATCTGCCGATGGGTTCCTGCACATGCCCCCCGTACTTATTGGGAGGCCATACAAATGTACTGGTTTGTCCATCTCGGCACCATTACAGAGCTGAACGGATGGGACGCCATGAATCCAGGACATTTTGACCAGCACCTCGCTCCTTTCTATGAAAAAGACCTGGAAGAAGGAATACTGACCCGTGCAGAGGCCAAAGAACTGATGTCATGTTTCTTTATCAAAGTAAATAATCAGACAGCCCCACCCAAAGTTGGCATCACCGCCAAAGAAAGCGGTACCTACAATGACTTTACCAATCTGAATATCGGTGGCATCAAACGTGATGGTAGCAACGGAGTCAGCGAAGTATCCTATATCATGCTCGAAACAGTAGATGATCTTCACCTGTTACAACCCGGAAGCGCCCTGCACATCAGTGTATGCACCCCGGAGCGTTTCCTGCGCGAAGGCTGCAAAGTAATCCGTAAGGGCTATGGCTACCCATCTGTATTCAATCCCGACACATACGTCATGGAACTAATGCGACAGGGAAAGACACCGGAAGACGCTCGCGAAGGCGGATGTAGCGGATGCATAGAAGTAGGCGCTTTCGGAAAAGAAGCTTACATACTGACCGGTTACCTTAACGTACCCAAGATATTGGAAGTCACCTTGCACAACGGAACTGATCCTGTGTCAGGCAAGAAAGTAAGCTTAGAAACAGGAGATCCCCGTACCTTCCGGACTTATGAAGAACTTTATGACGCATTTCTTAAACAAATCCATTATTTTGTAGATATGAAAGTACGCGTCAGCAACTACATTGACCGTATGTTCGCCAAATACGCTCCCGCCACTTTCCTGTCTTTGTTCATTGATGACTGTATTGCCAAAGGAAAAGATTATTATAACTGCGGACCGCGTTATAACACAAGCTATATTCAATGCACCGGTTTGGGTACTATTACCGACAGCCTCTCCGTTCTGAAAAAACATGTATTCGAAGAACGTAAATTCAATATGGAGCAAATCATCCATGCTACCGATACCAACTTCGAAGGACAGGAAGCCATGAGACAGTTCATACTGAACCGTACCCCTTTCTTCGGTAACGATGACGAATATGCAGACCGCATCGCCATCCAGATTTTTAACGACCTTTACGATGCCATCGAGGGAAAGCCGAACACCAAAGGCGAATGTTTCCATCTGAACATGTTGTCTACCACCTGTCACGTTTACTTCGGCAAAATGATGAATGCCACCCCCAACGGCCGTCTGGCCGGACGTGCCATCAGTGACGGTACCTCACCCTCACACGGAGCAGATACCCACGGGCCATCCGCCGTTATAAAATCATTAGGAAAACTGGACCAGGTGAAAAGCGGAGGCACTCTATTGAATCAGCGCTTCCTGCCTTCACTTCTTAAACACGATGAAGACATAGCCAAACTGGCAAGCCTCATCCGCAGCTATTTTGCTTTAGGAGGACATCACATTCAGTTCAACATAGTAGATACCGCTACCCTGCATGCCGCCCAAAAACATCCGGAAGAATACCGGGACCTATTGGTACGCGTAGCTGGATACAGTGATTACTTCAATGACATGAATACAGATTTACAATATGACGTAATAGCCCGCACGGCACAAGAAACCTTCTGACAAAATGAATCTGATTTTCGACATCAAACGCTATGCTATCAATGACGGACCGGGCATCCGTATCACACTTTTCATGAAAGGATGCCCGCTCTCGTGCGTATGGTGCCATAATCCCGAAGGCATTCGTAACGGAAAAGACAAACTATACACAGCCAAGAAATGCCTCGGCTGTGGAACTTGTCTGAAAGTATGTCCCAACGGGGCACTGACACTGGCTCCCGAGGGTATTGTCACCGACAAACAAAAATGCGTGTTATGCGGACGCTGTGCCGAAGAATGTCCGGCAATGGCTATCGAGATATCAGGAACGGAATATACCGCCGAATACCTGATACATGAAATAGAAAAGGAAATCCCATTTATGGATCAATCGGGCGGTGGAGTTACTTTTTGTGGTGGAGAACCGTTGCTTCATCCCGAATTCTTGATTGATATACTGAAACGTTGCGGACAACAGGGAATTCATCGGGCGGTAGATACCACCCTACTTGCCCGCAAAGAAACGGTGGATGAAGTGATGCGGAATTGTGAACTATTGCTTATCGACTTAAAATCAATGGACAGTACCGTACACCAGACATTCTGTGATGTTCCCAATGAATTAATTTTGGAGAACATCCGCAGAGTAGCAGAAGCTGACTTCCCTTATTATATCCGTATTCCATTGATTGAAGGAGTGAATGCAGATGAAAAGAACATAAAGCTGTCTGCCGAATTTTTGGCCAGTCTTCCACGGCATCCTGAGATAATTAACCTATTACCTTACCATGATATAGGAAAGGGAAAGCATACAAAGCTAGGCAGTATCTATAACCCTAAAGGATATAAAATGCAAACGCCATCCGAGAAAGTACAACAGCAGTGCATACAAATCTTGACTGATTACGGTTTAAAAGCAACCATAGGTGGATAATTATATATCATCGTTCTGTAGTAAAAGGACCTTCGTACCCCAAAAACGTGTCCCGTCCTCCGTTATCAAATAATCTTCCTCATTACGCAAACCTGTAAAGTCACGATAACTCTCCAGCTTATCATAATTGATAAAGTCCTTAAAGCGTTTTTCCGCTTTCCAATAATCAATCAGTTCGGGAATAAAATAGATACCCGGTTCTATAGTAAGTTCAAATTCCGGTTCCAAAGATCCGGTCAGCCTTAATAATTTACGGCTGACCTAAGTACTTTTCTAATGAATCACCTGTCTTTTAGCAACTGCTTTTTCCAAACACTTCTTCAAATCCGCGGCAGAACCAGTTTCTGTCACTCCCACCCTCTACGCTTTCTCACACAAGGCAGGCTGGATCCCATCCATACAATATGATATCCATATCGCCAATCCGGCATAGGGCAAGTCCCAAAAATAAAGAGAAGTAGAACCTTGGCGGAAATGATAAGTATTATCCGCATAGTCGCCACTCTCCCCGTTATCTAAAATAGCAAGAAACCTATCCCCACGTTTTTTCAAACTGTTACGACGGGTTGTATAAGTTTCTTTTGCAAACATAATCTTGTGTTTTTTGTATGGATGACAGGCAAAGATAACCATCCCCTTAAAATAATCCCCCCAAAAAGGAAGATTATTACAATACAATTTCCTATTTTTGTCGCAATAAACAAGGAAATAAAAATATTATGGCACAAGGCTCACGTCAAGTACAAACACAAGCCCAGCAACAAATACAGACTTTATCTCCACAACAAATACTGGTAGTGAAATTGCTGGAACTGCCCACTGTGGAGCTGGAAGAACGTATCCATTCCGAAATACTGGATAATCCGGCCCTGGAGGAAGGGAAAGAAATGCCCGAAAATGAAGATGACAACACAGAATACGTTGAGAACGAAGACGGAAATACAGACTCGAACGAAGATTTTTCATTAGGCGATTACAGCAACGAAGATGATATTCCCGATTATAAACTACAGGAACATAATCGTTCCAAAGAAGGAGTAGCCGAAGAAATCCCTTTCTCGGATGCCGTATCTTTTTATGAAATATTGAAAGACCAGTTGCAGATGCAGGAACTTACCCCAGAACAACGAGATATAGCCGAGTACTTGATCGGTTCATTGGACGATGACGGCCTGTTACGCAAAAATATGGAGTCTATCATGGATGAACTTGCCATCTATCGGGGCATCTATACCACTGAAGAAGAATTGAATAAAATATTAGAAATAATCCAAGACTTTGATCCGGCAGGTATCGGTGCCCGCAGTTTACAAGAATGTCTTCTGCTACAAATACAAAGAAAAGCCGATTCACCGTTAAAACAAATAGAACTGGACATCATCGGTAAATGCTGTGATGAGTTTACCCGCAAAAACAAAGAAAGGATTATCCAAAAACTAGGTATTACCGAAGAACAATATAATGAGGCGGTGAGCGATCTCACCAAGCTGAATCCTCGTCCGGGCAGTTCACTGGGTGAAGCAATGGGTAAAAATATGCAGCAGATTATTCCCGATTTCATCGTAGAAACGTATGAAGACGGCACCATTACTCTAAGTTTAAACAATCGTAATGTTCCTGAGTTGCGTCTGAGCCGTCAGTTCACCGAATTGCTGGATGAACACACTCGCAACAAAGACAATCAGAGCAAGGCCTCAAAGGACGCACTGATGTTCCTAAAACAAAAAGTAGATGCCGCACAAGGTTTTATCAACGCCGTAAAACAGCGACAACATACGTTGCTCACCACCATGCAAGCCATTATAGATATTCAGCGCCCCTTCTTTTTGGAAGGAGACGAATCCCTGCTAAAGCCCATGATCCTAAAAGATGTAGCCGAACGCTCGGGATTGGATATTTCCACCATATCACGGGTAAGCAACAGCAAATATGTACAAACAAACTATGGTATCTATTCGTTGAAATTCTTTTTCAGCGACGGTTACACTACCGAAGACGGTGAAGAACTCTCTGTCCGCGAAATCAAGCGTATTCTGAAAGAATGTGTAGACACCGAAGACAAGGAAAAACCGTACACTGATGATGAACTGGCCGAAACACTAAAGACGAAAGGCTATCCCATAGCCCGCCGTACTGTAGCCAAATACCGCCAACAGCTTAACATACCCGTCGCACGATTAAGAAGGTAATATTATGAAAGCTAACGAAACAACCGAAGCAATAAGAGTAGCCAAGAAAAATAGTCCGCTTGAAGTCAGCTCACGTATCATATCAGGCATATTCACGCCTTTTATGATTCCTTTTGTGGCATTTTTCCTGCTTTTTTTCTTCACTTATCTTCGTATCATGCCCATCCAGTACAAACTGATAGTATTGGGCATAGTCTACTGTTTCACCATTCTGATGCCAATGCTCGCCATCTACCTATTTCAAAAAATAAACGGTTGGGGGATTCATGAATTGGGACACCGCGAAAAACGTTTCGTACCATATGCGTTGACTATCATCAGCTATGTCACCTGTCTCATCACTATGTACAAGATACATCTGCCCCGCTATATGTCGGGTATTATCGTAGCCGCCCTCATCTGCATGATCCTTTGCACACTGATCAATTTCAAGTGGAAAATCAGCACACACGTGGCAAGCAGCGGCATGATGGTAGGCGGATTATTATCCTACAGCTTTATATTCAATTTCAATCCTGTATGGTGGCTCTGTTTTTTCATTTTGCTATCCGGAATGCTTGGCACAGCCCGTATCATTGTAAAACAGCATACCTTATTAGAAGTTTTAGCCGGATTTATTGTCGGATTGTTTTGTGGTGTCATTGGAATTTTGTTTATTTGAAAAAAATTAGTATTAACCTTATAAATTGAAAGCATTATGGAATTTCCAAGCAATGTAAAGTATACCAAAGAACACGAATGGATACGAGTAGAAGGTGATATAGCTTATGTAGGCATCACTGATTATGCACAAGAGCAACTAGGTGACATCGTATTCGTAGATATCACTACTGAAGGAGAAACTTTAGAAAAAGACGAAGTTTTCGGTACTATTGAAGTAGTAAAAACGATTTCGGACTTGTTCCTTCCCGTTTCAGGAGAAGTTCTGGAACAGAACGAAGCATTGGCCGACAATCCCGAATTAGTAAACCAAGACCCGTATGGTAAAGGGTGGCTGATTAAGATTAAGCCCAATGACACTAATGACGTTAACGATTTGCTGGATGCTGAAGGATATAAAGCATTAGTCAACGAATAATATAAATTCCCGTTAGGGAATTGTTCAGGCGCGGATTACGCGGATCTCACGGATTTTTCTATCCGCGTTCATCCGTATAACCCGTGCTTGAAGTAAATATATAAACCAAACAATAACAAAAAAACAATGAAACCTATCGTAAGTATTATCATGGGTAGCACTTCCGACCTTCCCGTAATGGAAAAAGCTGCCAAATTACTGGACGAGATGCACGTACCTTTCGAAATGAACGCCCTTTCGGCACACCGCACTCCCGAAGCTGTGGAGGAATTTGCGAAAAATGCTGCAGGCCGTGGAATTAAAGTCATCATTGCCGCTGCCGGCATGGCTGCCGCACTTCCCGGTGTCATTGCTGCAAATACCACACTACCTGTTATCGGTGTACCCGTAAAAGGTTCAGTTCTTGATGGCGTAGACGCACTTTATTCTATCATCCAAATGCCTCCCGGAATTCCTGTAGCTACCGTAGCAATCAATGGAGCC
>ERZ780128.716-NODE-716-length-12289-cov-3.905019_pt1 | contig 12289 bp, 12 predicted proteins | sample MGYA00511170_ERZ780128 | MGnify/ENA primary metagenome ERZ780128 (study PRJEB29588, sample SAMEA1970465) | human gut metagenome | biome: human gut; feature: human-associated habitat; material: faeces | place: Denmark | collected 2008/2010 ...
GCGAGCTGGGTTCAGAACGTCGTGAGACAGTTCGGTCTCTATCTATCGTGGGCGTTGGAGTTTTGAGCGGTGCCGTCACTAGTACGAGAGGACCGTGATGGACAGACCTCCGGTTTGCCGGTTGTGCCGCCAGGTGCACCGCCGGGTAGCTGAGTCTGGAACGGATAAGCGCTGAAAGCATCTAAGTGCGAAGCCAGCCGCGAGATTAGAACTCCTTACAGGGTCGTCCGAGACGAGGACGTCGATAGGGCGCAGGTGTAAAGACGGTGACGTCAAAGCCGAGCGCTACTAATTGCCCGAAACTTTCCACGGGCTGATACTTTGAGTTTTCGGTCCCAGCGATGGGACGGTTGCGAGGAAATTGGACAAAGAGTTCGAGGTTTTGCTTGTGCGGTAAGTCAACCCAATACCGGCTTCCTGCCAGCGGCATGCGCGCCGCGTACGATGGCAGTAGAGTCAGGAACGATATCAATCAGGCGGTTATTGCGGTGGGGTCCCACCTCTTCCCATTCCGAACAGAGAAGTTAAGCCCACTTGCGCCGATGGTACTGCAATGCAATGCGGGAGAGTAGGTAGCCGCCCTTTTTCACGAAGAGCCTTGGTCACGACAGTGACTGAGGCTTTTTTCGTTGGTATATGTGCCATAGTTGGGCAAAGATGATGATAGTTGCCATCCGATAATCAAATTGAACGTAACTTTTTTTGAGGAAAAAGGTAAACAGTCTCGATGAAATGGAAAAGGCGGCTTGTTTTGGATGGTTACTTTTTCCTAATGCCGATTTGGGATAAATGATAGTTCTCCGGCGTCCATCCCCGTGTAACCCACCCGTCCACACGCTGCAACCACAACAACGCTACACTCCGCCTTGGGGATAGCCACTGACTAAACGATGCGGGTGGTCAAAATAATTGGTTGGTTCTTGATTTATATCGAAAAAAAATGGTACATTTGCATCATGAATATACCTGAAACAGGCAATATAAAATGGAGCGAGACGGTGATAATCGTCGATGCCGATTTCCTGGACCATGTGGCTTTTGACCTCATAGTCAACTTTGAACGTATGATAGGCCGCCGCATCCCCCAGGCCGATATGGCGCAGTGGGCTGTGTGTGCCGCTCTCGACGGCGGACTGCGCCCCGGAACCCACGAGACCCAGGTGGTGCTGATACACGATGTCGGCTCGCGCAAGATGGCCAACTTTGCGCCGGCAGACTATGAGGCTGAGCTCGACGGCAAGGCCTTCGCTGACGAGCAGTTGGGCGAGTTTGTCTTCAGCCACATCCCCTCGGGCGAGATGGCTGCCAAGCGCGACATCATCCTCGACCTGCTGAGCACGCTGCTCGGCCACGAGGAGGTAAAGCGGCTGGTAATAGTGCCCGACGACCAGGATGCCGAGCTGATGGACATCGTGAGGTCTACGCTGCGCAACGCCGATGACGACAAGCGCATCACCGTGATGGCCATGCAGCCCATGATGGGCGGCAACTTCCGCCAGGAAATCTTGGGCTACTCGTTGATGAAAGCCTTAGGAATAGAATCTAATGAAATAAAATAAAGTGAAATGAGCAGAGTATTGATGATTGGCGCCGGAGGCGTCGCAACGGTAGCGGCATTCAAGATCAACCAGAATGCCGACGTGTTTACTGATTTCATGATTGCCAGCCGTCGCAAGGAGAAGTGTGACAAGATAGTCAAGGCTATAGGCAATCCCAATATTAAGACAGCACAGGTGGATGCTGATGATGTGGAGCAACTGAAGGCTCTCTTCAACGACTTCAAGCCCGAACTGGTAATCAACCTGGCCCTTCCCTATCAGGACCTCACCATCATGGAGGCCTGTCTGGCTTGTGGCTGCAACTACCTGGACACCGCCAACTATGAGCCCAAGGACGAGGCCCACTTCGAGTACAGCTGGCAGTGGGCTTACAAGGAGAAGTTTGAGCAGGCTGGCCTCACCGCCATCCTCGGTTGTGGTTTCGACCCCGGTGTGAGCGGCATCTATACCGCCTATGCTGCCAAGCACTACTTTGACGAGATACACTATCTGGACATCGTAGACTGCAACGCCGGCAACCACCACAAGGCTTTTGCCACCAACTTCAACCCCGAGATCAACATTCGTGAGATTACCCAGAAGGGTCTCTACTATAAGGACGGCGAGTGGCTCGAGACCGAACCCCTGGCCGTACACCAGCCCATCACCTATCCCAATGTGGGCCCGCGCGAAAGCTATCTGATGCACCATGAAGAGCTGGAGAGCCTGGTCAAGAACTATCCCACCATCAAGCAGGCACGCTTCTGGATGACCTTCGGCCAGCAGTATCTCACCTATCTCGACTGCATCCAGAACCTCGGCATGTCGCGTATCGACGAAATCGAATACGAGGCTCCGCTCGCCGACGGCTCGGGCAAGAACGTGAAGGTGAAGATCGTGCCCCTGCAGTTCCTCAAGGCTGTGCTGCCCAATCCTCAGGACCTGGGCGAGAACTACGACGGCGAGACCTCTATCGGCTGCCGCATACGTGGTATCAAGGACGGCAAGGAGCACACATACTATGTATACAACAACTGCAAACACCAGGAAGCCTACAAGGAGACAGGCATGCAGGGAGTAAGCTACACCACCGGCGTGCCCGCCATGATTGGTGCCATGATGTTCTTCAAGGGACTCTGGCGCAAGCCCGGTGTGTGGAATGTGGAAGACTTCGACCCAGACCCATTCATGGAGCAGCTCAACAAGCAGGGACTGCCATGGAACGAGGTGTTTGACGGTGACCTGGAACTCTAAAACCTGAATAATCATTATGGCAAAGAAAGAAACAAACGAGGAAATGCAGCTGGCACAGGAGGGCAAACTCAAGGCGCTCCAGGCTGCTATGGCCAAGATAGAGAAGGACTTTGGCAAAGGCTCTATCATGAAACTGGGTGACCAGAACATTGAGAACGTAGAGGTGATTCCCACCGGCTCCATCACGCTCGACATCGCGCTGGGCGTGGGCGGCTACCCCAAGGGTCGCATCATCGAAATCTATGGTCCCGAGTCGTCGGGTAAGACCACACTCGCCATCCATGCCATCGCCGAAGCACAGAAGCAGGGCGGCATAGCTGCCTTCATCGACGCCGAACACGCCTTCGACCGCTTCTATGCAGCCAAGTTGGGTGTGGATGTCGACAATCTGTGGATTTCGCAGCCCGACAACGGCGAGCAGGCACTGCAGATAGCCGACCAGCTCATCAGTTCTGCTGCGGTAGACATCGTGGTAATCGACTCGGTGGCAGCTCTTACGCCCAAATCGGAAATCGAGGGCAGCATGGGCGACAACAAGGTGGGTCTGCAGGCACGCCTCATGAGTCAGGCGCTGCGCAAGCTCACCGCCACCATCTCAAAGACCAACACCACCTGTATCTTCATCAACCAGTTGAGAGAGAAAATCGGCGTGATGTTTGGCAACCCCGAGACCACCACCGGCGGTAATGCGCTGAAGTTTTATGCCTCGGTGCGTCTGGACATCCGCAAGGGCTCGGCCATCAAGGATGGCGACACCGTGATAGGCAACGAGACCCGCGTGAAGATTGTCAAGAACAAGGTGGCACCTCCCTTCCGCAAGGCCGAGTTTGAAATCATGTTTGGCGAAGGCATCTCCAAGACCGGAGAAATCCTGGACCTCGGCGTAGAGTATGACATCATCCAGAAGAGTGGCAGCTGGTTCTCCTACAATGGTGCCAAGCTCGCCCAGGGCCGCGACGCCACCAAGGCGCTGCTGCGCGACAACCCCGAACTGTGTGATGAACTCGAAGCCCTCATCAAGCAGGCTATCGAAGAGAAGAAAGACTAAGACCGCATAGACCATAAGTAAGCTCTCCCCTGAACAGGGAGGGCTTTTTTTATGCCATTGCGCGCGTGCGCGCACGTACCTTTATATTATATATACCCCTGGGCGGCGCATCTGTGGCAAGGGCGAGGCTGGCGACTGTCACACTTTTGGCAGAAATGGCCATCGCGGGAATGACACAACTGACATATTTGGCAGATATTTGGTGCGCAAGTCGTCTCTTGGCACACCTTTTGTATTAAGATGGTTGTAAAAATAATAACGTAGAATAAAAATAAAAAATATACAATTATGGGAAAGATTATTGGAATCGACTTAGGTACAACAAACTCTTGTGTATCTGTATTCGAAGGCTCAGAGCCTGTAGTTATCACCAACAGCGAAGGCAAGCGCACAACTCCTTCGGTAGTAGGTTTCGTCAAGGACGGCGAGCGTAAGGTGGGCGACCCCGCCAAGCGTCAGGCCATCACCAACCCTACCAACACGGTATTCTCTATCAAGCGTTTCATGGGTGAGACCTATGCACAGAGCCAGAAAGAGGCTGAGCGTGTGCCTTTCAACGTAGTCAACGAGAACGGTTATCCTCGTGTAGACATCGAAGGCCGCAAGTATACTCCTCAGGAGATTTCGGCCATCATCCTGCAGAAGATGAAGAAGACAGCCGAGGACTATCTGGGTCAGGAGGTCACCGACGCCGTAATCACCGTTCCTGCATACTTCTCTGACTCTCAGCGTCAGGCTACCAAGGAGGCTGGCCAGATAGCTGGTCTTAACGTACAGCGTATCGTCAACGAGCCTACCGCAGCCGCTCTGGCTTACGGTGTAGACAAGGCCAACAAGGATATGAAGATTGCCGTATTCGACCTCGGTGGCGGTACATTCGATATCTCCATTCTGGAGTTCGGTGGCGGCGTGTTCGAGGTACTCTCTACCAACGGTGATACCCACCTCGGTGGTGATGACTTCGACCAGGTTATCATCGACTGGCTTGCCAACGGCTTCAAGGCCGACGAAGGCATCGACCTGACCAAGGATCCTATGGCTATGCAGCGTCTGAAGGAAGCTGCCGAGAAGGCTAAGATAGAGTTGTCAAGCTCTACCTCAACCGAAATCAACCTGCCTTACATCAGCGCCGAGGGCGGTGTGCCCAAGCACTTGGTTAAGACCCTCACCCGCTCGCAGTTTGAGCAGTTGGCCCACAACCTGATTCAGGCTTGTCTTGTACCTTGCCAGAACGCTATGCGCGACGCCGGTCTGCAGGCATCTGATATTGACGAGGTCATCCTCGTAGGTGGTTCAAGCCGTATTCCTGCCGTTCAGACTCTGGTAAAGAACTACTTCGGCAAGGAACCTTCTAAGGGCGTAAACCCCGATGAGGTAGTAGCCATTGGTGCTGCCATCCAGGGTGCCATCCTCAACAAGGAGAGCGGCGTGGGCGACATCGTATTGCTCGACGTAACTCCTCTGACACTGGGTATCGAGACTATGGGTGGCGTAATGACCAAACTCATCGACGCCAACACCACCATCCCCTGCAAGAAGAGCGAGGTGTTCTCTACCGCCGTTGACAACCAGACCGCTGTGACCATCCACGTACTCCAGGGCGAGCGTCCTATGGCTTCTCAGAACAAGAGCATCGGCCAGTTCAACCTCGAGGGAATCGCTCCCGCACGTCGTGGTGTGCCTCAGATTGAGGTAACCTTCGATATCGACGCCAACGGTATCCTCAACGTAAGTGCCAAGGATAAGGCCACCGGCAAGGAGCAGGCCATCCGTATCGAGGCTTCGTCTGGTCTGAGCCAGGAGGAAATCGACCGCATGAAGGCTGAGGCCGAGCAGAACGCTGCTGCCGACAAGGCTGAACGCGAAAAGGTCGACAAGATGAACCAGGCCGACTCGATGATTTTCACCACCGAGAACTTCCTCAAGGACAACGGTGACAAGATTCCTGCCGACCAGAAACCTGGCATCGAACAGGCTCTGCAGCAGCTCAAAGACGCTCACAAGGCCGCTGATGTAGCCGCTATCGACAGCGCCATCAACAACCTCAACCAGGTAATGCAGGCTGCCAGCGCCCAGATGTATCAGGGTGGAGCTCAGCCCGGCGCAGGTGCTCAGCCCGGCGCAGACCAGCAGACCAACAGCAAGCCCGATGACAACATCCAGGATGCTGACTTCGAGGAGGTGAAGTAATGCCGAAAGGTAAACACATAATACACTATAAGCAAAAGCGTGCAGCTCATTGGGCTGCACGCTTTTTTGCGTTTATGGGATTTTGTTACAACCATATCCACAGCAAGAAGAAACTTCTCTTTCCTTTGGTTAGACTGGATTGAACTATTAGACTCTATGGGGGACGCATGGAGAGGCACGTAGCGGGGGGGCTTTTGTTGTATCTGGTATGGGCCACGCTTTACACTCCTAACAACCCGATCCACAGCAGAGAGAGTCTACTATCTCTTTGGGATGGCTGGGATGGGGCTTCTGGATAAGGGTTCTCTTGTGGGCTTGGTGAGCGACTTATGCGCCTTTTCTGTCCTGATTACCGCGATTATTGTGTATATTGTCGCGTCTTAACATGATTTAACCTACTTGACCTTGCTTTTTAACACCTTTGTTGACCTTTTGTCATAAATATGCCGTATTTTTGCAGAAAATTAACGCTGTAATGGTTACTTTGCGCTCCATCCACGACCCATCCATTGCCCCGCTTGCTGCTGCGAGTGGTGCGTTGCGTGTCGCTTGGCGGTGCTGAGTGCCATTTCTGCTTACACCTAATTTATATATAACCCATTCAACTACTGATATTCATTAACAATTAAAAACTATAAACATTATGACGAAACATTTACGATTAATCATGCTATCCCTACTCGCAATGATTTGCATGGGGGGGTATTCGCAGAGTGACGAACTGTACAAAACATTGTCTTTTCCAGATGAAAATAAGGCGAATAATAAATGTCAAGATTATACATCAGTCTGGATCGCTAGAATTGGAACTGATTATTGGAAAATAGCAAATTTCAATAACAATAATTGGGACAAAAACTGGTCTTATATAAAATGTGGAAGAAAAAATGCCACATCTAAAGCAGAGATTCAAACAAATACATCTCTTGATGCTGAAATCTCTAAAATAAAAGTTACTTATGGAAAAACGACAAAAGTCAATAAAGTATTAGAATATTATTTGTTAATTGCCTCTGATCGCGATTTTACAAAAAATGTTGAAAAAATACAGAGAAAATTGGAGGAAAATGGATCAGTGACAACAGACGTTTTTATAATTCCATCTCCTGCCAAAGGGCGCTATTTCAAATTGTGCTATAATTTGGACACAACAGGAGACAATGGCTGTATCCAGATTAACAAGATAGATTATTACAAGAAATCCGACAAGGCTGATTCGCAGATTAAGTTCAATGAGGCTGCCAAGGAAGTAGAGCTGAAGACCGAAATGATGAGTCTATCCGATTTGATAAGCAATCCTAACAAGCTACCCCTGACTTATTCTACTTCTGACAAAGGGACAGCAGAAGAGTTGGATGGTACATTGCTTTTATACAAGACCGGAAAAGTTACAGTCACCGCTTCTTTTGCAGGTGACGACACCTATGCCGCAACTTCAACATCAATGGAGCTGACAATCGTGGACAATCGCCAGGATGCAGGCATCCATTTTGCCAAGGATAGCTATGCTGCAGACATTACTGGGGGCACTTTCAATGAAGCAGTACTGGTAAAGCCCGAGGGTATTAATAAAGTAATATACACCATTTCTCCCAAAAGTGAGGGCGTAAGTATTGCAGAGGATGGTACTGTGACTTATCCAGCTGTAGATGCTACATATACCGTTACCGCACAATTCAATGGCGATGATACATATAAGCCCGCTACTGCGACTTATACACTGAATGTGGTTGACCCCAACTTTGAGACGAGAACTGTTGAGTTTGTGGCTGGTGAGGATAAGACGACGCAAATGACTCCTGGTGATGATTCGATGAGCAAGGGTATAATTACAATTTCTTCGGATAGAGCTGCTTTTGGAAATGATGCAAATTATCGTTTTTATAAAGGAGTCGATAGTAAGAAGGGTGAGACCACAATTTCTACAAAGTATGGAACTATTACAAAAATTGAGTTTGTCCATGCAGATACTAAGCCTCTCAGCAACTTGTCAACACAAGTAGGGGAGTATAAATATGATGGCACTACTGAAGACGCAGTGTGGACAGGTAATTCGAAAAGCGTACTCTTTACCGCTACAGAACAAGCTCGTGCCAGCAAGATTACTGTAACCGTTAAGGTTCCTATAGCCAAGGATTACACTCTTGACGAGAATTCCGTTAATACTATCGAGGCTTATGAGAATGCCAATGTAACGCTGACTCGCAAGCTGGTTGGTGATGTTTGGAACACACTGAGCGTACCTTTCTCTCTTAGCGCAGAACAGGCTAAGGAGGCATTTGGAGACGAAGTACAGCTGCGTGAACTTGAGAGTGTTCAGGACAACACCCTTAATTTCAAGACCGTAAACAGCATAACCGCAGGCGTTCCTTGTCTCATCAAATTGACAAAAGCTTTCGCTAAAGACACATATACTTTCACTGGCGTTCAGACAATTGCTGCCAAGGCAGACGATTTAGCAGAAGGTGAAGTCAAAGGAGCAATACGTTTTATAGGCATATATTCTCCTACAGACGTTACTACATGGGCAAGTGCAGATAAAGAATATGCTGTATTCCTTGGCGCTGGCAATCAGTTCTTCAAGGCCCAAGCGGGTACCGAGATGAAAGGATTCCGTGCCTTCTTCCTGGTTCCCAATAATGTTCCTAATTCTGCTGTCAAGGTTGTTATCGACGGAACTGCCACTGGTATCGAAGACCTCGTAATCGACGGCGTCAAGGCCAACGGTCGTGTATACAATCTGAACGGCCAGTATGTAGGCAACAGCCTCAACGGTCTGCAGCCCGGCATCTATATCCAAAATGGCAAGAAGATAGTAGTAAAGTAATAACCCTATAAATATAACAGACATGAACAAAAAGATATATGTGGCTCCTACAGCCGAGAAGATAATCATCAACAACGACGCCATCTTGGCAGGTTCAATAAACAGCACCGGTGTCACAGGCACTATTTCCGGAAACGAGAAGGAAGGAAACCAAGGCCAAGCCTACTCCATGCGTTTCGACGTATGGGAAGACATTGACGAGACCAACGGATACAAATAACCGACCGTCGGGGGCAAGGGAAGAATAAGCCCCAGCCCATAGACAATAACCAAACCAGCCCCCATGCGACGAAAGAGTTGCGTGGGGGCTAATTGTATGCAGAAAAGCCGCAACCATCCGAAACCAGCCGCCTTTTCCATTTCGTCGAGACTGTTTTCCTTTGTCCCTCAAAAAAGTTATGTTCCATTTGAATAAGGACAACCATATAGTTAAGGCGTAGCATCCTACTGATATGCGCATGGGCGTGAATGGTATGTGTGGGCAGGTCCGGCAAGTGGGTCTGTAACCGGCTAATGGTGACGTGTATATATTTGTGGGCAAGTCTCACACGACAATGAAGTTGCTCCATTGGGAACATGGAGGAGATGTAATGTACTACAAATGTTTGGAGCAAGGCCGTTTCCATCCTCGCATATTTCTTCGTCAGGGCATAGGCTTCAGGTCTATGCGCTGGGATGAGCATGTACTTCTGATGGAAGAAATGTTTGAATCGTACTTTTTGCCGTTCAAAAGAAATAAATTCCACCTTTTGCACTACCCTTTCGTCATTATATTCATAAAAATCATCAAATTATTGTTGATTGTGACGGTTATTTGAAATAAAAGCAGTACCTTTACAACTGATAACATTTTATCTATAAATAACCAACATAGAATACAATGAATAATATATTATCACTTTTAGATAATTTCACGCTTGATAATGCTGATGACATCGCCAAGTCATTGGCTAATGATTTCCGTAAACGTCGCATAGAGAAGAATCTTACTCGTGAGCAGGTTGCTGAGAAGTCGGGCGTTGCTGTAGCAAATATCGTGAGATTCGAGCAGAAAGGGCTCATTTCGCTGAAGAACATCATTGGCATTGCTATGGCTATGGAATACACGTCTGAGGTAAAGAATATATTTTCTGAGCCAAAGTACTCAACAATGGAGGAACTGACTCAGATACGCAAGAACACTGGTAAAACGAGAGCACATAAGCAATGAACAATATAGATAGACTAACTGTAAAATACCACGGTGAGATTGTAGGAGTAATCTCGCTGACCCCTGGCGACAAGCGTCTGGCTTTTGAGTATGATCCTCGCTGGCTTGCTGAGGGATTCAGCATTTCGCCATTGGAACTTCCGCTGAAGACTGGATTGTTTCTTGCAAAGCCAACAACTCTGTATGGTGACTTCGGCATCTTTGAGGACAGTCTTCCCGATGGCTACGGTCGCTATCTCCTTCACAAGGCTTTGATGCGTGAAGGCATTGATGACAGGAAACTGACTGCCATTGAGCGACTGAGCATCGTAGGCAATAGCGGCATGGGAGCTTTGACATACGAGCCTGAGGCCATCATATCAACAGGAGAAGAGATTACCGACTTCGACTTACTCCAAGAGAAGGCTCTGGAAGTTCTCAAAGAACAGCAGGACACAGACGCTGGACTTCTGCTCTACAACAGCGGTAACAGTGGTGGTTGCCGTCCAAAGGCAGTGTTCTCAGACGCAGAAGGACATTGGCTTGTAAAATTCCGTCACACATACGATCCTAAAGACATGGGACTGCAGGAATACCATTACAATGAGATAGCACGCAAGTGTGGCATCGATGTACCAGACTTCAAACTTACCAATGGCAAGTACTTTACAACTAAGCGATTTGACCTTACCGACGATGGCGAGCGCATCCATACAGCTACTGCAGGTGGTTTGCTATGCCTTTCACTGTCTGAGCCTGTGCTTGACTACAGCAACTTGCTTGCCTTGACTGGCTACATCACACAGAATCCAAAGTATGTGGAGGAAATATACCGTCGCATGGTATTCAACTACCTTACCGACAACAAGGATGACCACTGCAAGAACTTCAGTTACCAGGTTCGTAAGGATTCAAATGGCAAGTTCATCTGGCATCTTGCTCCTGCATACGACCTTACCCTATGCACAGAAGGCTACAATGGTCAGCACGCTACATCTGTCAACTCTACCGGCTACCCTACTCTTCAGGACTTCATAGCCGTTGGGACAAAGATTAAAATGGGCGAGAAGCGTTGCAGGGAAATCTTTGATGAGGTTTATCAGAAATGCGGTGACCTTCTGCTCAATGACATTACAAAGAAATAACAGGAATGGTATAAACAATTTTTGCCATCCAAAAGAAAGAGAGAACTATCACAATGATGGTTCTCTTTTTTTGCACAGCATTGAAGCAATGGCAAAGCACCTATAGAAGTTGTTGTCACTATGCAACTTCAGTAAATCGAGACCATCCGAAACCAGCCGCCTTTTCCATTTCATTGCTGTCCGCTAAAACTCTAAAGAGCACAAATTCCCCGCCCGAAGTCCTGAAATGGGACTCTGGGCTTGTTTTATAAAAAGTAAGCCCCTCTCTAATCACCTGAACCATTTTTGCCCAGTTTTTTTCTGGTTCCTCAAGAAAAGTATAGCAGTTCACATAATACATGAGCATGATTCTTACCATTGATGCCAATCCAGAAAAGCTCCAAGAGCGTTTGATGCGCTTTTTTATGACCATCAGAAGGAGATATGTCGATGATGTCTTCCACCTCCATGGTCATGTCGTTGGTGAGTAACGATATGACTTTCGCCTTTTTCTTCGCAGGATCGACATAGGTGACAATACGGGCCTTGTGTTTGATATTCTCTCCGCCCTTTATATGTTTCCTGAACTCCACGACCTGGACTCTACACTCCATGAGGCCACACGGCAACATGCACATTGTGTCAGAAAGAGTATCATATACAAGATTCTTCTTCATCTTTGTCACGTATGTGACGTCACGATTGGTCAGTTCCTCAAACCTGGCATAGTCTATGTAGGCCCTGTCCATGGCAATGATATCTCCATCGTTATAATTCGAGGGCATCAGCATAAAGCTGTCATTGGTTGCGGCTGATGTGAACTTGATGTCAGACGGAACGAACTCGTTAGCGTAGATATTGGTGTGCACTTTTATGCTACCCTTCTTTTTCCCGGTCTTGGGATGCCTGCCTACGCCTTTGAAAATGAGGTTGGAAAAAAGGCTTATTGTCGTGGAGTCGATAATCTGCAGGCGGTTGAACCATGCAGGCATCCGCCGTTTTCGGATGTCCGAGGAAAGTTCGTCCTTGTATCGGGCGTACAGGCTGCGGTACGTGGCCTCAAACACAGCCTCAGGCCTGCGGGCGTTGGCATCAGACAAAGTGCTGCGCCTTGGCATC
>ERZ780128.719-NODE-719-length-12217-cov-2.121115_pt1 | contig 12217 bp, 13 predicted proteins | sample MGYA00511170_ERZ780128 | MGnify/ENA primary metagenome ERZ780128 (study PRJEB29588, sample SAMEA1970465) | human gut metagenome | biome: human gut; feature: human-associated habitat; material: faeces | place: Denmark | collected 2008/2010 ...
CGATACAGATACAGTATTATTATTCTTCATTTTTCCTGTTTTTTACGTGGTGTTCTAGAATACACGACCGCTATTCACGGCATCATACGTCTATTTTTTAATTCGGGGTGCAAAGATAGAAATTATTTCCGAGTTAACCGGATATAACTGCATTAAATATTCTTATCAAGAAGAAACAGCCTCATCAAATAATTACCTTTTCTATAGCCAAACAGTATGGAACAATGAAAGATGAAGCGTCACAAACAGGTGGGTATCAGTGAAAACGATTAGAGGGGCAGATTGAATCCACCCCTAAAAGACAGGATAAAAAATCCTTTATTCAAACAAAGCAATCGTCTTCTTTATAATTTCGATACACTCCTTTAATTGTTCCTCTGTAATCACCAATGGCGGAGCAAAACGAATAATATTCGTATGTGTCGGTTTGGCCAGCAAGCCGTTTTCGGCCAATTTCAAGCAAATCTCCCACGCCAAATCCTTCGTTTCATCATTATTGATTATCAACGCATTCAACAATCCCTTGCCCCGGACAAAAGAAGCCACACGAGATGTTTCACACAGTTTTCTCATCTCTTCCCGGAATATCAATCCCAGTCTGTATGCCCTGTCCGCCAACTGTTCGTCCCGTACTACCTCAAGCGCCGTAACAGCCACTGCCGCAGCAATAGGATTTCCGCCAAAAGTGGAACCATGTTGTCCCGGACGGATAACATCCATCACTTCATTGCATGATAATACTGCAGAAACAGGACAGGCCCCACCCGATAAAGCCTTTCCCAAAATCAGGATATCCGGATGAACATTCTCATAGTCACAAGCCAGCAATTTGCCTGTACGGGCAATGCCGGTCTGCACTTCATCGGCTATAAAAAGTACATTGTGGGCACGGCACAAGTCGTAACATTTTTTCAAATATCCCTCATCGGGTACATAAGCACCTGCCTCTCCCTGAATGGGCTCAACCAGGAATCCGGCCACATGAGGATGTTCGTCCAGCACTTTCGCCAATGCTTCGGCATCATTGTAGGGAATCACGACAAAGCCGGGGGTAAAAGGTCCGTAGTTATTGTAAGCGTCCGGATCAATGGAGAAAGAAACGATAGTGGTAGTACGCCCATGAAAATTATTCCGGCATACAACGATTTCCGCCGTATCCTTGGGAAGCTTTTTTACTTCATACGCCCATTTGCGGCAAAGCTTCAATGCGGTTTCTACTGCCTCGGCTCCCGTATTCATCGGTAAAACCTTGTCATATCCGAAATAACGGGTGACAAATTCTTCATACCGTCCCAACTGGCTGTGTTATAAAAAGCGCGTGAAGTCAAAGTCAGCTTTCGCGCCTGTTTTACCAACGTATCGATAATACGCGGATGACAATGTCCTTGGTTCACTGCCGAATAAGCGGAAAGGAAATCATAATATTTCTTTCCTTCCACATCCCATACAAACACACCTTCTCCTTTATCCAATACCACAGGAACAGGATGATAATTGTGTGCTCCATGTTTGTTCTCAAGCTCCATCAATTGAGCTGCCGATAATTTTGCATCCATAAGCTTTTTATTATTTAATGTTTTTCTTTCTTCAAGAATATTTCCGCCATCATACAACGGGCACTTCCTCCTCCCAAAGTTTCAATGGTAGGGATGGGCATGGGAAGCAACGCGTTATACTTAGACAGCCGTTGTAACTGGCCTTCATCCAACGAATCGTAAGCACTTTGAGACATCACTAGAAACAATGCACCTTTCCCGTTCTCCACCTGAAGCATATTTCCGGCAAAGTGATGCATCTGTTCCTCGGAGATGGCGATGATTTCTTTCCCTGTCTGCCGCAAGATGTGGCAAACCTGCTCACGCTCTTCCACGTCATCAATGCTGTCCAGACAAACGACCGCATAATCTGTTGCCACACACATCATGACGTTGGTATGATAAATGGGCAGACGTTGTCCGTTTACAGTCTGATAGGCGCGAAAGGGCACTGGAATAAAGTTCTGTTCCTTGCAGAACCGACCCAATAATGCTTCGTCCACCCGTTGCGACAAAGCCGCGTATGCATAACGGTTCACCCGGTCCAGAATGATTCCCCCGGTCCCCTCCAGGAACCGGTTTTCTTCTTCAAAACCTGTATAATCTACCTTCCGACGGATGCTGAACCCCTCCGACTCTATCCGCTGCAAAATATCCGCCCGTCTTTCCGCCCTGCGGTTTTCCGCAAACATAGGATACAGCACCACCGTTCCGTCGTCGTGAAAGGACACCCAGTTGTTCGGAAATATGGAATCCGGAGTATGAGGTATCGGGGTATCCTGCACCGCTATTACCTCTATGCCGTTTGCACGCAACTTATCCACCATGCCCCGAAATTCCTTCAAGGCACAAGCTTGTACTGTCTCACCTGCCGCAACTGTCCGCTGCTGGAAATAATTGTTAGCCGCTGTTTCTTCATTGAACCCGAAGGCTACGGGTTCCACCATCAAAATGTGGTTTGTTGTTTGTTTAGTCATTTTCTCGGATTAATGGTAAGGTGGAGCAGCGCAACAGTCCGCCCATCTTAGATATTTCATAATAAGGTACACGCTCTACCGTCATTCCCCATACCTCTTCCATAAAGGTATTCAGGCGGATAAAGTTCTTTTCAGAAACCACCACCTCAGGAGAGATGGAAAAGACATTCGTATTCATATAGTACATCTCTTCCCGCGTTATTTCAAATACATTCTCCCTGCCGAACAAATCGAGCAGAGTATGATAATCCTGAGGATACATAAATCCGTCCTTATAAATAATCGCATGCCTACCGGCATAAAGGTACAATCCAGATGCAGAATCCCCGCACGTGGATCTGTATTATGTTTTTTCAGCTCCAAGGGGATGAATATCTTCCCCGGACAGATTTCTTTCAGAAAGGAAAAAGCATACCGGTTGGTACGTGCCGTCTTCATCTGCGGATAATCGGGCTGGGTATAAAGGCCTACAAACACAATATTATTGTAAAGCACCACATCACCTCCCTCTACGTGCGCCTTTTCGGGAAGGTTGAAAATCTTGTTATAAGCTATCTGATTATAGACCACTTCGTAAGCTTCCTTCTCATCTTCCCTGTTGGGGATGATGTTGGAAACAATAATCTTGTCGTCAATCACAAACCCCACATCACGGGCAAACACCTGATTACAATTCTCCAGTGTCCACGGGCGATAGACCTGTACCCCATATTTCAACAATACGCTTTCAAAGCATCTCATCTCTTTGAAAATATCTTCTTCATGGGGATATATGTTATGCAATACGGACTCGTATGACTTGGCGTCATAAGTTTCTTCCAGCGTGGGGACCTTCCCTATGGAACCGGGTTGTCCAAGCACCACAGCTTTCAATGTAGAAGTTTCATTCCTTACGTTAAGTTGCATAAATCTAATATATTTATGCAAATATAAGAAGTTTACTCAACTAAACAAATGAATTGCCCGAATAATTCTACCCTATTGATTTATCAATTATATTTGCAACCGAAAAAAGAAGGTAATATGAAAAAACAAGAACTTTATAACAAGGTGATCGCTTATTTTCAAGAAGCGATGCCTGTTGCCGAAACCGAACTTCATTACAATAACCCATTCGAGTTATTGATAGCTGTTATCCTGAGTGCACAATGCACGGACAAACGGGTAAATATGATCACCCCTCCTCTTTACCGGGATTTCCCGACTCCTGAGGCATTGGCCGCTTCGACGCCGGAAGTGATTTATGAATACATACGGAGTGTAAGTTATCCCAACAACAAGGCAAAACACCTGGTGGGCATGGCGCAAATGCTGGTGAAAGATTTTCATAGCGAAGTACCGGGAACATTGGAAGAACTGGTCAAACTGCCGGGAGTGGGACGCAAGACGGCTAATGTCATTCAAAGTGTAGTATTCAACAAAGCGGCCATGGCAGTAGATACACATGTGTTCCGCGTGAGCCACCGCATCGGACTGGTTCCTCAAACCTGCACCACACCGCTGGCTACCGAGAAATATCTGATGAAGTATATTCCGAAGGAGATTGTGCCCACCGCACATCATTGGCTTATTTTACACGGAAGATATGTTTGTATGGCACGGACACCGAAATGTTCGGAATGCGGATTGAACGGATTGTGCCGGTATTCGTTGAAGCCGGCTTTATAAACTAATTCTCATTCCATCGTATGCAAAATGCACATGCGGCGGCAATAACCGTTCAGCATCAGCATGTAATCCTATATGATGACTCATGTGAATAAAATAAGTTTCCCCGGCTCCTATTCTTTGTGCATTGTCCAAAGCCTCCTTCAAATTCTGGTGGGTATGGTGAGGCTGAGGACGCAATACATTCATTACCAACACATCCAGTCCTTGCAGCAAATCATATTCAGCCCCAAGCATCGTCAACATATCGGTAATCCATGCCATCCGGCCGATACGGTATCCCAAAATGGGCAGTTTGCCGTGCATTACCCGAAGAGGTGTCACCTCTACTTTGTTTCCTTCGGGATTGCCGATAATAAAAGGAGAATCGGGAACAATTTCCTCTAATGTAATACGGGGAACTCCCGGATAAAGATGTTCGGCAAAACAATAAGGAATACGCTGGCGTAAACGCTCTGCCGTATATTGTTCGGCATAAACCGGCACATCGCGAAAACGACAGAAAGGACGCAAATCATCCAAGCCTCCTACATGGTCATAGTGTTCATGAGTAATCAAAACACCGTCCAACGGCTTGAAATCGTTCAACCGTATCATCTGTTCACGGAAATCGGGACCGCAATCTATCAGAATCCGGAGCCCTTCCGTTTCTACCAGTCCCGAACAACGCAAACGGTTGTCCCGGGGATCGCTGCTGGTACATACCGGACATTTGCACCCTATTTCGGGTACTCCCGTAGACGTTCCGCTGCCTAGTATTGTAATCTTCATATTATACTTTATATAAAATTCACTTCGGGAGAGATAGCTACCCCGAACTTTTGAAGCACAGACTCCTGTATCCGTCTGGCAAGAGCAATCACTTCATCTCCCGTAGCGCCTCCACAGTTCACCAAGACCAACGCCTGTTTAGAATGAACACCCGCGCGTCCTATTTGTTTGCCTTTCCAGCCGCAACGGTCTATCATCCATGCAGCAGGAATCTTCACCCTATTGCCATCCACCTCATAATGTGGCATATCAGGATACTGTTGCTGTACTATTTCAAACTGCCTGCGTGGAACAATCGGATTCATAAAGAAACTTCCGGCATTTCCCTGCACCCGGGGATCGGGCAACTTGGCTTCACGCACGGCAATAATCACCTTCCTTACATTCTCCAATGCCACCTCACCTCCTCGCTTTTCCAATTCGCCACGCACATTTCCATACTCCAGATTAAAAACCGGCTGCTTACTTAAACGATAAGTGACGTAAGTCACTATATATTTACCTTTCAAATCTTTCTTGAAAATGCTTTCACGATAAGCATAACGGCATTCCTCTTTGGTAAAAATCCGTTTCCTGCCGGTTTCCACCTCGACGGTTTCCACACTTACAATCAAATCTTTTGCCTCAACACCATACGCACCGATATTCTGAACGGCAGAAGCACCCACTTCACCGGGAATCAATGACAGATTTTCAGCACCATACCAACTGTTTTTCACGGTATATGCCACAAAATCATCCCACACCTCACCGGCTCCTGCCCTTACCTCTATTTCCTGTTCGTTTTCAGCAACCACCTCATACCCCCGGATAGCCGAATGCAGGACAGTTCCCGCATAATCACCTTTAAAAAGCAGATTGCTTCCTCCGCCAATATGCAACCAGTTACCGGCCATCAGTTTTTTATCCGACAAGATGGATTGCAGCTCTGTCACCGATTCATATTCCACAAACAAAGATGCCTTCACATCCATACCAAATGTATTATGAGGCAACAGAGAATAGTCTTTTATTTCCTTCATTTACAATCAAATCAATCGCTCAGATCCTCAAACTGCATCAGTTTCCACAAACCGTGGCGCCGTTCAAAATAGAGCGTATTATTAAATCCATTGCCAAAACCTTTCATTTCAATCACTTTCGTATTGGAATGCACATTCTCGTTCTGGCCATAGTTCACATTTGTCAAATTCTCACGAGGCAACACAGGCTGGAATGCGAACCATTGCCCGGCCTCCAAAGTCGTTTCCAGTATCTGAAACTCGTCTTCGGGATCAGCAGTCACAAACTTCAACGGTTCGTGCAAACGAGACAACTGGAAAACAGAATCATTGGCAAAACGTTCATAAAACTCAAAGAAGTCCTCCTTACCGGTATCCTCTCTCGGCATATCCGCAAAATCTATGGCTTCCAGTTTCCACAGCCCCTTCAGACGCTCAAAATAGTACCGCTTGATTTTTCCCTTCTTCAAGTAAATCCATTCTATCTTGACACTGGTTAGACCCGTATCTTTCTCCATTTCCATGTCTTCCGCCTTATCGAACAGAACTGTATAGGCATCTTGCCGGCTGAATAAAGGATCGTGTTTCCATTGCTCCTTTTCAATGTGCTCTTTCTTTTCCATTGTATAATACGGCAAAGGGAACACGATGCGTGACAATTGTAACTTTTCATCACTGGCAAAATTGTAGAAAAAGTCGGCAAAACTTTCGTCGGCCGTAGCGGGAACCATTGGTTCTTCCTCTACCGCAGCCATCGCTTCTGTTGTGTCCGGGGGTGCAGTCAGCGAATCAATCTCCTCAGTAAGCGTCTCGAAGGGGTCCATTTTCTTTTTCCCACCTCCACAGGAGCTTATCAGCATAAGCAGACAAACTCCGATTATTAGTTTTCTCATTTTCTATATTTAGAAAAAATCGATGCAAAAATATCGTTTTTTTTAGTTTTCAGCAAAATATATGGGTTTAATTCGCTAACTTTGCGGTCATTAAAAAATAAAGAAGAAACTATGTTAGCTAAAATAGAACAATTACTTCAGGAAATTGAAGGCTTGCAAGCAGCCAATGCGGAAGAATTGGAAGCCTTGCGCATTAAATATCTTAGCAAAAAAGGAGCGATTAATGAGTTGATGGCAGACTTCCGCAACGTACCTGCCGAGCAGAAAAAAGAGGTGGGTATGAAACTGAACGAGCTGAAGAACAAGGCTCAGGAGCGTATCGCCTCATTGAAAGAAGCTTTCGAGACCCAAGATAACAGCGCAGCCGAAATGGATCTTACCCGTACGGCTTATCCCATCGAACTGGGAACACGCCACCCGCTGAGCATTGTAAAAAATGAAATTATTGATATATTCCATCGACTGGGCTTCAGCATTGCCGACGGTCCCGAAATAGAAGACGACTTGCACGTATTCACTGCCATGAATTTTGCCGAAGACCATCCTGCACGTGATATGCAAGATACTTTCTTCATCGAAGCCAGTCAGGAAGATGTGAAAAAGAACATCGTGCTTCGCACTCACACTTCTTCCGTACAGGCAAGAGCTATGGAACATTCGCAACCTCCTATCCGCATCATCTGTCCGGGACGTGTATACCGCAATGAAGCGATCAGTTATCGTGCCCATGCATTCTTCCATCAAGTGGAAGCACTCTACATTGACAAGAATGTATCATTCACTGATTTGAAGCAGGTATTGCTGTTGTTTGCCAAAGAAATGTTCGGCGAAGATACTCAAATCCGTCTGCGTCCGTCCTATTTCCCGTTCACCGAACCAAGTGCCGAAATGGATATCAGTTGTAATATTTGCGGCGGAAAAGGTTGTCCGTTCTGTAAAGGCACAGGCTGGGTGGAAATTCTGGGATGTGGTATGGTGGATCCGAATGTATTGGAAGCCAACGGCATTGACAGCAAAGTTTACTCAGGCTATGCGCTAGGTATGGGTATTGAACGCATTACCAACTTGAAATATCGTGTAAACGACTTACGATTATTCTCTGAAAACGATACCCGCTTCCTGAAAGAATTCGAAGCAGCCAATTAATAATGTGTCAATGTGACCATGTGCTGATATGCCAATTGCCATGCGGAATAGAACGCGGTCAATTGGCATATTAACATATTGCCACATTAGCATATTGATACATTGACATATTAGCACATTATTGCTCATGAAGGACAAGCTGATTACCAAAAATTATATAGAAATACTGGCAGCCAATTTTCTATTATTCTTTGGATTCTGGTTATTAATGCCTGTATTACCTTTCTACTTGGCGGAAGTTTTCGACGCTAACAAAACAACTATAGGGGCCGTACTTTCTTGTTACACCATTGCCGCCCTGTGCATACGGCCTTTCTCCGGCTATCTGTTAGATACCTTTGCCCGCAAACCGCTTTATCTGTTGGCTTATTTCACTTTTACCGCCATCTTCGGAGGATATCTCATTGCAGGAACACTCACCTTATTTATTTTATTCCGCATTATACACGGAGTATCGTTCGGCATGGTGACAGTCAGCGGAAATACCATTGTCATTGATATCATGCCTTCTTCACGCCGTGGGGAAGGATTAGGATATTATGGGCTGGCAAACAATATAGCCATGTCCATCGGACCGATGACCGGACTCTTCCTGCATGATGCAGGAGCAGACTATACGCTTATCTTCTGTTGCTCATTAGGTTCCTGCCTGATAGGATTTCTATGCGCCTCATTGGTAAAGACCACCTACAAACCTCCTGTAAAACGAGAACCGATATCATTGGACCGCTTTATTTTGCTTAAAGGAATACCGGCAGGTTTCAGTTTGTTATTACTATCCATCCCTTATGGCATGACCACCAATTACGTTGCAATGTATGCCAAGCAAATAGGTATCCAGTCATCCACCGGTTTCTTCTTCACCTTCATGGCGTTGGGAATGGCAGTTTCCCGTCTTTTCTCCGGACGCCTGGTAGACCGGGGAATGGTTACTCAAGTTATTGAAGCCGGCCTGTATCTGGTCTGCTTCTGTTTCTTCGGTTTGAGTTCATGCGGATGGCTGACAACATGGAGTCTGCAATGGACCACTTATTTTCTGTTCACCATAGCTCTTTTACTAGGTATTGGGTTTGGAACCATGTTCCCTGCCTATAACACGCTGTTTGTGAACTTGGCCCCCAACAACCAGCGTGGTACGGCAACCAGCACCTACTTGACTTCGTGGGATGTAGGTATAGGCGCCGGCATGTTATTGGGCGGATATATAGCAGAAATAGCCACCTTCAAGATGGCCTATCTATTCGGAGCCGCACTCACTGTTATTTCGTTATTTTATTTTAGAAGCAAAGTGGCTCCCCACTTCCACCGACATAAGTTGCGCTAATCCTTATATGTCAGTACCATGATATGGGAAAGCCGGTCGTTCACAACCGACAATTGGGTTGAAAGAATAAACGAATGGAATAAAGGAGCATTCTCCAACAGAAATGCCGGCAAATAAGGCTCGAAACGTTCCGGGTTGCGGGAAATCTTGTTCATGTCCGCCACAAGCATAAAGGCTGCGTCACGTGAAAGATTAGCTACACATTCATTGAACAATGTCCTGCTATTTCTTTCGTAGGCCTCTTCCATATAATTTGCCATGGAATCTTTATCAGCAGAAATAATCAAACTATCTTCCCTTATATCCGGAATATTCTTCAATTTTTCGGCCATCTGGTTCACACAGCCGCATGAATCAGGCATAAAAGTATCTCCGGTGAGGTACACCACATCACTGTTCATGTGAAAGTCAAACTCACTCCAACAGCCACTGTTATCCTGCAAGAAAGGCATAGACGGTGTACGTCCGTATAAAGTCAGGAAGTTATGCGTTTTCTTTTTCTGCATCGCTTTGGCAAACACGGGATCATTACTCAATGCTTTCTCTTCATCCTCACGCGCATCAATCACTTTCTCTATCAAACTCTTCTGATAACTCACCACATAGAATCCCGCCTCGCTATAGACAGCTAGAAAATCATTATTGCCCAATGGATAGACTGCTATAGTTTTTCCTCTGTATTTCTCTTTTTTAGGTGAAAAACTTCCCGGAGTTCTCTCTAACAACATATCTCCCAATGTTTCCTTATCATCAGCCCCCATACGGAAATATACCACCTGGTCACGCGGAGTACCCGGAGAATGGAAACTGACCACCACCCGGCTCATCTTACTGCTCAGACCATGAGCAGTGTTAGTGGTATATTCGTTCAAACCTCCCAACACATAATTAAATAAACCGGGAAACTGGAAATTACCCAATTCTTCAGAATAATTCAGTTGAGGAAATTCATTCAGAAAATAATTAATATTATCACTCTCCAACACACCGATGCAATCAGCCGGTACAAGTGAGAAGAGATTGATCTCACGACTCTTATCCGTCAGGCTTAACTTAGCAAAGCCGTAAAAGCCCACAGCCGTACAAAACAATACCACTGATAGCACCATACCCAACTTGGCAACTGTCCGCAATCTCATACCCTACCTGTATTTATATTTTTTTTGCAAATATAGCAAATTATTTAAGGAAACAAACAAAAATCTTCAAAATTCCACCTTCTTTCTTATTATCCGTAAATGGTTCCGGTAGAAAATTCCAACGCTCCCCATTTAATCATAGCGTTAAATAACCTAACAAAAGAATAAGAAGATAGTTCTTCCGGCCGGATATTTTTTTCTTTTATAATTCCGTTGTCAATCAATGCTGTACGGCAAGTCCCTCTCAACAAAGGTAATTTAGGTGTAAACCAATCCTTACCATCAAACAAGGCAATATTAGCTATGGAAGTATCGGTCAGCAGTCCGCGTCTGACAATTAAAATATCATCCCGTTCTCCACGGCAGGCAAAAAGCCGGTTTAAAGCTTCCCTGTCTGTACTTTTATAAGTATAATCTATATCATCCGAATAAACCAACTGCAAAGAATGTACCGGACGCATCTGATAGGCTTCATAACTAATTTCTTTTATTCCACCTCCATCATAAATCACCCTACATTTCATTCCGTTCATCTCCGGTGTCAATTTCAGGTATTCACCTAATTCTATGCCGGCACAGTCCGGCCAGAAATGATGAAGGGTATTGTTCAGTCTTTCATTATGATAAGACAAATTACACGCTTTTCCTTGTTCTATCCGTATAGTTTCAATAAATGGGTACATAAATCTTCTGTATCATTTCATTATATTCACTTTGTAAATCACTCTTTGAAGTAATTCCTCCCCCCGCCTTATAATAAAGATTCTCTCCTTCCTGTTCTAAAAAACGGATCATCACCGCACTGTCTAAAGTCCTGCCGTCACAATAACCCATTATGCCCGTATAAAATCCACGCTCATAATTTTCCGCTTCTTCAATAATATCCATCGTCTTGGATTTGGGCGCTCCGGTTATGGAACCGGCTGGTAACAAACGAAATATAATATCTCCTATATGCGACGGGTAATCATCGGGCAAGACACCACATATTTCGGAGCTTGTCTGAAAGATAGGCCCCTTATTGGTTTCAAGCCGGTCACAATAACGATACCGGACAACTCTCACCTGTTCCGCCACCATACTCAAATCATTACGAATCAGATCTACAATAGTAGCATGTTCGGCAGTTTCTTTAGGATCATCCATCAACAGTTTTTCCGCATCAGGTAAGGTAGCGTCAATCGTTCCTTTCATGGGGAAAGATTTTATCTCGCCATCTTCTATACGAACAAAAATTTCGGGTGAGAAACAGACCAATTTATCTTTCAACCAAAGTCTATAAAGCGCTTTGGAGTACCGGAACACATCCTCCAAAGTAAGATTAGTACTGACAGGAACCTTGCAAGTCAAATTAGCGAGATAGCTGTTACCTGCCAGAATATTCCGTTTTACGATTTCAAAAGCCTGCCGGTAGTCTGTCAAAGACATTGGAACAAAGTTCCAGTCTATCTGCCCACTGTAACTTTCTGTTACAGTATCCACATTTTTCACTCCATTAAAGTTATAACGGCAACGGGTAGAATCAATCCGGCTTATTTCCTCTATCAAAGAACACTGCTGTTTATAATCTATAATAAAAAGGAAAGGCTTCCGGCTACCCGCCAGCTCATTCATACGTTTTATAGCTTCCGGTCTTTTATATTGTTGCATTTTTAGCTGTTAAATTATCTTGTAACAATCATTTTTCAAGGGGAACAAAGTTAAGAATTTAAAGTAAACGCAGCAAGAAAAAGCAAGGTTGATGATAATACAGCAAAAATGCA
>ERZ780128.723-NODE-723-length-12151-cov-1.960731_pt1 | contig 12151 bp, 9 predicted proteins | sample MGYA00511170_ERZ780128 | MGnify/ENA primary metagenome ERZ780128 (study PRJEB29588, sample SAMEA1970465) | human gut metagenome | biome: human gut; feature: human-associated habitat; material: faeces | place: Denmark | collected 2008/2010 ...
GCGCTGACACGCTTTCCGTCACTTCGTGACTACCTTTGCTCATAAACCTGGCGCTTAGTTCATGAACATATTCGTTCACAAAATCATGCAAGCATGATTTTTGCTCTCCAATATGTTCATGGCTGAACTGTTACCTATATTTACTTACTTATTTACTCTCTATTCTTCAATACTTCCGCAGGCACCAGCTTGTTCAGTCTGCCCACCAGCAGGAAGTTGATCACCAGATAGCAGATCAGGATGCCTCCGTAGATCATGCCGTACAACTGCGGCGGGAACTGTAAATCCATTCCGATGGCCACATTGGAAATAAAATACGGGAAGATCAGATCCATGGACCATTTTGCCAACGGTACTCCCAACATTATAATATAGAAGTTCCCGTCCAGATACAGTCTGCGGATCTCTCCCTTTCGGTAGCCGAGTACTTTCATCAGGGAAATGGAGAATGCAGAACGGTCGATCATGACCTTCATCATCAGATACATGACGATCATGAAGATCAGTGCGGAGATGGCCGCCAGCATGCTGACCATAGGTCCCATCATATCCGTAAATATCTGAGAGCTTTCCTCCACGTTTTCTCTGGATACCGTAGAATACAGTCTGCCGTTGTCGATGTCCAGTGCATGATCGGCGAATACTACATTATAATAGTCGTCTTCCTGATCGAACAGTTCCTGCATGGCATCCCGGTCTAAAAATACATAAACACCGGAGGCAAAATGAACGATATCTTTGACAGTAAACGCATAATCTCTCTCGTTCACTTCATCGGAAAGCACCAGTTTGTCACCGACCTTCACGCCAAATTTCTGTGCTGCGGCGCTGGAGATCACGATCTCATTTTTCTTATTGCTGGTCTCCACCGGAAAATATGGATTATCCTTATCGATTCCCAGTACCGTCACATCCAGATTATAACCGTAAGCCTCTTTTTTCAGACTCTCCACATAAGCCGGAGTACCATCCTCCGGCACATCCTCCGTGGGATATTTGTAAGTATACATATAAGCATAGGTCGTCTCATCCAGGCAGGCGTCTCCAAAGTTCTTACACAGAACATAGCAGTCTGCAGAGATCAAAAGTACCAGCAGGCAGATAAACATACCAATCACCACCGCCACGGCAGAACGCATCTCCCGAAGGAGCTGACGGACCTGGAATCTGTGAAGGAACTTCATATTTCCCAGATTTACATCTTGTATCTTCCCGGCCCTGCCTGCGGTCTGTTCATTTCGAAGCAGAGACAGTGCCGTGCGCTTCAACTTCTTGCTGATCACCAGACAGTTTACCAATGCGGCCGTCACCGGCGGCATGACCAGACTGTAGACCAGCAGATAGGCCGGAGTCACGATTTCCATGGGTGGCAGGGAAAAATACACGATACTGTCCTGCATCTGCCAGCCGGTACCATACTTCGAAAAGCCCAGGACACAGCCGACCGCACCTCCTAAGAAGGAGATCATCATGGGATTGAGCAGATAATGGAACAAAAGCTGCCCTCGCGTCACACCCAAAGCGTACAGCGCACCGATGACGCTGCTCTCTTTTTCAATATTATGTACCACAAATACGGAGATCACGTAAGTGAACATGACCATCAGGATAATACCGGATACCATACCGGCATATTTATTGATGATCACATCCCCGCTGGCGGCATCGATTCTGGGATTATCCCCTGCCACCAGAAACTGTGTCAGATTGTCGATATCGAAAGTAAAATACTCATCGATCATATCATTGGCTTCATCCTGCAGTTCCTGCACACCGTCCCGCAGTTCCCTGCTGCCATCCGCAATCTCATCCACGGCATCCGTATAATCGATGATTCCTTCCCGGAAATCCTCCAGATCCGCCAAAGTATCCTTCGCGTCCTTCAAGGAATCCCGCAGCCTGGCATCCACACTGCTGCCCTCTGCCATCAGCTGGTCCAGCTCTTCCTTATAATTGTCGGCAGTCAGTTCTACCTGAATAACACTTTCTTCCAGCTGTGCCTCCACCATATCCATCAGTGCATCCACCACGGCATCTGTGCCGTCTACCAGAGGCTCACTGGCGGTATAAAGCACGCTCAGTCCCTGGAACAGCTCCTGGGATCCTCCGGCTGCTTCTCCGACACCGGCGGTATAGGCTTTCACCCCATCCCGAAACTGTGCCACGGTGTCCAGCTGACTTTTCACTGCAGACAGCTGCCCCGCTGCCTGGGATGCCCTCATCTGTGTAAAGACAGTTGCCAGCTGATCCAGCTGCTCTCCGTAACCGCCAGCCGTCAGTCCCGGAAAGCTGATCCCGTATGCCGCATAAGGTTCCAACTCTGCCTGGAGCTGTTCATTCACCATGCCCAGAATGGCATTAAAAATAGCATCAGCTCCCTGATTCAACGCAGCACTGTTTTCCGTGATCTGACTCATACCGCCCACCAGTGCTCCGCCGCCGGCAGAAGCTGCATTAACTCCGTCCGTGTAGGATTTCACACCATCCCGGAACTCCTGCAGATCTTCCAGAGACTTTTTCGCGTCCTGCAGGTTCTGCCGCAGGGATGCAGTGTAGGCATGAGGATTAGCGATCATGGCATTCAGCTGTTGTTCATAATTTCCTGAAGTCAGTGTCACTTCCACTCCGGCATCCTTCAGGCTGTCATTCACCTGTTCCAGCATGGCATCAAACAACTCATCCGCCGCATCCGTCAGTTCTGTATTATGATCCGCCAGTTCATCCACACCGTCCACCAGCTCATCCACGCCATCCAGAAGTTCCTGGATACCATCCTGAATATCGTTCTTCGTCTCTTCCGCATCTGCCAGCATTTCCAGAAAATAAGTATCCGTCACCTTACTGCGGTCCAGTTCGAAGGATTGTAACAGTTCCTTCAGTTCCTGATCCGTCATGGTATCATTCAGCAGATAGGTGTAAGTATAATCCTCCGTCCGGAAATTCTGTCCGCCTGCTTTCAGAGCTTCATAATCCTCTGCCGTGACAAATCCGAAGCCAAACAGATTGCTGTCTACAGTGGTATCTGACGTTTTCTCAAAAGCAGCATCGTAATCCGGCGTGCTGCCGATTCCGGCAACGGTGAACTCTTTTCCCCCAACGATAAAGATATCTCCTAATTGCAGCTCATGTTTTTCCGCATAATGCTGTTCCAACAGGATCTCTCCCTGTGCCGGAATTTCCTCCCCTTCTGCTGGAACGAACAGATCTACCGATTCTCTTGCCTGATAGACACGAAACGTGGACTGTCCCAGATGAAAATCCAGGGAAAAATCCCTCTGCAGTGTCACACCTTTTTCCGTGATCTGTGCGGTCTCTTTTTCGGTCAGCGGAACAAAAACGCCAAACTGTCCGTCCTCTCTGTGATGGACACGTCCGCTCTCCTTCGTCCCCTGCATAATAGTCTCGGCAGCTCCCACAATAGCCACCACCATATACATGACCAGTGCCACCAGGAAAAACAGTGCCAGATACCGAAGCAGGTTTTCCCGGATATCCCGAAGTACTCGTTTGCTTAATATCCTCTGCATCCTACAAATCCTCCAGTTCTGCCGCAGGAACACGTTTCTCGTTCCGATAGTTCTTGCTGATCTGTCCGTCCTTGATCATAATGACCTGATGTACCATGTTTTTAATGGAATTATTATGCGTAACAATAAGCATCGTAGTGCCATACTGTCTGTTGATATCCTCCAGCAGTATCAGGATGTCCCGGGAAGTCCTGGAATCCAGCGCACCCGTAGGCTCATCGCATAACAGAAGGCTCGGATTCTTGATTAAGGCTCTGGCGATGGCACAGCGTTGCTGTTGTCCGCCGGAAAGTTGTGCCGGGAACTTGTTCTGATGTTCCGTCAGTCCCAGTACCTGCAGCAGTTCCTCCATATTCAAAGGATTCTTCGTCAGATACTGGCAAACCTGGATATTTTCCTTCACCGTCAGATTCGGCACCAGATTATAAAACTGGAAAATAAAACCCAGCTTCTCCCGACGGTAATTGGAAAGTGCTTTACTGTTAAGCCCCGCCACCTCCTGTCCATCCACTACGATGGAACCGGAATCCACGGTATCCAGTCCTCCGATGCAGTTGAGCAGCGTGGATTTGCCGGAACCGCTGGTGCCCTGGATGACACACATTTCACCTTGTTCCACTCCTGCGGTGATTCCCTTTAATACCTGTACATAACCGCCGCCTTCTCCATAGCTCTTCTTCAGATCCTTCACTTCCAGATACATATCCTGCCTCCTCATCACTAATGATAATGATTTTCATTAACATAACACTGTTATGTTAATGCTCTGAAACAGCACCCCTGCAAAGTCCAAACTTCCTTGGGGTGCATTGTATTTTAGCTTTCTGTCATTATGCCCATCCATCCGCGCACCAGATACATCGTCAAGGCATCCACATGCTTCAATGCCACTCTCTCTTCTGTCTCATGCAGAAACAGGTGTACAAAAGTATCTACCATAATGTGGGCCATCCAGTGTGTCATGTAATCATCGACCCGCGGTCTTCCGGTGGCATTCGTCACCATATCGCATAATCTGCGGTACTGCTGCTCCGAGATATCCACGACCTCATCCAGACAATTTTCAAATCGGGACCCCTGAGATTTCGTCAGGAGCAGCAGAAAGGCCTCCCGGTTCGCATACATCTGCCGGATGATCTGTCTGGATGCTTCCAGATCCCCGTCATCCGCAATATCCAGCTGTGCCACCTGATCCTCGTTGTGCATCTCTGTGGCATAATGTTCTTCCATTATTGCATACAGCTGCCGCAACGGCTCTTCCACCAGTGCTGCCAACAGATCTTCCTTATCCTTGAAGAAAAAATACAGCGCCCCTGTGGTCACTCCGGCCTCTTTACAGATATTCCGCAGGGAAGCTTTCATATATCCTTTTTCCAGAAACTCCCTTTTGGCACATTCCAGAAGGTGCTGCCTGGTTTCTTTATTCTCATTTTGCGTTTCCTGTTTTAAGGGCATTGCGATCTCCTTCGGGAATAATACTCCTCTCATAGAAAGCATCCCCTGCCTGCAAGCAGTCAGGTATGTTTTCTATGGAAGAGTTTATTCTATCATATGTTCACTCGTTCACATAACGTTGTTATGTCTGCATTATAAATAAAAACAGGATTGCTGTCAACCCTGTTTTTATTTTCGTCATTTCGTGTTATTTTGTTTTCAGCTGTTCGATCTTTTCCTGTAAATCTGCAATGGCTCTCTGGCTGTTCTTAATGGTCTCGCACTGCTTCTCAAAAGGAGGCTCCGGCATATCGCTGTACTGTTCAAAATAGATCTTGCCGATCTCCAGATAGTTCTTCTTCATGACTTCCTCGCAGGTAGAGATCTGGCTCTTCAGATTAGCAATGGCTGCCAGTTCTTTTGCTTTGTCTGCCGCTACTTTTCCCTTTTCGGTGATGGTATCACCGATCTTCTCTATAATATCCATCGTATGATCTCCTTTCTCTTCCTACCGCCCGCACTTTGGATCTGTCTGTCCTTCCCGTCCGGGCTGTTTCGGTTTCCATATTCCGTGTGTATTATTGTACCTTCTTCCGGATACCGCGTCAAGTATAAGCGCTACTTGCGCATTTCAAAGAATCTGTGCTATAATCGCCTTGTAATACTATTGGAGGTGACATCATGCAGCCGCTATATACCACTCTGAAAGTTAATAATGAGATTGAATTGTGCGAAGTATCCGATCCCGATTGCAAGCAGCTCATCGAGAGAGCATTGCTGAAAAACCGGATTTCTTATTATATCCGCTGGCCGAAGGCTTCCCTCTTCAGCCGCAAAAAAGATGCCTGCATCATCTGCATCAACGACAATGTCAAGGATGCTGCGGAAGAAATCGTCCGCGGGATCTGTGACGAATCCGGATACAATGTGCGCTTTATTTTAAAACGTTCCTCTAATAACTATTTATAGACCCTTAAAGCACATAATTTTATGTTTTTTTCGTTTATTGATTGATTTTTTCTCACTAATGGATCATAATGATGATATCATTTAATACAAAGGAGGGGCTTTCTAATGGAAAAGCGTGTTAACAAGCATGTATTTGCCTGGGTTTTCTGCTTTTTACTTGGTGAGTTGGGTGTTGATAGATTCGTCAGAGGTCAGGTTGGGCTCGGAATTTTGAAGCTTCTCACTGCCGGTGGCTGCGGAGTATGGAGCCTGGTCGACTGGATCATTGCTCTTACCAAGGCATACGGTGCTGCTTATGCCGGTTCCGAAGAAGTTGTATTCGTAGACGGTAAATATACAGCATAATCACAGGATAAAAAAAGCTTTTGCCGGAGACGACAAAAGCTTTTTTCTTTTTATAGGTTGCCGATCATGAATAAAAACATAAAACAAACTATATTTCTTATTTCTATTATTGCACTACTCCTGCTTTTCCTGTGGTTCTCAGGATATCAATGCCCTTTACTATTTTTTTTTGGCATTCCATGCCCTTTCTGTGGAATGACCAGAGCATTTTTATGCCTATTAAGCGGTGATCTTACAACAGCCTTTTATTATCATCCTCTCTGGCCTGTAGTATTGGGAATTTTTATTATTTTTCCTCTTTGGAAATTCCGGCTTCTTCACTTATCGGACAAATGGATCGATCATGGGGCGTTTGCGATTGGAATTCTGTTCTTGCTCTGCTTTATCATAAGGCATGTAACACATTCTCCCATTGTACAGATTGATTTTACAAAAGGTATTTTTCATTTCTTTTCATATATGAATACATGAAAAAGGAGCTGTAATACAGCCCCTTTTTTCAATGCTCTTATGCAATCGCTTTATCCGTTTTCTCAATCAAAATCGAATTTGGTGTAACGCTCATACATAGCGCCATAACGGAATCTTGCCATTTCATTTTTCTTGAGGACATCTTCCTCGGATCCCCTGTACTGACAACGCAGGCAGTAGTATTCCTTCTTATCCTTATCGTAGAACATATCCATATCGATATCTCTCATGAAGCAAGAGGGACATCTGTAGTTTAATTTGCCTTTTCCAGCTTGAGCCATGTTGCAACGACCTCCTTATCCTTGATTTTGGAATTGTAACCCAGTGTAAACATCGGGGAGAATGCATATCCTTCCTTCACATATCCGACAGCGCCTTCTGCATTGGTGCTCATGGATACTGCGGTCTCAATCTGAGGAATGACAGCTCTTACTTCGTCAGCCTCTGCCTTCTCCATCTCACGGCACTTGTACTCGTAATCCAGAGTCTCTACCTCGTCACCCTTTTTGGTGCTCAGGGTGATACCCAGCATGTCCTCAGAGTACTCAGTGGTACCATAGCATGCTACGATGTACTCGTTCAGTTCTACTTCTGCGTTCGGATCGCTCATCTCCAGGATCTTACGCTCGATCTTGATCGCTGAGCTGCCTTCCTCGAAGGAAACGATGGTCTGTAATTTTACGGTCAGATCATAGAACTCGATATCTACGGGATCCAATGTCAGGATTCTGGTGTTGCCTTCCTGAGAGAAATGAGCTTTGGTACGGCACAGGCACAGATCCACTTCTTCACCGTTGTGTTTTAACTTGGCACTTCTAACGGTACCTTCTCCTGCATAATGTGTGAAGTAACCTGCACGGTACTTCTCCTGGATCAGGAAAGGATAGGAAGCATCGGTCACATGCTTGGTGCCGATACCTACCGGCCACTCCAGCTTTGCAGCGTAAGGGCGCAGGTCTACGATAGCACCGCCCTGATCCATATTTACGCAGGCACGCATGAAGGGATCACAGTACCAGAACAACTGCTTGTCGGAACCGTACAAAATATCTCTCCACAGAGCACACTCAGGCTCGGTGTAGGTCTTCTTCTGACGATAGTAATCAGCGAACTCCGCCATGGTCATATCGGGAAGCTTGCCTTCCTTCTTCAGGTCGCCGTAATACTTCATACCGTCTTCATAACTCTTCTTCAACAGTTCGTAAGGCTGCTCCCAACGGCCCATTTTGTTCAGCCAACCGGGTCCTACGAACATCATGTTGTATGCGTATCCGTTGTTGTACTTCTCCAGGGAACGATACTGATCGATCAGGTTGTACAGATAAGGATACTCCCAGGTCTTGGTGTCATAGATCATACCACGCAATACGTTCTGAGGATGGGTTCCGAAGTTGGAGCCATTGCCGTCATAGCATGCCAGCAGGTCTCTGGACAGGTGAGGGATTGCTACTACACCGCTGTCCTCAGCTTCGTTGGCTGCAGGTGCATGGGTATTCTGCTTGGAAGGGATCCAAGGTGCCCAGGGGCCGCCATCCATGAAGGTATACCAGGAGTTGTTGCAGGTATGATATGCCTTGGGGCCTTCCTCCCAACAGGTTGCTACCGCACATTTTACGGTAGGATAGGTTGCTTTGATATAATTGGTCAGATCTGCATCCATGTAGTAAGATCCGGTGGATTCGGGATAGAATCCGAACTTTTCATGGAACTTTCCGAATACATCATCCACGATAGACTTTTTGTCTTCCATGGAGAACATCCAGATACAGAAATCCTTGGTCTTGTACTTCTCACGGAACTCTGTGCAGGGCAGTCCTAACAGAGACAGTGCGATCTCATCACCGTACTTCTCGTGATCTGCCTTAGCCAGTGCTACCGCTTCGTCATTGAACAGGGAAGCATAGGTCATCTGAATGGTAGTCTTCAAACCATTCTTGTGTGCAGTTTCCTGCTGAAACTTGAAAATATCCAGAGATTCTGTTAACAGTGCTTTTCTGCCCAGATCCTCTTCTTTGCCGTGTCCGGTTACTTTTTCCGCATACTCGGGAACCATCTCCGGACGGTGAATGATATTCACGATAAACTTATCCATCTTTTCCTCCATCTCGCCGTTAGGCATCTTATATCGTGAGCATAGCTCACTCAATGCATTTCGCAAAATCACACTTGCAAGCAAGTGATTTTGCTTCAGTATATCATGATTCGCACCTACGGTGCTTACCGTTGCTTCGCAACGATCATGATCAAATTCGCCGTTCGCCAATTATGCAAGCATATTGGCTCACTTGCGCTCATTATATCATAAAAGGCGAACCCTGGCACCGCCAAAGTCCGCCCTTCATCATTTTCTTCTCTTATTCCTCATTCATCTTAGCTAGCTTGGCTGCCTGGTCGGCTGCGATGCAGGCATCGATGATCTCTTCGATATCTCCGTTCATAATCTTGTCTAACTTATACAGGGTCAGACCAATACGATGGTCGGTGACACGACCCTGCGGGAAGTTGTAGGTACGGATCTTCTCAGAACGGTCTCCGGTACCGATCTGGCTACGGCGCATCTCTGCTTCCGCATCGTGTCTCTGCTGCTGCTCGATGTCATACAGCTTGGACTTTAACAGTGCGAATGCCTTAGCCTTGTTCTGGATCTGAGACTTCTCAGTCTGACTGTATACCACGATTCCGGAAGGATAGTGGGTCAGACGTACTGCGGAGTCGGTGGTGTTGACACACTGACCACCGTTACCGGATGCTCTCATGACATCGATACGGATATCTTTGTCCTCGATGACGATATCAATGTCGTCATCCACTTCCGGCATAACCGCCACACTGATGGTGGAGGTATGGATACGTCCGCCGGACTCGGTCTCCGGCACGCGCTGGACGCGGTGGACGCCGCTTTCAAACTTCAGTCTTGACCACGCACCCGCGCCGTTGAGGATAAAGTCAGCTTCCTTTACACCGCCCAGCTCCGTGTCGTTGTAGTTCAAAAGCTCGATCTTCCAGCCGTGCTTTTCGGCGTACATGGAGTACATACGGTAGAGGTCCGCTGCGAAGAGCGCGCTCTCCTCGCCGCCCACGCCGCCGCGCAGCTCCATGATGACGTTTTTCCCGTCGTTCGGGTCGCGCGGCAGGAGCAGCACGCGCAGCTCGTCGAAAAGGCGCTCTTTTTCCGCCTTGGCAGTGTTCAATTCCTCCTGCGCCATGTCCTTGAGCTCGGGATCGGATACAAGCTCCAGCGCCTGCACGATGTCGTCCTCGCACTTCTGGTACGCGCGGTAGGCCTCTACCACGGCGGAGAGCTCCTTTTGCTCGCGCGTGAGCGCACGCAGCTTTTTGGGGTCTGCATAGATCTCGGGCACTTCGAGCTCGAACAGGCGCTTGACCAGGCCGGGGTGGGTGCGGGAGATGAGCACCTGCGGGCCGCGGGTGCTGCGGCGCACCTCCACCAGATACACCTTCACCATCTGCCCCTCGTGCAGCTCCTCGCCGGGCACCTGCTCGTTGCGGGGCAGAACAGCCTCGCCGCCCTTGCCCAGATCCAGCGCAACGATGCCCTTCTCGGTATCCACGCGGGTAACGGTAGCCTGCACGATATCATGTGCGCGGGACTGGATCTCGCTGAGCTGCTGGTTGCGCTCGGCCTCGCGGATGCCCTGACGGATGACGTGCTTTGCGGTCTGGGCGGCAATGCGGCCAAAATCGCGGGTCTTGAGCGGGGTGATGATGCGGTCGCCGACCTCATAGCTGCTGCGGATCTTGCGTGCTTCGGTCACACCGATCTCGGCGTGCTCGTCGTACCAGTCCTCGTCTGCCACGATGTCCTGGATCAGTGCCACGTCAAAGCGGCCGGTGTCGGGGTCGATGTCCACCCGGATGTGATCCTCCTCGACCTCATAGTTCTTCTTGACGGCAATGATGATAGCCGCCTTGATCTTTTCGATCAGGTACTCTGCGGTGATGCCGCGCTCATGCTCCAGCATGGAGAGCGCTTCAAAAAAGTCCTTATTCTCTGCTGTCATTTTTCGGGTTCCTCCTATATATTTTGTTCTCTTTTCTCTCTCAGAGACGGTTATTTTCAGTTGAACAGATCCTCGTCGTCGCACAGCTGCACGCCGGAGACTGCATTCACCTCAAAGGTCACAGGGCCGTTTTCGGTCTCCAGCGTCACGGTGCTGCCCTCGCGGCCGGTCAGGATGCCGGACAGTTCCCGCACGCCGTCGGCGTTGGGGCGGATGAGCTTTGCCCGCACCTTCTGACCCTTCAGCACCTCGTAGTGCTCCGGGCGGGTCAGCTTGCGGCCAAGGCCGGGGCTGCCCACTTCCAGATAATAGCTCTGGTCGATGGGGTCCGCTTCGTCCAGAATGGGATCCAGTGCGTGGGACACCTCAGCACAGGTGTCGGTATCCATGGTGCCGTCCCGGTCGATGAGGATGCGAAGATACCAGTCCGGCCCTTCCTTCTCAAAAACCACATCCCACAGGCGCAGACCCATGCCTTCCACCGTGGGACGGACAAGCGCTTCCACTCTCTGCGCGGTGTTGCCGCCAGACTGCTTCGCCATAAAAAACCTCCAAACAAACAAGAAACGCGGACCTTGCGGCCCACGTTTCAGGTTAAACTATATCGTACTACTAGAATATAGCATACTCTTGCGATTTATGCAAGCATTTTCGCAATTTTTTTGCAGTTGCGCGCCCTTTGGGGCTTTTTACAGCACCCAGACACCGTTCTCGAACAGCTGTACAGTGCGGCCATCGCGGCATTTGCCGGTGATGCGGCTGTCCTCTGCACCGATCATCACGTCCTCGTGCAGGGAGGAGTGGTTCATGCCGCGGGCTGCCAGCTCTTCCTTGGAAAGGCCGGTGCCGCCCACGGTGGTGCCGGGGTAGCTGTCGCCAAAGGCGATGTGGCAGGCGGCGTTCTCGTCAAACAGGGTGTTGTAGAACAGCTTGCCGCTGCGGTTGATGGGGCTGGAGGCAGGCACCAGTGCCACCTCGCCAATGTGGCGTGCGCCCTCGTCGGTGTCCAGCAGCTGACCCAGCAGATCTGCGCCCTCGTCCGCGCCGTGCTCCACCACCTTGCCGTCCTTGAAGGTGACATGGAAGTTTTTGATCAGCTGTCCGTTAAAGACGTAGGGCTTTGTGCCGTAAACGATGCCGTCCACCTTATCCTTATGGGGTGCGGTGAACACCTCCTCGGTGGGGATGTTGGGCAGGAAGGGCACACCCTTCTCGTTTTTGCTGCCGGCGCTCTCCCACACAGCCTGCTCCGCCAGACCCACAGTCAGGTCGGTGCCGTTGGCGCTTTCAAAATGCACGCTTTCCAGATCAAGGGCGTTCATCTTTGCGCCCAGCTCGTTCAGGCGGTCCAGATGCTTCTGCCACTCCCCTACCGGGTCGCCG
>ERZ780128.744-NODE-744-length-11981-cov-7.203673_pt1 | contig 11981 bp, 6 predicted proteins | sample MGYA00511170_ERZ780128 | MGnify/ENA primary metagenome ERZ780128 (study PRJEB29588, sample SAMEA1970465) | human gut metagenome | biome: human gut; feature: human-associated habitat; material: faeces | place: Denmark | collected 2008/2010 ...
TTTTTGCTTTCGTGTTCTCCCGTCCATGACGGGAGATGAAAAAAGTTAAAAAAATACAATTTGTTGCAAAAATCTCTTGACATTCATGCACAGATATGTTATTTTATTATGCGTGTTGAATGCCCTGAGACAGCAGGTACCGTAAGGTGTAAGCTTAAAACGCCTGCCGAGGAACATACAAAGCTCTAATGAGATTTTGCATACCTCTCTGTCATTGCGGCAGGGAGTTTTTTATAAGATCGTTTCCTTGCTATGACGGTTTTCAATACGAAATAATATAAGGAGGTAAACCATTCATGGCAAAAGTTGAATTAAAGCAGCCAGTAGTAGACGAGATCAAGGCAATGCTGGACGGCGCTGTAGGTGCAGTTGTTGTTGATTACCGTGGTCTGACTGTAGAGCAGGATACAAAACTGCGTAAACAGTTAAGAGAAGCTGGAGTTTCTTATAAGGTATATAAGAACACTCTGATCAAGCGTGCAGCAGAAGGAACCGAGTTCGCAGCTCTGGATCCACATCTGGAAGGACCTACAGCATTAGCTGTATCTAAGGATGATGCTACAGCACCAGCTAGAATTCTGGCTGAATTCGCTAAGACCGCTCCTAAGCTGGAACTGAAGGCTTCTGTAGTTGAAGGAACCTACTATGATCAGGCTGGAACCCAGGTTATCGCAACCATTCCATCCAGAGAAGTTCTTCTTGGAAAGCTGCTTGGAAGCATCCAGTCCCCAATCACCAACCTGGCTCGCGTACTCAATCAGATCGCAGAGAAAAATGGTGGTGCAGCAGAGGCTTAATCTGCAAAATGAATTTGTGGCTCTTTTATCCGCATAGTCCGGAAAAAGCAGCCTGAAACACAGATCCTATCGAAAAATAAATTTTAAACAGGAGGAAATTAAAATGGCAAAGTTAACCACTGCAGAGTTTATCGAAGCTATCAAAGAGTTATCCGTATTAGAGCTGAACGAGCTGGTAAAGGCTTGTGAGGAAGAGTTTGGCGTATCCGCAGCAGCAGGCGTTGTAGTTGCAGCAGCAGGCGCAGGCGCAGCAGCTGAAGAAGAAAAGACAGAATTTGACGTTGAACTTACAGAAGGTTCTGGTGTTCCAGTAATCAAAGTTGTTCGTGAAATCACAGGTCTTGGACTTAAAGAAGCTAAGGATCTTGTTACAGCAGCTCCTAAGGTTGTTAAAGAAGGCGTTAGCAAAGAAGAAGCTGAAGACATCAAGAAGAAACTTGAAGAAGCAGGCGCTAAAGCTACAATCAAATAATGTAATTTATACTTGTAGACAAAAGAGTGTCACGAAAGTGGCACTCTTTTTTTAATGCCAACGACCGGAGATATTATTAAAAAAGTTGTTGACAGGGATTTACATATATGCTATTATGGACAATGCTTTATTGTGTAGACTTATGCTCAACACATAGGCAAAAGAAAATTATAGAAAGCGCAGGGGTAAACGTCAATGGAAAAAAACAGATTACGTCCTAAGAAATTTGGCAAGAACGTCAGAATGAGTTACTCAAGACAGAAAGAAGTTCTTGATATGCCTAATCTTATTGAAGTTCAGAAGAATTCATATAAGTGGTTCTTAGAGGATGGACTCAAAGAAGTTTTTGAAGATATATCGCCTATTACAGATTACAGTGGTCACCTTAGCCTTGAATTTGTAGACTTTATGTTATGTGAAGACGATAAGAAGTATTCTATTGAAGAATGTAAAGAAAGAGATGCAACATACGCAGCTCCTCTCAAAGTTAAAGTAAGACTTTATAACAAAGAAACAGACGAGATTAAAGAACATGACATTTTCATGGGAGATCTTCCATTAATGACAGCAACAGGAACCTTCGTTATTAATGGTGCAGAGCGAGTAATTGTAAGCCAGTTAGTCCGTTCTCCGGGAATCTATTATGAAATAGGTCATGATAAGATTGGTAAAACATTATATTCATGTACCGTTATACCTAACAGAGGTGCATGGTTAGAGTATGAAACAGACTCCAATGATGTATTTTCCGTGCGTGTAGATAGAACAAGAAAGGTACCTGTTACAGTTCTTATAAGAGCACTTGGTTTCGGAACCAATGCACAGATTCGTGAACTTTTCGGGGATGAACCTAAAATTGAAGCAAGTATAGCAAAAGATCCTTCAGTAACAGAGAAGAGCCCTAATGGCGGTTATGAAGAGGGTCTCTTAGAGTTATACAAAAAAATCCGTCCGGGTGAACCTCTTTCGGTTGATAGTGCAGAGAGTCTTATCAATGCAATGTTCTTTGACCCAAGAAGATACGACCTTGCTAAGGTAGGCCGCTATAAATTTAACAAGAAACTTAATTTCAGAAACAGAATCTGGGGACACAAGCTCGCAGAGGATGTTGTGGATGTTACCACAGGAGAAATTATTGCATCAGCCGGAGATACACTTACAAAGGATTCTGCCCTTGCTATCCAGAATGCGGCAGTACCTTATGTATGGCTTGCCGTTGAAGACAGAAAAGTAAAAGTGCTTTCTAATATGATGGTTGATATTACAAAACATGTAGATATCACAGAGGAAGAGGCTAAGTCTCTTGGTATCCATGAAGCAGTATACTATCCTGTATTAAAGACAATCCTTGAAGAAAATACATCACTTGATGATATCAAGGAAGCTATTAAGAAGAACGCAAGTGATCTTGTACCAAAGCATATTACCGTTGATGATATTATTGCTTCTATTAATTACAATATACATCTTGAATATGGCGTTGGAACAAAGGATGATATCGATCATCTTGGAAACAGACGTATCAGAGCTGTAGGTGAATTGTTACAGAACCAGTACAGAATCGGTCTTTCAAGAATGGAAAGAGTTGTTAGGGAAAGAATGACAACTCAGGACGTTGAAGGAGCATCACCACAGACTTTAATTAATATCAAACCTGTAACAGCTGCAGTTAAGGAATTTTTTGGAAGTTCGCAGTTGTCACAGTTTATGGATCAGAATAACCCTCTTAGTGAAATTACACATAAGAGACGTCTTTCAGCACTCGGACCTGGCGGACTTTCAAGAGATCGTGCCGGATTTGAGGTTCGAGATGTTCATTATACACATTATGGCAGAATGTGCCCTATTGAGACACCTGAAGGACCTAACATTGGTCTTATCAACTCACTTGCTACATACGCAAGAATTAATGAGTACGGATTTGTAGAAGCCCCATATCGTGTTGTAGATAAGACAGATCCTAAGAACCCAAGAGTAACAGAGGAAGTAAGATACCTTACTGCCGATGAAGAAGATAATTATTATGTAGCGCAGGCTAATGCAGAACTTGACGAGAACGGATATTTCGTTAAGAACAGCGTATCAGGCCGTTACAGAGAGGAAACCTCGGAATTTGAAAAGAGCAAGATAGACCTTATGGATGTATCTCCTAAGATGGTATTCTCAGTTGCTACTTCAATGATTCCTTTCCTCCAGAACGACGATGCTAACCGAGCACTTATGGGATCTAACATGCAGCGTCAGGCGGTACCTCTTCTTACAACTGATTCAGCAGTAGTAGGAACAGGTATGGAATATAAGACAGCCGTTGACTCAGGTGCCTGTGTAGTAGCGGAAAAAGGCGGTCTTGTTGACAGAGCCACATCAACAGAAATTGTTATTCTTGAGGATGACGGAAACAGACATTCATACCAGCTTACCAAATTCGCAAGAAGTAACCAGAGCAACTGTTATAACCAGAAGCCAATCGTTACAAAGGGAGCCAGAGTTGAAGCAGGCGATGTAATTGCGGATGGTCCATCAACTTCTAATGGTGAAATCGCATTAGGTAAGAACCCTCTCATCGGATTCATGACATGGGAAGGTTACAACTACGAGGATGCTGTTTTATTAAGTGAAAGACTTGTAAGAGATGATGTTTATACATCAGTTCATATAGAAGAATACGAAGCAGAAGCAAGAGATACCAAGCTTGGACCTGAAGAGATAACAAGAGAAGTTCCGGGCGTTGGTGAAGATGCACTTAAAGACCTTGATGAAAGAGGTATTATAAGAATTGGTGCAGAAGTCCGTGCCGGAGATATTCTTGTAGGTAAAGTTACACCTAAGGGTGAGACAGAGCTTACAGCCGAAGAGAGACTTTTAAGAGCCATTTTTGGTGAGAAGGCAAGAGAGGTAAGAGATACTTCACTCAGAGTTCCTCACGGAGAGTATGGTGTTATAGTTGATGCTAAGGTATTTACAAGAGAGAACGGGGATGACCTCAATCCGGGCGTTAATCAGTCGGTTCGTATCTACATCGCACAGAAGAGAAAGATTTCTGTAGGTGATAAGATGGCCGGACGTCATGGTAACAAGGGTGTCGTTTCAAGAATTTTACCTGTAGAAGATATGCCATATCTTCCAAATGGACGACCTCTTGACATCGTTCTTAATCCTCTTGGTGTACCATCACGTATGAATATCGGTCAGGTTCTTGAGATTCACTTAAGCCTTGCAGCGAGAGCACTTGGATTTAAGATATCAACACCTGTATTTGACGGTGCTAACGAAAAAGATATTATGGATACACTTGATCTTGCCAACGATTATGTAAATCTTGAATGGGATGAATTCAAAGAAAAATGGGACGGCAAGATAAATGAAGAACTTATGGAATATCTTGGTGAACACCTTGACCACAGAGCAGAATGGAAAGGCGTTCCTATTTCAAGAGATGGTAAAGTAAGATTGAGAGATGGTAGAACAGGAGAATATTTTGACAGCCCTGTTACAATCGGACACATGCATTACCTTAAGCTTCATCATCTTGTTGATGATAAGATTCATGCACGTTCGACCGGTCCTTACTCACTTGTTACACAGCAGCCACTTGGTGGTAAAGCACAATTTGGTGGACAGCGTTTCGGTGAAATGGAAGTTTGGGCTCTTGAAGCATATGGTGCTTCATATACGCTTCAGGAAATCCTTACAGTTAAGTCAGATGACGTTGTAGGACGTGTTAAGACATACGAAGCAATTATCAAAGGTGATAATATTCCTGAACCGGGTATTCCTGAATCCTTCAAGGTACTTCTTGAAGAATTAAGATCACTTGCACTTGATGTTAAGGTTCTTGATGAGAACGGCGAAGAAGTTGATATTAAAGAAAATATCGGCTACGCAGAGTCTGATACTTCACATGAAGACCTTATGAGTGATAATAAAGCATATGGATATGAAGAAGCATTCGGTGACTTCGGATATCAGAAACAGGAATTCGTTGACGGAGAACTTTCTGATGTTGAAGAAGACACATCAGATATAGCAGATTTCGATGATTCAGCATTCGACAGTGAAGAATAGAAGGGAGATTAGTTATGCCAGAAAATACTAATAACGAAACATATCAGCCGATAACATTCGATTCAATTAAGATTGGTCTTGCATCCCCTGAAAAAATTCTGGAGTGGTCTCACGGAGAGGTTATTAAGCCGGAAACAATCAACTACAGAACATTAAAACCTGAAAGGGACGGACTGTTCTGTGAGAAGATATTTGGACCAAGTAAAGACTGGGAATGTTACTGCGGTAAGTACAAAAAAATCAGATATAAAGGAATTGTCTGTGACCGTTGTGGCGTAGAAGTTACAAAGGCAAGCGTTCGTAGAGAGCGTATGGGACATATAAGCCTTGCAGCTCCTGTATCACATATATGGTATTTTAAAGGAATACCAAGCCGTATGGGACTTATTCTTGACCTTTCACCAAGAGTACTTGAAAAAGTATTATATTTTGCATCATATATAGTTCTTGATGCAGGTGATACGGATTTATCTTTTAAACAGATATTATCAGAGCAGGAATATGCGGCAGCATACGAAAAATGGGGTTCTGCATTCAGAGTAGGTATGGGTGCGGAATCAATTAAGGAATTACTCCACAATATCGACCTTGATAAAGATTCAGCTGAATTAAAAGCTGAACTGAAAGATGCTTCAGGACAGAAAAAAGCAAGAATCGTTAAGAGACTTGAAGTTGTTGAGGCATTCAGGGAATCAGGAAATAAGCCTGAATGGATGATACTTGATGTCATTCCGGTAATACCACCGGATTTAAGACCTATGGTTCAGCTTGATGGCGGCAGATTCGCAACATCAGACTTAAACGATTTATATAGAAGAATTATCAACAGAAATAACCGTCTTGCAAGACTTATGGAACTTGGAGCACCTGAAATCATTATCCGTAATGAAAAAAGAATGCTTCAGGAAGCAGTTGATGCATTGATTGATAATGGTAGAAGAGGACGTCCCGTAACAGGACCGGGTAACAGAGCACTTAAGTCTTTATCAGATATGTTAAAAGGTAAACAGGGCCGTTTCCGTCAGAATCTTCTTGGTAAGCGTGTTGACTACTCTGGACGTTCGGTTATCGTAGTAGGACCAGAACTTAAGATTTACCAGTGTGGTCTTCCAAAAGAAATGGCAATCGAACTTTTCAAACCATTCGTTATGAAAGAACTTGTATCAAGCGGTTATTGCCCAAATGTAAAGGGTGCTAAGAAAAAAGTTGAAAAGTTAGAGACAGAAGTATGGGATGTATTAGAGGATGTAATTAAAGAACATCCGGTTATGCTTAACCGTGCTCCTACACTCCATAGACTTGGTATTCAGGCATTTGAACCAATACTTGTAGAGGGTAAGGCTATTAAGCTTCATCCACTTGTATGTACAGCGTTCAACGCCGATTTCGACGGTGACCAGATGGCGGTACATCTTCCATTGTCAGTAGAAGCACAGGCAGAGTGCAGATTCCTTCTTCTCTCGCCTAATAACCTCTTAAAACCATCAGATGGTGGTCCTGTAGCCGTTCCTTCACAGGATATGGTTCTCGGTATCTATTACCTTACACAGGAAAGACCGGGAGCGCTTGGAGAAGGCAAATCATTCAAGAGCGTTAATGAAGCAATTCTTGCTTATGAGAACGGAATTATTACATTACATTCAAAAATCAATGTAAGAGTAACTAAGACATTGGAAAACGGAACAGTTAAGAGTGATGTTATTAACTCTACATTAGGAAGATTCCTCTTTAATGAAATCATTCCTCAGGATCTTGGATTTGTAGACAGAAGTATTCCTGAAAATGAATGTAAGCTTGAAGTTGATTTCCTTGTAAGAAAGAAAGAATTAAAGAAGATACTTGAAAAAGTAATTAATACACATGGTGCCACAAAGACAGCTGAAGTACTTGACCTTATTAAGTCAACAGGTTACAAGTATTCTACAAGAGCATCCATGACAGTATCAATTTCAGATATGACAGTTCCTGCACAGAAGAAAGATATGCTTGCAGCAGCTGAGGCAACAGTTGATAAGATTATGAAGAACTTCAGAAGAGGTCTTATTACTGAAGAAGAAAGATATAAAGAAGTAGTAGCAACATGGTTTGATACCGATGCGAAACTTACTGATGCACTTATTTCCGGACTTGACAAGTATAACAACATCTTTATGATGGCTGACTCAGGTGCCCGTGGTTCTAACCAGCAGATTAAGCAGTTAGCAGGTATGCGTGGACTCATGGCAGATACATCAGGTAGAACTATCGAACTTCCAATCAAGTCAAACTTCCGTGAAGGTCTTGATGTTCTGGAATATTTCATTTCTGCCCATGGTGCCAGAAAGGGTCTTTCAGATACCGCATTAAGAACAGCCGATTCAGGATACCTCACGAGACGTCTTGTTGACGTATCCCAGGAGCTTATTATCAGAGAAGTTGACTGCTCAGAAGGCAAAGAAATTCCGGGAATGGTAGTTAAAGCATTTATGGAAGGCCAGGAAGTAATTGAAGGATTGAAGGATAGAATCACAGGAAGATATCTTGCTGAAGATATCGTAGACCCTGAAACCGGGGAAATCCTCATTAAGAAGAATCATATGATTACTCCTAAGAGAGCAGAAATTATTGAAAAGCTCGGACTTAAAGAAGTTAAGATAAGAACAGTTCTTTCATGTAAGTCACACCTTGGTGTTTGTGCTAAATGTTATGGTGCCAATATGGCAACAGGACAACAGGTACAGGTCGGTGAAGCAGTCGGTATCATTGCTGCCCAGTCAATCGGTGAACCTGGTACACAGCTTACCATGAGAACATTCCATGCCGGTGGTGTTGCCGGTGATGATATCACACAGGGTCTTCCTAGAGTAGAAGAACTTTTTGAAGCAAGAAAGCCAAAGGGACTTGCAATTATTGCAGAATTCGGTGGCGTTGCCAAGATTGTTGATACTAAGAAGAAACGTGAAGTTGTTGTCACAGATCCAATGACAGGTAATGTTAAGAATTATCTTATACCTTATGGTTCAAGAATTAAGATTGTTGATGGACAGGTACTTGAAGCCGGTGATGAGCTTACAGAAGGTAGTGTTAACCCACATGATATCCTTAAGATTAAGGGTGTAAGAGCGGTTCAGGATTACATGCTTCGTGAAGTACAGCGTGTATACAGACTTCAGGGTGTTGAAATTAACGATAAGCATATTGAAGTAATTGTAAGACAGATGCTCAAGAAGATTAAAATCGAAAATCCTGGTGATTCTGAATATCTTTCAGGAGTAACAGTTGACGTACTTGACTTCAATGAAATGAACGAAAAACTTGCTGAACAGAAGCTTGAACCTGCAGAAGGAACACAGATTATGTTAGGTATTACAAAGGCAGCTCTTGCTACCAACTCATTCCTTTCAGCTGCATCTTTCCAGGAAACAACAAAGGTTCTTACCGAAGCAGCAATTAACGGCAAGGTAGACCCACTTATCGGTCTTAAGGAAAACGTTCTTATCGGTAAACTTATTCCTGCAGGTACAGGTATGAAGAGATACAGAGATGTAAGACTTGACTCTGATGAGAGCAGTGAAGAAGAACTTTCTTTTGAGGAAGATTTTGAAGGTGAAGACATTGCTGAAAAAACAGACAATTCACCTGAAGAAACAGCAGAAACTTCAGAAAGCACAGATAATGCAGCAGAAGAAACCACAGAAGAAGTTAATACAGAAGAATAAAACTTTAAATCATATAAATTTACCTGTTGACAACAGATAAATTAACATTTATAATAAGCCGTGCGTGCAATGTAGCATGGCTTATTTTTGTGCGCAAATGAGAGAATTTGAATAATCAGATTCGCAACCAAGGAAATTTATTTATCAGGAGGTGAAAAAGAATGCCTACATTTAACCAGTTAGTAAGAAAGGGAAGACAGACATCTGTTAAGAAGTCAACAGCTCCAGCTCTTTTAAAGAGTTACAACTCACTTCAGAAGAAAGCTATCGATACAGCTTCTCCACAGAAGAGAGGTGTTTGTACAGCAGTTAAGACTAAGACCCCTAAGAAACCTAACTCAGCTCTTAGAAAAATTGCCAGAGTTCGTCTTTCTAACGGTATTGAAGTAACAAGCTACATTCCGGGTGAAGGACATAACCTTCAGGAACATAGCGTTGTTCTTGTAAGAGGTGGTAGGGTAAAAGACTTACCAGGTACAAGATATCATATCGTAAGAGGAACACTCGATACAGCAGGTGTTGCTAAGAGAAGACAGGCGCGTTCGAAATACGGCGCTAAGAGACCTAAAGACGCAAAATAATATTCACTTAATTGTCAGATTGGTTTAAGTGCCGGATAGATATATTTCCTGTAGGTTGCAGGACATAAGATATACCGAGCGCGAACACATAGACACATGTGAGTACCTATGAATTAATTAAATTATGTTAAGGAGGGAAGAACCGTGCCACGTAAAGGACATACTCAGCATAGAGATGTATTAGCAGATCCAATGTACAACAGCAAGGTTGTAACAAAACTTATCAACAATATTATGTTAGACGGTAAGAAATCTACAGCTCAGAAGATTGTATATGGAGCATTCAATAAAGTTGAAGAAAAATCAGGTAAGCCAGCTCTCGAGGTATTTGAAGAAGCTATGAACAATGTAATGCCAGTACTTGAAGTTAAAGCAAGACGTATTGGTGGTGCTACTTACCAGGTACCTATCGAAGTAAGAGCAGAGAGAAGACAGGCTCTCGGACTTCGTTGGTTGACAACTTTCTCACGCGCAAGAGGCGAGAAGACTATGGAAGAAAGACTTGCCGGCGAAATTATGGATGCATCTAACAATACAGGTGCATCAGTAAAGAGAAAAGAAGATATGCACAAAATGGCAGAAGCAAACAAGGCTTTCGCACATTACAGATTCTAATTTTTATGAAACATATTCTGCAGCGTAACTTTCCGCTGCGGAATTACTAACCAAAATAAGGAGGAAAATACCTTGGCTGGAAGAGAATATCCATTAGAGAGAACCAGAAATATCGGTATTATGGCTCATATTGATGCTGGTAAGACAACATTAACAGAGCGTATCTTATATTATACCGGTGTTAACTATAAGATTGGTGATACTCATGAAGGAACAGCTACAATGGACTGGATGGAACAGGAACAGGAACGTGGTATTACAATCACATCTGCTGCTACAACATGCCATTGGACTTTAGAGGATCATCATAAACCAATGCCAGGTGCGTTAGAACATCGTATCAACATCATTGATACTCCGGGCCACGTAGACTTTACAGTTGAAGTTGAACGTTCACTCAGAGTTCTTGATGGCGCAGTAGGTGTATTCGATGCTAAGGCAGGTGTAGAACCTCAGTCTGAGAACGTTTGGAGACAGGCTGATACCTACAATGTACCTCGTATGGCATTCATCAATAAGATGGATAAAATGGGTGCAGACTTTTTCTATTCTGTTCAGACAATCATTGATCGTCTTGGAAAGAATGCAATTCCTGTACAGATTCCAATTGGACAGGAAGATGATTTTAAGGGCTTAATCGACTTATTTGAGATGGAAGCTTATTATTACAAAGATGACAAGGGTGAAGACATCGAGATTACAGCAATTCCTGATGACTTAAAAGACCTTGCAAATAAATGGAGAGATAACCTCGTTGAGAAAATCTGCGAATTAGATGATGATTTAATGATGATGTATCTTGAGGGAGAGACTCCTTCTAAAGAGCAGTTAAAGGCAGTTCTCCGTAGGGGAACAATTGCCAGTGAAGCAGTTCCTGTATTCTGTGGTTCAGCATACAAGAACAAGGGTGTTCAGAAGTTATTAGACGGTGTTATTGAATACATGCCAGCTCCAACAGACGTTCCCGATATCACAGGTACAGATATGGAAGGCAATGAAGTAACAAGACCATCTTCAGATGACGCTCCATTTGCTGCTTTAGCATTTAAGATTATGGCTGACCCATTCGTTGGTAAGCTTGCATTCTTCAGAGTATACTCTGGTACATGTAACTCAGGTTCATATGTATTAAATGCATCAAAAGATAAAAAAGAACGTATTGGACGTATCGTACAGATGCATGCCAATAAGCGTACAGAAATAGATAAAGTGTATTCAGGAGATATTGCTGCTGCTGTAGGTTTCAAATTTACAACAACCGGTGATACAATCTGTGATGAACAGCATCCTGTAATCCTTGAATCTATGGAATTCCCAGAACCTGTTATCGAGCTCGCAATCGAGCCTAAGACAAAGAACGATCAGGGTAAGATGGGTGAAGCTTTAGCAAAACTTGCTGAAGAAGATCCAACATTCAAAGCTCATACAGATCAGGAAACAGGTCAGACAATTATTGCCGGAATGGGTGAGTTACATCTTGAAGTTATCGTAGACCGTCTTCTTCGTGAATTTAAGGTTGAAGCTAACGTAGGTGCCCCACAGGTAGCATATAAGGAAACAATCACAAAACCTGTTGATGTTGATAGCAAGTATGCTAAACAGTCAGGTGGTCGTGGACAGTACGGACACTGTAAAGTTAAATTTGAGCCTATGGATCCAAACGGTGAAGAAACATTCAAGTTCGTATCTACTGTAGTAGGTGGTGCTATTCCTAAGGAATACATTCCATCTGTTGGAGAAGGTATTGAAGAAG
>ERZ780128.750-NODE-750-length-11919-cov-2.086902_pt1 | contig 11919 bp, 10 predicted proteins | sample MGYA00511170_ERZ780128 | MGnify/ENA primary metagenome ERZ780128 (study PRJEB29588, sample SAMEA1970465) | human gut metagenome | biome: human gut; feature: human-associated habitat; material: faeces | place: Denmark | collected 2008/2010 ...
CTGCCGAACCTTCCGCAGCTCCGACCGTCGAAGAGGTCCGCCATACGGCAGAACCCGAAAAATCGTCCGTATCGTCGCCGCAAGCTACGACAGAGAGCGCAATCATCGTCAGGAACAGCCATTTCCATCCCTTCTCACAATATCTGAACATCGACATCATCGGTAAACTATAAAAAACTATCCGAGAAACCAAACTCTTGGAGGGGATGATTCCTCCAAGAGTTTAATTTCGAACTACCTTTATTTACTCGTAAGAAAGTACGAGTTTCGTACACTGGGCATTCTTCGCCGTTCTGGCCATACGATATGCCGTATCGGCAGTCGTTCCGGTCAGGTTGAACGTAATGGTTTCATTGGCGTTGATGGTCTGCATCTCTCCGCCGGCGACAATAGCATCGGAAGTATCCTTAATCACAATCCCGACACCGGCTCCAGCACCGTACGGAGATGAGAATTCAACTTTCGTCAGCTTCTTGCCGGCAACCACCGGGAACTGAATATAGGTATCGTCACCGTTGAAATACATCGCTTTATTCGGAGGAGTAGTGTTCCATTTCGAACCATCCAACCAATAAACATTAGCTCCTGCCGCTACATTGATAATGAATTCATATCCGCTAAACGTATAGGTCTTCTCCGAAGGACCGGCTCCGTCCGCCTTAGAAGTCGGAAGCCCTTGAGCGCTTTCACCGAAATCAACGGTAATAATCGTAGCGTCACCACCTTCGCTACCGCCCTGACCGGCCAATACGACGGGCACGGTCTTGCTGTTACCGTTAGCCAACGTGATGGTCAGCGTCTGATTAACGGGCTGCGTACCGGTATTCGGATCGGCCTTGACCGTCACGGTCAGGCCGCTGACCGTAGCGCTCAGGGGAGCGGTGAGGCCGCTTACGGAGAGTTGGTTGTCACCCTGGTTGATAACAGAAACCGTGAGCGTCTTCTCGCCGCCCGCAGCCTCGAAGGAGAGGCTGGCCGGAGTTACACCCGTAATCATCGGGGTCGAGCTGTCGCTGAAAGCGGCCACGTCGTCCAGATTGCGCGGAACGAGCTGGGAATTATTCATATATACAGCAGCCAGACCGGAGATATTGCCCGAGCCAGCCTTAAAAGGTACGTCGAGGAACACGCTCGGGTTCTTTTCATCGCTCTGCTTGCAGAATACGGTGAAATTGGCTCCATCGGCAGTGAAAGTATGCGAAGAGAGTGCGCTGGCGCTCGCCCAAACACCTGCCTGGGCAACCGACGCATTGGCGATCGTCACGGCCATACCCTGATATTTCGCCAGATCCGCAGCAGCGATCGTCGCCGTAGGAATCGAAGTCACCGTACCGGTCTTCTCGACCTTGCACCAGGTCGCTTCCCTGTCGCCCGTCACTTCGTACATACCATTGTAATTCTTTACCTTGGCAAGCCCCTTATAGAGGGTTACGCGCACCTTGTCGCCTTTGTTCAGACCAAGTGTCGAAGGTTCTACCTGACTGCCGTAGAGCGTGATGCCGTTACCGGCCTCCGTCGCATTCTCGGTAGCGAGGATCAGGTTGTTGAAGGTATAATTGGCACCGGCCACATCGTTCATCACCACAGCGTCCAGATAGCGATCTGCATTGGCATCCACCGGAGCCTCCGTATCAGTCATCTGTGCGATCAGCTCGGGAATGGTAATGGCCGTAGCCTCACCCGGATCGGGCGGCACCACACCGCCTTCGAGATCGACCTCCTGACCGCCGTTGCCCTCGACGAGTTGTACGTCATCGATTGCGAATACCGACGCCAGATCAGCCGTGAAACGGATCGAAAGCTGGCTGACAGCCTCCTTGAGCGTGAAATCTACGGCGAACTGGACCCAGTAAGGATCGGTCGTATCGCTGCCGCCGATCTTCTCGTAAGTCAGATTGCCCGACCAGTCGGTTCCGTTACCTACGGCAACGTGGAACGATTCGGGTTTGAAAATGTTGTCGTAAGTACCGCCGTTACTCTGCGAATAAGCACCGCCGAAGATGATCCGGTAGTTGGTCTTGCCCGCAGGCATCGTAATAGTGTTGATGTCGAAAGTCGCAGGTGCCGAACCGAAGAAAATCTTGTTCGAACCCGAAGCACCGTCGTAACCGCCGCTGAGCTTACCGGAAGTACGCACCGATACGTTCGCAGAGGTATAGGTCACCGTCGAATTACCCGTACCGGAAGCATTCTGCCATGCATCGGTCTGATCGAGGAACGGCCATTTATTATCAACCTTCTCGGCAGGCGTCTTGTCGAAATTGTTCTCGTAAATCGCATCGCCGCTCGGATCGGGAGGCACGACACCGCCGCCCGCCAGGTCGATCTCCTCGCCGCCGTTACCGGTCATCAGCGTGATATCGTCCAGACGGAACTTCGAAGATGCTTTCGCCTCGAACTTGATGTAAAGCGTCGAAGTCGCATTCTTGAGCGTAAAGTTCTTGGTTGCAAATACCCAGTAAGGATCGACCTGATCACCGTCGTTTACCTCGTAAGACAGCGGAGTATAGTCCGTTCCGTTCGCACTGAGATAAACCACGAAGTTGTCCTTGTTGAAATTATTGTCATTGTTATCACCGTCGTAATACTGTCCGCCGAAAGTCAGCTTCAGATTGGTCTGGTCGGAGGCGAGCGTTATGTCTTTAACCGTAAAGGTTGCCGGAGCCGAGCCGAAGAAGATCACGTTCGGGCCCGAAGCACCGTCATAAGCACCCGCGCTGCTCTTACCGGAAGCGCGGATCGAAGTATTCACGCCCTCGTAGGAAACCTTCGAAGCCCCCTCGCCGGTGGTGTTCCAACCCGTATAGTCGGCAACCAACGGATACGGGTTCGCAACGGACTCGCTACCTGCGGTTTCGTTGAAGATGAGCGTCGGCGGCACCACTTCGCCCTGAAGCACATTGACATCCTTCTGAATCAATGCGCCGTAGGAGTTGTAAACCTCGAAAGTCACCTTGGCCGATTGACCGATGTTCGAAGCGGGTACCGTAACGGTCACGGCAGCGTCGCCCTCGCCTTCGGTAGCCGAAAGGCGCACCCAAGTCTGTTCGTCCTCGACGATAGCACGCCAGGGACGGTTCGTTTCAACGATAAAAGTACCGTTGTACTCATCTGCGGGCTGTCCCTCCGCATCGAACGTCAGGTTCTCCGGCGTGACGTTCAGATAGGGAGCGCCCATGTCGTCATTGTCGTCGGTACATCCCGCGAACACCGCTACGGCGAACACGGTCAATGCACTGAAGAGCAATTTCCAAATGCTACTCTTTTTCATAAACAATTAAATTTTAGAGTGATATAAAAATAGGTTAAAAATAACTTCGTTTTATAATACTTTACACAAAGTATTTATTCTTAAACTTTTTGTAAAAATACTATTTTTTCCTGTTTCGACAATAATTCGAACACTATTTTCGTATTACAATCCCGTTAAATCAAATATAACGACACACCGGATTTTTATTTCGTATCAAAAACCCCACCAAACCGTATTCTTTCCCGGCAAAATAAACACAAAAGGCGTGCAGTTTTGACCGCACGCCTTTTTTCCGAGAAATACGTCCGGTCAGCGAATCCGGTCGAGCGACCGCACCAGCTTTTCGTCCCGGAAGATCGCCCGCAAAGCCAGCAAGTCGAAAACCAGGCAGACCAACGGGAAAACGAGCGAAATTTTAAGGGTATGGGAGTAAAATTCACTGTCCGCGAAGTAACGGTTGCAAAGGTAGAAATAGATTCCCATCATCGCCCCGGCACCGATGAGGAGCACCAACTCGACGGCACATAACCGGATCTGCACCAGACGGCGCTTGAAAAGGAAAATCGTCACCAACGGCACCAGACAGGCGGCAACCAGAACAACCCCCAGATACACCGTCGGCAGCAACGTGATGCCGGCGGCATCCTTCAGGCCGAAAGCGGTCAGCGTACAAGTGTCCGCCCCAACGGTGAAATCGACCAGCGGCAGCCACAAGGCCAATCCCGTCAGTACGACGACCAGCAACAGATACAGAGTCTGAATACGTTGAATCATATAACTTCTATTTTGTTTATGCGAACCTCTTCGAATCCTGCCGAAAATCGCAGGCTCTGCAAGGTTTATTGATTATCCAATGTTTTTTCGATCAGGTATTTATTACGGTCCGCGGCATTCCGGTCGATCAACTCGCCCAGGAATCCCGCCAGGAATAACTGCACGCCGAGCACGACAGCCAGCAGTGAAAGATAGAAAAGCGGCTGGTCCGTTACGGCCCGCACAGGCAGGTCATGGCACTGTTTATACAACTTGACACCGATCACCCACGCCGTCGTACAGCCGCCGAAAAGGAACATCAACGTTCCCAGGCTGCCGAAAAAGTACATCGGCGAACGACCGAAACGCGAGAGAAACGAAACCGTAATGAGGTCCAGATACCCTTTCACCATCCGCTCCATACCGAATTTCGAATGACCGTACTTGCGGGCGCGATGCTCGACGACCTTCTCGCCGATCCGCTTGAATCCGGCCTGTTTTGCCAGAATCGGAATATAACGATGCATCTCGCCATAGACTTCGATCGCCTTGACCACCCGGCGGCGGTAGGCCTTCAGTCCGCAGTTGAAATCATGCAGTCGGATTCCCGAAACGATGCGGGCCGTCCAGTTGAAAAACTTGCTCGGCCACCGCTTCCCCGCCGGGTCATGACGCTTCTTTTTCCAGCCCGACACCAGATCGTACCCCTCGTCGAGGACCATATGCCGCAGAGCCGGAATCTCGTCCGGCGAGTCCTGCAAGTCGGCGTCCATCGTGAAAACCACCTCGCCGCGTGCTTCGGCGAAACCGCAATACAGAGCGGCGGATTTGCCGTAGTTGCGAGCGAACTTGATCCCCCGCACCGCCGCAAACCGCTCGTGCAGACTCTCGATCACGCGCCACGAACCATCGCCGGAACCGTCGTCCACCAGGATCACCTCGTAGGACAAACCCTCGCCGCGAGCTACGCGGTCGATCCATTCGACCAGCTCCGGCAGGGACTCTTCCTCGTTGTAAAGCGGAACGACGACCGATATGTCGAGCGTAGCATCCATCGTTCTTCTACTCTTCGGATTGAGGACCGAAAGGCCGGGGTGCACGCGCCAGGATACCGGCCAAAATAAGCCCTAGGACGAGGCCGACGATCAGGTTGCCCCAGATCGAAGCCCATACGGTAGCCAGAATGGAAGGCTCCGGCGCCTCCTGTATGGTTTTCAGCATTTCGGCGAATACGCCCTCCATCGACGCAGGAAGTTTTCCGTCCTCGGCGAACCGGATCAATGCGGAAGTATATCGGTCGATATACTCCGAATATCCGATGAAAACACTGCGATAGAGGTATTCCACCACCCCCTTGATCAGGGCCGACGACAGAATCAGGGCCAGAATGAAACCCAGGCCGCGGCTCAAAGGAAATCCCTGTTCGTGACCGTACTGTTCACGGCGGCGCTTGGCGAAACGGTAAAGCAACACGATATATACGACTGCGGCCAAGACCCATACCAGCCCCATCGTTGAAAACCACCCCGACAACATCAGGGACTGCTCGATAACGAAAGCTACGGACATGACCAGTCCGATGATCGCTCCGTACTTGCAGACCTCGTTCCAGAATTTGAACTTTGTCATTCTTCTTCTATTTTTAGCATACGTTTATTCCCGCAACACGCCTTTGCCTTCCCGCAAAATCTCCGGCTCGCCGCCCGTCAGATCTACGACGGTCGTCGGCACCGCATCGCCGACACCTCCGTCGATCACCAGTTCTACGTCCCGGCCGTACCGCTCGTGGATCAACTCCGGATCGGTCATATATTCGGTTTCCTCGTCATCCAGCACGGAAGAGGTCAGCAGCGGAGCTCCCAACCGCTCGACGATGGCCCGAGGAATCGAATTGTCCGGAATGCGGATCCCGATGGTGCGACGCCGTTCGAGCGCCTTGTGCGGCATACGCGACGATGCATCCAGCAGGAAGGTGAAGGGCCCCGGCAGATTTTGTTTCAGCAACCGGAACTGAGCGTTATCCACCCGGCAATAATCGGCAATCTGCCCGAGCGAATCGAACACGACGGAAAACGTCGTGAGATCCTTCCCCTTGATCCGGCGCAGCCGCTCGACGGCCTTCGCCGAACGGATCGAGCAGCCGAAGGCATAGACGCTGTCGGTCGGATAGATCACCACGCCGTCCCTTTCGAGCAGGTTCACCACCCGGTCGATCTCCTTCTCGGAAGGATTCTCGGTATAGATTTTAACCAACATAGGGAGGGCAAATATACGGAAATTATTTAATATTCCGACGATTCAACTCCGCACTATAAGCCCGGGCATTAGCCAGATGTTCGCCGTACGTGCGGGCGAAACTGTGATAACCGTCGAAAGTCGGGCGGGCACAGAAGAAGAGATAGTCGTGATTCTCGAAGTTCAGCACCCCGTCGATCGCAGCGACCGAAGGCATCGCAATCGGCGACGGCGGCAACCCCTTGTTCAGATAGGTGTTATACGGCGAAGGGGTTCTCAAGTGCTTGTGCAGAATCCGGCGAAGCGAAAAATCCTGCAGCGCATATTTGACCGTCGGATCTGCCTGCAGGGGCATCCCTTTCCGCAGGCGGTTGATATAGACTCCCGCCACACGGGGCATTTCGTCGGCCTTGTTGGTCTCTTCGGTGACGATCGAAGCCAGCGTCATCACCTCGTCCCGGCTCAAACCGCTGCGTCGGCGGGCGGCATCCCGCTCCGGAGTCCAGAAACGGTCGTACTCCTTGCGCATGCGGCGCACGAAATCCTCGGGCGAAACCGTCCAATAAAATTCATAAGTATTGGGGATAAAGATCGAAAAGAGCTGCAGGCTGTCGGTCCCGACCTCCCGGGCGAGCTGCGGGTCGGTCAGCGCCCGCATCAGCTCCGCAGAATCGGCATCGAGCTGGCGGGCCAGCCGCGAAGCGAGAAAAGCGCGGGTACGGGCATAGTTGAGCGTAACGCGCACGGGCGTCTGCATCCCCAGTTTGAGCATCCGGGCGATTTCGACGACGTTCATTCCCGGTTCCAGTACGTAGTGCCCCGGTTTGAAGGAGCGCTCCAGCTCCAGACGGCCGGCATACCGGTCAAAAGCCCAGTGATGGTCCGTACGGGGACGCAGAGAGTCGAGCAGCCCCGGGTAGTCCGTGCGGGCGCTTATATAAAGGTCGCTCCGCTCCCGGACGGCATCTCCGAAAAACTGAAAGATGAAAACCAAAGCCACCGTTGCCCCGACTGCAACCGCAGCAATAAACACGACAAGCAATCTTTTTTTCGCCGTCATTCTCTTCATTCATTAACTCTCCCCGCACCGCCCTCCGAGACACATCCAGGCAGCCTTTTCGGCATCCGGCTCTCGAAAAACAGCGACAAAATCGCAGATAGTTCCTTTTTTCTTTGCAAAGATACAAAAAATTCGTACTTTTGTGCTGGGGTAAGTCTTATACGACCAGCTCCCACAGACTCCCCCAGGTGAGGAATCAAGCAAGGGTATGTGGTCGTAGCGGTGCGATATAAGTAGCTTACCCTTTTTTTGTGTACCCGCCCATTTCCGGCCGACTTCAAAAACCGTCGATACCAATTCAGGGAACAATCATAAGCAATACCGGGAAATACATATTTCCCGGTATTGCTGTATTCCTTTCGTTTCAGCATCGAATCGAGCAACGAAACCTCTGCGGGACAAATATTATAATACGAATAATATTCAGCGCTGCAAATATCCGACTTACTAAAAATCAATTGATTTTCGGCAAAAAACGATCAGTTGTTAGCCAGCGCGATCGCAGCGATCGCCTCCACCACGACCGGACAGCGCAAGGCGATGCAGGCGTCGTGCCGCCCTTTGACGACGAACTCTTCCATCCGTCCCGTCGCAAAATTGAACGTATATTGTTTCTTCGCGATGCTGGAAGTAGGTTTGACAGCGACGCGGAACACCACGGGATTGCCGTTCGAGATACCACCGTTGATTCCGCCCGCCCCGTTGGTAGCGGTTTTTCCCTCTCCGTTCACAAAACAGTCGTTATGCTCCGAACCTTTCATACGGGCTGCGGCGAATCCGTCGCCGAACTCGATGCCCCGCACCGCCGGAATCGAAAATGCCAGGTGAGCCAATTGCGATTCGAGCGAATCGAAGAACGGCTCGCCCAATCCGACGGGCACCTTGTCGCAGGTACACTCGATGACCCCGCCTACGGAATCCAACTCCCGGAGCGTGCGGTCGATCAGCTCGTCCCAGAGCGTCGGGGCACCCTCGGCGCCCAACTCCCTCCCCGGCTCGCAATTCAGCCGCTCGCGGGGAATACCGCCCAGCTCGGTGATCCGGGCCCGGATTTCGATCGGGCCGATCATCTTCTTGGCCACGACTCCGGCCGCCACCAGCGTCAGCGTCAGCCGCCCCGAAAAATGGCCGCCGCCCCGCAGATCGTTGAAGGCACGGTATTTCCGTTCCGCCACGAAATCGGCATGGCCCGGACGGGGCGTCGCGCGAAAGTCCGAATAGTCGCCCGAACGGGTATTGCTGTTGCGGAATACGATCGTGAGCGGAGCACCCGTAGTGTGCCCGTCGCAGACGCCGCTTACGATCTCCGGCAAATCGCTCTCCTTGCGGGGCGTGCTTCCCTTCGCACCGCTGCGGCGACGGTCGAGATCCGCGAGGAAATCCTCGCGCGAAAGCGGCATGCCCGCAGGCACGCCGTCGAGCACCACGCCGATCAGCGGACCGTGCGACTCCCCGAAAATCGAGAGTCTGAATTTTGTTCCGTATGAATTCATAGCCAATTAAATTTCTTCGAGTTTACTTCAGTCGTCCGGCCCGTTCATCGTTTCCGCGCTTCGCCGCACGGAAAGCGTTCTTTCCGCCGGAACGGAAATACCATCTGCCCGCCCCGCTACTCCTGCCGGGCGAGCAGATCGAGGAACGAAGGAAACGACTTGTCGATGCACTTCACGTCGTCCAGCCGCACCGGCTCCGGCGTGAACAACCCGGCGACGATCAGGCTCATGGCAATCCGGTGGTCGTTGTGCGAACGGACATCTCCTCCATGCAACGGCCCGCCCGTAACGAACATCTCGTCGCCCCGGATGTCGATCCGCGCCCCCAGCGTCCGGAACTCGGCATAGATCGTTTCGGCCCGATTGCTCTCCTTCTGCGTCAGACGTCCGACACCCGCGATACGGCTCGTACCGTCGCAATGGGCAGCCAGCACCGCAAGGATCGGGAACAGATCGGGGCAATGCGTGGCATCGACCTCGAAAGCCTTCAGCCGCCGGCCGGTCGCAGTAACGGAGATGTTCTGCAAATCTCCCGGCATATCGCCCCTTGCGGATGCGTCCGCAGGCGCGACGCTCACATCGGCACCGCACGAACGCAAGATGTCGAGTATCTTTTCATCGGCCTGCAGCGAATCGAGCCGCATATTGCGCAGCGTAATTCCCTCGGTCCGCCCCAGCGACGAAGCGACGGCTCCGGCCACCGCGAAATAGGCGGCAGAACTCCAATCCGCCTCCAGGAAGACGTCCGAAGGACGGTACTCCTGCCTGCCCGGTACCGAAAATACGATTTTCGAAGGCGTCCCGCCACACACCCCGTCGTAAAACGCCTCCCTGTTGAGTCGGACACCGAACCGAGTCAGCGTCCGCAAAGTAAGCTCCAGGTAGGGAATGCTCGACGGCTCGGTTACCGTCAGCACGGTCGCATCCTGCAACAACGGCAAAGTCATCAGGAAACCCGATACGGTCTGCGAACTCTCCCGCCCCGAAAAGGAGATCTCACGACGGGTAATACCGCCCTCGATCCGAAACGGAAGATACCCCTCCTCACGGGCAGAACAATGCACGCCGGCTTCGCGCAGTGCGGCGACCGCCTCGTGCAGATTGCGCTTCAGAATACTGCCATGCCCGGAAATTTCCACCGGGGCACCGCCGTTCAAAGCGGAAATATGGGATGCCAGCGGAGTCAACAGCCGCGTGAGCAGCCCCGATTCGCCGGTTTCGATCTTCGTGCAACGTCCCAAGCGCTCCGCTCCGACACCCTCGATATGCAGCGTCGTACCGTCCGACGCAATCCGGCAGCCCATACCCCGGATGACCTCGACGGCTCCGACTATATCGTTGCAAGGGGCGTAATTGGCGAGCCGGCTCTCTCCCGCAGCCAGCGCAGCAGCCAGCACAGCCCGCTGGGCCACGCTCTTGGAACAAGGAACGGCAACCGTCGTCCGACGGAACTCGCGAAATCCCTCGAAAGGATAATTTTCGGCCGAAAGCAGCCGCTCCATCTCCTCGCGGGTATATTGCCCCGACGCCGTGGCGTTGGATGCTCCAGCTGAAACATACGTATAAGGCGCCCCCAGCTTCAGGCAGAGCAGACGGGTGAATTTCCCGGCTTCGCCCATCGAAAAAGCGACCAACTGCGGACGCTCCCCAGCGGCGGCACCCTCGAAAAGCGCTCCGTCGGCTTGCAGGTCATACAAACGCATCGTACGGGCGGCATCCGAAATATTCCGGGCCGTCGTGACGATCTTCACCAGATCGGCCCCCTTCGTGCGACACAGCCGGGCGATCCCCTTCAGCTCGTCGAGGGAGGGAGTTCCCTCGAAATCGTGGAACGAAACGATCAGCCGGCACCCGTACTCGCGGGCGAGCGTACGAATATATTCCAGATGCTCGTCGGGCGCTTCGATCTCTATATCGACATAACGCGCCCCTCTGCGGATCGCCGCCGCGAGCTGCTCGCGGGCGAACGCCTCGGAAGAGTTCGCAATCCGGCAGGTGGCAATCAGGTTCGGCCGAATCTCCACGAGCCGCTCGACCTCTTCGACCGAAAGACGGCAAAGGTCCGCCCGGAGTTCGGCCATTTCACACGATTCGAGGATCGCCCGGCAATCCCCGAAACTCTTTTCCTGTACGCTAACGCAGATCACGGGCGACCTCCTCCAACTGTTTTAACGGAATCGCACGATCCACCACCTCCCCCACCGCACGAGGCAGGATGAAATGAATGGCATCGCCCTCCACCTTCTTATCTTTTTCCAACGCTTCCAGCAAAACACCGATAGCTACGGGCGACTGGGTGGGAAGCCCGACCTTCTTCAAATCCTCCGCCAGACCGACCGCCAGTCCCGCCGGGGCGAGTCCCAGCCGTTCGGACACCCCGGCAGCCAGCACCAGACCGAACACCAGTCCCAGACCGCCGAGAATCGCAATCGCAATCACAATTTCCATTTCTTCGCCCTCCTTAGAAAACCTTCAGGCCGGAGAAGCCCATGAATGCAAGGGCGATCAGGCCTGCGGTGATCAGCGCGATGGGGAAGCCTTCAAAGCACTTGGGATAGTCGGCGAACTGCACGCGCTCACGGATGGTGGAGAACAGGTAGATCGCCAGCAGGAAGCCGAGGCCGCCGGTGATGCCGTAGACCACAGATGCGATGAAGGTGTAGTCGTTCTGCACGTTCAGCAGCACCACGCCGAGCACGGCGCAGTTGGTGGTGATGAGCGGCAGATACACGCCCAGAGCCGTGTACAGAGACGGCATGGACTTCTTGAGGAACATCTCGATGAACTGCACGAGACCGGCGATGACGAGAATGAACGCCACGGTCTGCATATAGCCGAGGTCCAGCGCGATGAGCAGCTTGTTCACGCCGAAGCAGACGGCGGAGGCGATGCCCATGACGAAGGTGACCGCGAGACCCATGCCGATGGCGGTGTCACTCTTCTTGGAGACGCCGAGGAACGGGCAGATACCGAGGAACTGCGCGAAGATGAAGTTATTGGTCAGGATCGCGCCGAGGGAAATGGCAAGCAAGGACGTGATACTCATTTAATTGCCCTCCTTTTCGTTCTTTTCCGCGGCCTTCTTCTCGCCCTTGGCGAGCGCCCACTGCATCACGGCGATGAGC
>ERZ780128.771-NODE-771-length-11724-cov-2.983803_pt1 | contig 11724 bp, 8 predicted proteins | sample MGYA00511170_ERZ780128 | MGnify/ENA primary metagenome ERZ780128 (study PRJEB29588, sample SAMEA1970465) | human gut metagenome | biome: human gut; feature: human-associated habitat; material: faeces | place: Denmark | collected 2008/2010 ...
AAGGAATGCCGCGGGGCTTATCGTTTAGCTGCCACCTTCCGCTGCCGCTGGACTGGCGGCGCGAAAGGAGCAGAGAGACTATTATGTGTTGCTATGGCCTCGGGGCGTTGCCGCCGACGAGGCTATCAGCCGTTTTTCTGCGGTTTTCAGAACTTCACCGTTCCGAGGTTGCGGTCGACGAGCATGCCATCTTGCGCCTTGAGGTTGAACTTGCCAGCCTTCTTGGCCTTAAACTTGATGGTGAAGAGCTCGTGGCTACCTTCGTCAAGGAGGAAGTTGTTGCCACGGTTGACGAAGGTCGGATAAAGCGCCTTTTGGCCGTTGGTGTGCAAGCGGTCGTAGGTGAGGTTATCCATTTCCTTCATGCCGACCAGCGTTGTGCCAACATATTCCAGTTCGTTGACGTTGTAAGGCAAAGCGAAGCTCAAGCCGTTCACGTAGTGGAGGTCCTTGCCCGACACTTTGATTTCGATGATGTCGCCTGCGGCAAACGTCTTCTTGTTTGGCGTGAGCACGAGCGAGCCGCTCACCTTGTCGTTGCTGTTGCGAACACCGCCATCGAGTTCCGTGGTGACCACAGAGATGTCGTAAGCGTCGATGAGTCCGTTCTGGTTGATGTCACCGTCCTTCACGTAGTCGAAGTCGGCATCGCCGGCACGCAGACCCGTGTAGTTCATATAAGAGGTGAGGTCGTTTTCGTCGATGCGCTTGTCGTGGTTGATGTCGCCCTGGATGAAGCTTTCGCTGCCCTCTTTCTTGAAGATGTACATTTCACGACCGGAACCGAAGTCGCCAACAGCTTCCGTGATGGCAATCTTCACGTAGCGTGCCTTCGGCATGCCTTCAAACTTGAAGGTCTTCGTGGTGTTGTCGCGCTTCCAAGTGAAGGCCACAGGCGCGGTCCAAGTCTGGCGGTCGGTGCTGTAAGAGACAGAGCCCTTGAGGAGCGTACCGTTGGCAGCGTCTTCACGCGGCATATATTCGATGCGGTCGAGTTCGCTCACGGCGCGAAGGTCGAGCGTCATGTCAAACGGAACGGCTTTGGCGCCCCACTTCGTGTGCCAGCCCGACTTCTCGTCGAAGTCGAAGAGCTTGCTCACGCCCTGTCCACCCTGACCTTCTGCGGTGCAGGTGGCCTTGATGTCTTTGACAGCCCATTCGAGCGGATTGCTCTGGGTGGTGCCACTGACGGTGGTCCAAGGCGAATAGCCGTCTTTGTTCACGGCACGCACCTTGAAACTATAGGTTGTTTCAGGCTGGAGCTCGTCGAAGGTAAATTCCGTATCGCGGATGGTTGAATACAGCATATCGCCAAATTCCACTTCATAGAAGTCGGCATTTGCCACCTTCTCCCAAGAGGGGGTGAGGGTGAAGACGCCGGTGCCGTTTTCAGCGACAACAGCCTTCGGTGCCTGCAAGCTGCCGCTGCTGACGGCGAGACGGTTTTCAGGTGCAAATTCGAAGCCGTTGACAACGACTTCCACGCCCTGTTCAACCACGTCGGCCTTGCCGAGCTTGACGAGCAACTGCGGATTCTTCTTGATCACCACCTTGGCCATTTCGGTGCCCGGCGTTGAGAAGCGGTTGAGGTTGGGAGCGGCGTTGTAGAAGTAAACGTTGGTGCCCTTCTCGAAGTCTTCAAGCGAAGAAACAGCGGTGAGCTTCACGCTCTTGCCTCCCACCTTGGCGCTGAGTTTCTTGGGCTGTGCCGAAACGTTGATGCGCAGTTCCGTCTCCTTTTCGCGAACGAAACCGTTGTATCCGCCAATGGTCGGAGCGATGCTAACCGTTAGTTTCTGCTTGTCGACATGCGTATGAACGAGCGTACGCGTGTTGCGTCCGGAGAGGTATTCCTGCGTCGTGCCGTCGTCGTCGTATTCCGTGAACTCAGCGTCGCTATCGGCATAGATTTCATAGGCACGGAAATCCTGGCGTATGCCGCTCGGATTGTTATTGGGGTTGGTCATCGGGATGATGGCGTCGGCCTTGACAAAGACAGGGAGCTTCCAGAGCGGCGCGTCGAAGTTATTGATGATGCGTCCGCCGGTGTAAACGTCGCCCGTGTAGTAGTCCACCCACTTGCCGTTTGGCAGATAGATGCCGTTGCGCACGTCGTTGCCTTCCTTGTCCATCTTGGTGTCTTTATAGATTGGAGCCACGAGGAAGGAAGGACCGTACATAAACTGATACTGAGTTTTCGTGCCGAGGGTATAGTCGCTCGGATAGTCGAGGAACATGGCGCGAATCATCGGTTTGCCGTCAACGGCCTCAGCAGCGATGCTGTAGGTGTAAGGTATCAGTTCCGACTTCAGTTTGAGGTAAGAGCGGTTGATGCTCGTTGCCGGTTCGCCGAGCACATGCGGATATTTCGGGTTGCTGCCCCAGCCGTCCATGTTGAGTTCCATCGGCGTGAAGGTCTTCCACTGAAATTCGCGCACATTGACAGGCAGGTTCTTTCCGCCGAAGATACCGTCGACATCCGACGTGATGTTGGGTTGTCCAGAGAGTCCAGAACCGATGAATGTCGGGATGTGGAAGCGAATGTATTCCCAGTCGCCGCCAGTCTGGTCGCCGCTCCAAATGCCAGCATAGCGCTGTGTGCCAGCCCAGCCGTCGAGAGAGATGATGAACGGACGGGCGTTTGAGCCATAGTAGGGCATCACTTCGCCAACATCGGCCACACCGTTGAGGCCGAAGCTATAGCCAGCACCCACCCAGGCAACGTCGGTTTTCAGGACACGCACACCAGCGTCGCGCACTTCCTTGATGATGTCGCGCTGAAGCAATCCTTCAACGCCTTCGCGCGGATGGAGGTCGCTCTGGGTCCAGAGTCCTACCTCTACGCCCTGTGAGCGGGCATAATCGCCAAACTGCTTGAGGTTTTGGATATTGCCGTCCAGCGTACCGGTCTGGCCGTAGCCAGCACCGTAGCCGTCGTTAGGCAGGAACCATCCGAGGGGCATATCGTTGTTGAGGTAACGGTCGATGGCAGCGCGGGCAGAGAACTGATAGTTGTTTTTCTCCCCATTGAGGCTTTCCTTGATGCCGCCGTTGTCCTTCTGGCTCTCGTTGTAGCGCTTGCCGTCTTCATAGAGCATGAAGCCGTTTTCTGCTTGCTTCCAGTAGTCGCGGTTGTAGGCGTTGAGGTGGCCCTGATAGAAGCCAAACTTTGGCAGGAGCACGGGGTTGCCGGTGAGCTGATAGAAGTCGTTGAGGAGTTCAACGGCACCGTTGTCAACCATGACGAAAGCATCGAGATAATCCTCGTCGTGCGTCAGCACCACCTTGCCTGGCTCCGTTGCGCCGAAGTCATAACGGCCCGGCTTGAAGGTGTACCACATCACGCCGTAGCCACGGGTGCTCCAATAGAAAGGCGTTGGAGAAGCCACACCGCCGTCAACCCAGTTGTTGGTGTTGACGATGGCAATGCTCTTGCCCTTGTGTGAGAAGCGTCCGTTTTGCACACCGCCGCCGAAGAAATATTCATCAGGACGCGCAGCAAACGTCAGTTTGGTTTTGCTCTTATCGAAAACCACTGGTGCGATTTCGTCAACCACCGTTTCGCCCGTCTGCTTGTTCACGACGGAGAAAAGGCCCGTGGTGCAGTTGATATTGATGGCAGCGCGTGAGGTGGATATGGCGACTGTGCCGTTTTGCTTGCTCACGGTCACACCGCCAGTGGCGCGGCGGGCGTTGGCCGTCAGGATCTGTGCTTCAGGCTTGGCCTTCGGGTCGCGGAGAATGCCGCCATTGTCGTCGCGGAAGATGCGCACGATGTTAGGTCCGTAGAAGTCGAACATCATCATCTTGCCATCGGCATAGATGACTTCAACGGTTGTCGGGTTGATTTGCCGAACATCGGCAATGAGCTGCGAGCCGGCCGTCTGCGTTGTGGTTGGCAACGGCAGGGGCTTGGCGTCAAGCGCAGCACTGCCAACAAGGGTCAGCGGCAACGCCAAAGCGATGGCGGCGCAGCGCCCTGTGAGGTTCTTGCGATTTTTTTTCATTGCGTATAGTGTGTAATTGTGTTTTGTATGCAAAAATCAGTCTGAACAGGCTGCTGTTCAGTCTCCAAAGTTAAACAAAAAAATGCAGATGGTGTCACACGGAAAAGAAAAAGGTGTTCTGAAAATATGGAACTGAATCTGCGAGATTCAAAATCCTTATTTTCAGGACACCTTCTATGGCTTTCCAAACAGCGGTTGGGCCAACTGCCGATGAGTTTTTTATTTAGTAATGGTAAGCCATTACTTGTTTTCGAAACGACTATAGACCACGTCCATCTTGACGAGTCCCTGCGGCCCGCCCTTAAGCATGGTGCTGTACATTCCCAACTGGTTTTTCACGCTGTGGATAACGGTGGAGACAACGCCATAACTGTTGGTCGACGTCGTGGTCACAACATCCACCGGAATGAGGTACACCTTGTTCCAGTCGGGGTTTTGCGCTTCCCAAGCGGCCCATTTCGCCTTGCGAACAGCCTCGCTGTCTTGCGGCGTAACGCGAGCTTCCCTGTCGCGTTTGTTCTTCAGATTGGTGATGAGGCGCGAGATGTTTGAGAAGGAGTAGGCGTTATAGGTTTTGTTGTATTCTGCCAGGAAAGAATAGGAATCGTCGGTGACGCGGCTGTTTTCGAAGAACGAATAAGCCATACTCTTCGGCACGAGCATGATGCGCTTTGGCGCACCGATGGCGTTGGCGGTGTGGTTGTTGGTGTTGACCGTGGTCAGGGTGACAGAGGCCGCGTTAATCGTGTCGTTGTAATGCGCTCCATCAACGATTTCATTCATCGGCAGTTCCAGTTCGGTGAAAAGTCCGGCTGGCGACTTGATATAGGTGTAGTCGTTGTCGGGGTTGAGCATCGAAGCCGGAATCGTATTATCGATCATGGTTTGCTGGATGACTTCCTGCGTGGCAGCCATGCGCTGCATACCGTTGACGATGGTGTCTTTACCCTTTTCCGTGCTGTGGTAACGGAAGAAGATGTCGAGCGTGGAAGTACGCGCCTGCGCCATCGAACCAACGCCGCCTTTTATCTGGAAATAGAAGCCAGGGCAGACGTGATGGATAAACTGGTAGGAATTGCTGTAGAACTTAGGATTCTCGTAGTATTTCTCAACGAGGAAACGTCCGTAGTCCTCCGGCAGACGCACCACGATGTTGCGGCTGAGCGACGTGATGGAATCCGGACGGCTGAGGTCTTTGATGGCATAGCTCAGCGTGGTGCGCTGGCCCTTGCCTGGCGTGTAATAGTCTTCGGGCGAGAGGTTGGTATAGAAATTCTCGTTTTCCTTTATCACCTTGGCCGTATCAAGTTCCTGCACGGCGAGCTTCATCGTCTGCAGCGAGTCGCCGTAATAGTCATTGATGAAAATGCGAATGGCGCAGGAGTCGATAATCAGTTTGCCCTCGGCATCGGTCAGCATCTTCTTGCGCTCTGGATAGATGGTGTTTTCGAGCACATTAAACTGCGCCATGAAGTTGCACGTGGTCTTGGCACGCGTTTCCGGGTCAACCACGCAACCAAGATAGCTGTTGTTGGTGTTGGCCAACACGGAGTCTGAAAGCACGGTGCGCGATTTGACGCTAAACGTCTGCTGGGAACTTGCCACCACGTCCTGGCCAGGCATAACGCCAGAGCCAATGGCAGCCGTGTCGTCGTCGCAGGCTGCGAAGAACACCGCAGAAATGGCAACAGCCATGAAAAGGCGAATGGATTTGCTGAATATTTTTTTCACGTTGAGTTGGTTTGTTTGTTATGGGGAGCCGAATGGCTATGCTTTTGCGTGGCAAATTTACGTAGCATTTTTGAAACGCGGTGGTTTCTTATTACTATTTTTTCCTAATTCACTGATTTCTCCGTGATTTTCCAATCAGGAGCTTGCCTCCTCAGAGATATTTTTCCCTGCTTGGAGCCGTCAGACCCACGCCTCAAAAGCCGCCGTCGGCGCTTGGATGGAAGAATCGCAAGGCGGGCCCAATCCCCCCGCTTCTCACTCCACCTCCAGCTTCATCCAAACGCCCTTATGGTCGGTTGGCCACACGCCGAGAGGCTTGATGAAATTTTCGCGCGTTGGATTCGGGCATCGGCGACTATATGCAATGCAGCCTTCAGGACCAAAGATGCGGCAGTCCGTCACCCGCGCATTCTTTCCTTTATACCACAGATAATCTATGCGGTCGCGCTCGTCGGCCAGAGGTGCCCATGTCAGTTTTTGAGGCGACACGTCTGGGTTGTCTGAAGGGTAGGTAAAGCCAGGATGCGTCAAAACATTCGGATAGAAGGTGCGATAGGCATCGCGAAAGCCAGCCTCAGCGAGGAGCGACGTCACGGTCCAGGAAACAACCAGGCCGTGATGGTCATAGAGGTAACGCGTGGCCTCCGTCCAGTCTTCATGCGAAGGTTCGTTGAAGTCGCCGCCGATGACAACGGTATATCCCGCTGTTTCGTCTTTCTTGGCCTGCTCGATAAAGCAGCGGATGGCATCGTCACGCTGCGACTTGACATTGCGCTCGAGCACCTCTTCAACGGTACGGGGAATGGGTATCTCGCGAAACGAACTGCCATCGTAGCCCCTCACATTGTAGTAGGCATCATCGAGATAATCGAGATGGGCAGTATAGACCGCCATTTTTTTGCCCTTGGCATCACAGAGCAGACGGTAGATAGAACCGTGGTCGTTGTGTTCAGGAAAAACGGTGAGGGAATCGGTGATGGGGTAACGGCTGAGCAATCCGGTGTCCTTACTTTTGAAACTGTAATAGGTCAGTCCGCGCTGAAGCAGCGACTGGGTCAGCCGCCGGGTGAAGTTGGTGTTATGATAGTTGCGCACTTCGCTGAGCGTGACAAAATCGGGTTTGAGACGAACTATCTCCTCCACGATGGCATCATAGCCGCCTTTGACCATCGTGCCTTCCTGCCAAATGTTCCATTGCAAAATGGTAAATTCTTCGGCCTGTGCTGTTTGCGGCATAAGCCCTGTGAAACAGATGAGCAGCATCAGAGATGCGGCGTGAGTTCGGAAACGGGAAAGAATATTTGTCATCATTTTCCTTAAACTAGCAGACTTATAATTTCACAAGAAAGCAAGTCTTTGGATAACAATAAATTATCCAATGCTTGCCTATGTCAGGAATTTCACTTACCTTAGTGCTGCTTAAAACTCAAATAAAGAATATCTGACATATGGCAAAGGTAAACATAAAATCTGAGAAGATCACTCCTTTCGGAGGTATTTATCACGCAAGCAAGGCTTTCTATGCACTTTCACTTGACAAAGTCATCAACGGCACTCTTGGTGTTCGCAGTTCTACCTACAACGGCTACCAGTGGGACGAGATAATGTCAGCCATGTCTGACGTATTCCTCTGTGGCGGCTCCTATTCGGAGGATATTATAAGGACCGTTGACGGCAACTGCCGCATATTCTACATACGGGCCATACACAGTGCGTCAATATACAGCCGCATACTAGATATACGCGAATGGAGGCATGCCGACGGAGCCTACCAGAGCAAGGACAACCGTGAACTCGCAGCTGGCAAGGAGAATGGATTTGACTTTGTCGCCAACGGAATCCAAGGTAAGCCCTCACGCTTTAATCTTGATCTGTAAGAGGACGGAACCTTTCAAGTTACCAACAAGCAGACGGCAGAGGCGATGACAGCCATCAAGGTTAAGGACGACAAGTGAAAGATACCTGTCAAGACAAAGGACGGAAAGGATACTTACCGATACTTTGACAAGACAAGTGTTGAACGCTCCAAGGTCAGACGTCAGACGGAATCCATTCCGTGGGACGAACGCAAGAAGCGGAACAACGTTGAGGTAAGCATCTTCCAATACTGCTTCCACACAAGGAACAACAAGACACGTTACAGAGTATTGATCAAGCATGCGCTCCAGGCAATAGCCCGCTGCGCATGGATTAACATGCGCAGACTTTTCCTCTATGACATCGAAATGTCTCTCCAGATTGCGTAAAATGTTTCAAAGAGCGCATTGGACTTGTAAAAGACCCACATATTGGGCATATAATAGCTCGCAAGAGCTCATATACGACGCATTGATCATCCGAAATGGAAAATCTTACATCATCCCAAATTAATCTGCCTACCTGGGATTAACTACCGATGAAGCAGAAATGTCTAACTTAAGTGCTACTTTTTGTAGCGGAATCATTTAAGTATTAAACAAGAAAATATTGACCAAAACTAAAGAAATTAAGCCACGGATATTTGCAACTGTGCCGAAAAATATGTATCTTTGTGCTGCCGCTCCACGCCGTGCATGTCATAAAATAACATGCGGTTGGGAGGACACTACATAATGTAAAAGCGTCATCGATGCTTTGTTCTATGGCTCTCTGAAACCTGAGAAATTTCAATTGCTTGCCGAGGACAATGTCAGAAGTGAATGCTACAGGTATGCTATAACTGTATCCCGGGGTGTGCAGAGAGCTAATCAGCTTTCGTGCACACTTTTCTGGATACATGTGCAATACTAGCGTGGGCAGACACTCTACAAGTCAGCAAGCAAGGGTTTTCTCAGGACCTCAGGGGTAGACGAGTAGAGATGGAGGCCTACGTTTTTTATTATGTTGTCAACCTTAAATATAAAACAGCCTTATCAGGTTTCTAAGGCGAATCTAAGAAACTACTATGGGCTTATTTGGCTTAGGTACATCAAAAGGCAAAAGTGGTGGCATAATGAATGTCATCCGTTGCGACGAGCAAGAATATCTTGTTTGGAAATGGCGTCCAGAAGGGCAAGAGGTAAATTCAACGAGTAGAGAAAATTCCATCCGCTATGGCAGTAGTTTGCGAGTAAAGGATGGAGAAGTTGCAGTTTTTGTCTATAAGCAGAAAGATGGAGCTATGCAAGACTTCATCGTAGGTCCTTATGACGATACTATCAAGACTGCAAACTTCCCAATTCTTTCAAGTATTGTTGGTTTGGCATTTGGCGGAGAATCTCCATTTCAGGCAGAAGTGTATTTTATCAATCTTCAAGGTAACAATCAAGTAAAATTTGCTATACCATATTTTGATGTTACAGATCCACGACTTCCTGATTTCCCTGTTCCAGTAGCAGTCCGTGGTTCATTAACTTTTGTTCTTGAGGATTATCGAAACTTTATAAAACTTAATCGTCTTATTGACTTTGATCTCGAAGCATTCAAAAAGCAAATCAAGGATGCAATGGTTCGCAAGATCAAGGGCATTGTTACAAATGTGCCTTCCGATCTTGGTATGCCAGTCGTGCAAATGGAGCGCAAGATTGATGAAATCAGCGAAGTACTTGAAACACGACTAAAAGATCGTCTTGATGAATTTGGCGTTAGGATGAAACATATTGATATCAGTGCAGTTGAAATTGACAAAGAATCCGAAGCTTATCAGGAGGTCAAAGGACTCACAGGCGGCATCACTGCAAAGACAATGCAAGCACAGGCTGATCTCAATATCAAGAATATGCAAGATATGCAAGCTATAAATGCGGAGAATATGTCTGAGACTATGCGGATTCAGAGAGAAGAAACTCAGCGTGCACAGAAGCTTCAGACTGAAACCAACTTTATGGGCGCACATGCTCTCAATCAGCAAACAAGCGTATTGCAAACTGCAGCAAGTAACCTTGGTCAAATGGGAACAATTACAGGAGGCAATGGCGGCATGAACCCTGCAGGCATGATGACTGGTATGATGATGGGTGGAGCCATGGGTGGACAAATGGCTGGTATGATGAACAACATGGGACAACAGATGCAAAATGCCATGAATACCCCTCCACCTATGCCACAGGTTTCATACATGATAGCTGTAAATGGTCAACAGACTGGTCCTTTCAATATGCAACAACTTCAGCAAATGGTTCAGATTGGACAATTTACTCCTCAATCTTATGTTTGGAAACAAGGTATGGCTCAATGGGAACTCGCAAGTAATGTTCAGGAGCTTGCTCCACTTTTTGCTGCTTCCACTCCTCCTGTACCAGGAGGAATACCAACACCACCAATGCCTTAATAGTAAGCGATATGGATAATAGCAGTTTTTATTCCATAGACCGACTCGTTGAATTCGGGATGGGAATGGCTATGGCACAACAGATGGTGAAGGTCATGAACGAAACCATGCAGACCATGTATATTCCTGGATCTCCTTCAACTATTCCATCACAAACACCTCTTTCTATATATGTAGGAATAGATGGACAAACAGTTGGACCATTGACCGAGAGTGATTTCTCTAAACTTGTTACAGACAAGAAAGTATCATGTGCAACTTTAGTGTGGATGCCTGGAATGTTAGGATGGAAACCTGTTGATCAAGTTCCAAATATTCTAAAGATAGTAGCAATGGCTCCTCCACCATTACCAATACCATAGTATCAATGAAGATAAACATTTTTCTTACAATAATTAGCCTTGCACTTGCAGGACTGCTGTCCTACTTTGCTTTTGATGTGGCATCAGAAGATGCAAATGCAGCTATTTGTACCATTGGATCTTTGTTATGTTTCTGTTCCACACTAATCCCCGCTATTGGTATGAGTTACGAAACAATAAGACTCGGAACCAACATTAGAATAACGTCAGTATTGTTCTTTGTTGTTTTCTTGGTTAGTCAATTCTGTTTTGCTGGATTTGGAGTGAAAATGCCGTTATATATTATTCTTAACGGAATAATTCTAATTGTGTATCTGGCCATATTATATAAAATGCAAGGAATAAAAGACATATAAATTATAAAAACGTTTTTATTATGTACAACGAAAGATTAGAAAACCTCATCGAGGCAGCTCTTGCCGATGGTGAGTTAACAGAAAAGGAAAAGCAAATCCTTTTCAAAAACGCTCAAACAATGGGTGTAGATCTTGACGAGTTCGAGATGGTTCTTGACGCAAAACTCTTCGAAAAGAAAAAGGAGATAAAGAAGGAACAGGCTGTTGCTCAACCACAGGTTTCATCTGCACCAAAGTCTAACAAATTTGGTGATGTTAGAAAGTGTCCTCAGTGTGGCGCTGTTGTTCAGGCTATGCAGGCTGTATGCCCTGAATGCGGCCATAATTTCTCGGGAATAGAAGCTAATGCTAGTTTCTCAGCTTTAATGAGAATGCTTGATAAGGTTGAGAGCGAAAGAAATGATAGCGAAGTTACAGGACTATTCAGTGCATCTGTAAAAATGTTCAGTGATGCGCTAGGTATTAAGAATAAGACCGACAACCGCAAAAAGGACATAATTAAAAACTATCCGATTCCAACAACAAAAGAAGACCTGCTAGAGTTCCTTTCTATGTCTGTCCCTAATGCAAAAATGGTGGGCAACTTCTTCACAAAGAAGAGTCCAGAGTATGAGGCACATAACGAATATGTTCCTGTATGGAAAGCAAAATGTGAACAAGTCATGATAAAAGCAAAAATGTCGCTTAAAAACGACAAGGAAGTCATGGAACTTGTAAACAAATATGCTGCTGAGTTGGGAATTTCTATTTGATAATCAAAATGAAGACAATCGACATCTTTCCTATCAAGTGGTTTGGAAACAGACAAGCTTACGAACAGTCAAAAATTAGGGTAGTTACTGTAGGGTTGAATCCTTCTGATAAAGAATTCAGAGAAAAAGACGGAGAAAAATTTACTTCCGAGTTAAGGTTCCCAGAATTTAATGGGTCAGTCCGAAAACTCGGTTGTAAGCAACAAGCCTATGCACACAGTTTTGTTA
>ERZ780128.777-NODE-777-length-11679-cov-3.781315_pt1 | contig 11679 bp, 7 predicted proteins | sample MGYA00511170_ERZ780128 | MGnify/ENA primary metagenome ERZ780128 (study PRJEB29588, sample SAMEA1970465) | human gut metagenome | biome: human gut; feature: human-associated habitat; material: faeces | place: Denmark | collected 2008/2010 ...
AGGAATCTCTTAATGCCTCGGATACATTGATCAGTCCATGTGTGTAACCGTGATTTAATGCCCAGCATCTCGGGTGGTTGCTGATATTTTCATACACACCTTTGTCCATGATCTGTGTCGTTAGTGTGATCACACCAGTGGCAAGACCGGCAACGGAAGACACCATTTTGAAGGTTGATCCGGGTGCAGTACGTTCCTGCGTTGCATAGTTATAAAGCGGCTTGGACAAATCCGTGTTGAGACTTGCGAAATAATCTGCATCAACCGTATTTGCAAGACGGTTGTTATCATATCCCGGATAGCTTACCAGTGCCAGTAACTCTCCTGTTTTTACATCCGTGATCACACAGGAACCGGAGCATGGATCAAGTGCCAGCTGTGCAGGTGTGATATCCAGATTTTCTATCTTCTCCAGCATAAAGCTGTAAGCGGATTTACTACCGCTTTTTACTGCCTGTTTTTCTTCGTCCGTCCCATCAATGATATTCTGTTCAAACAGAAGCATACATACCTGCGCGCCCGTGATCTGATCGTCCAGCAGCATATATTTGTAAAGCCGCTTGTTAAAGTAAGAATCTTTTATCAGATTTCCATCAATGTAATCGATCAGACGCGCATAGATTTCTTCGGAATCGGAGTACTGGGATTCCAGAGAAAGCTTTGTAATATCGATCCAGCCCTTGGAGATCAGATACGTCAGGTATTCCTGAAGGCTGATCACCTCATCCTTTTTCCATGCAAGATAAGTACTGTCCTCTTTGTCGATCTCGTCTGTCATGATCACACCGTTATCTTCCAGCATGGAAACGATCGCAAGCTCATACACCTGGTATTCCAGGGAAAGATTATTATAGGTCGTGGCGTTGGTCGCAAGCTCGGTATGCAGCGTATCCACCACGGAAGCCTGCTTATTCAAAAACGTCTGATATACTGTCTTTTCCGTATCTTTGGCAGTATCTTTCTGAAAATTACCGGTATCTATTACACCATTATTAAATAAAGCAAAATATACATCATAAATTGGGATCTGCAGTTTACTTGCCGATTCGTTTTCTCCCAGCGTAAATTCCTTGATATTACGGATCTTGGATACCAGAATACCCGCGATCTTCTGTTCGAGCAGGTTATATACCGCCTTCTGCAGCTTCATATCGATCGTCAGATAGACATTATTGCCCGCAGCCGGTTCCTTCCGGTCACTCGTTTCGATGACCTTACCCATGTTATCCACATAAACGGTTTCTGTTCCTTTGGTACCCTGCAGTGTTGTTTCCATATACTGCTCAATACCGGATTTACCGACAATGTCCGTCAGGGAATACTTTTCATCATCTTCGGAAAGCTGTGCATATTCATCATCGGAAATCTTGCCAATATAACCGATGATATGGGAATAATACACACTGTCTACATACTTGCGGATCGTATCCTCCGTCACGGATACACCATCCAGCACATCCGCATTTTCCATGATCATGGCAACTGTTTCATCGGAAACATCCTTGGCAACTGTTGTCGCAATGTATTTCTGATAACTGTTCAGACTCATGGCATAGCGGATCGTTACCATCTGCAGCAGCTTTTCTTTTGTATAACCGCTGCCCACGATAAAATCAGAATTCCTGTCATCCGGATCCAGATATTCTCCGATCGCAAATTTCTTTGTCCCTGCCAGATAGGAAATCACCTCTTCTGCCGTAGCAGTACGCTCTGCATATTCCAGATCTTCTGTCTTGGGCTTTCCATATATATCCGCCAGAAAACGCAGCAGCGTTTTCCCTTCCACCGTAAAGGCATATTGATTATTTTCATCCAGAACAATATCAAAATCATTGATGATCTTATCATTGTTTTCTTCTATCATATCAATCAGCCTGGAGATTGTCCCGTTCAGCTGTGCATTTTTTGTCCTGCCGGACTCATATACATCTTCTATCGTAACGGAGTACGCCAGCTCATTATATGCCATAAGCTCTCCGTTACGGTCATAAATATTGCCTCTTGTACTGGCAATGGTACGTTCCTTTCTGATCTTCAGTTTAAAACCGTCCAGATATTCTTCCCCATGAACGATCTGAAGAGAAAAGAGGCGATAGATCAGGATACCTGACAGACAGGTAAACACAATGATCAGTACAAAGACTCTTGACGTTACCATATTGATCACTGATTCTTTTATCGATTTAAGCAAAACCGTCCTCGCTCCTTTTTTCTGTTCCATCCAGTTTTCCGTTGATCATACGGATCAACGGATACAGGATCAGTGTTACCAAAACTGTATAAATGATCTCCGGTACTATCACATGCATCAGATAGTGCAGGAAGTGGAATCTGCCACGCAAAAGGAAAAGCAATATGTAGCTGACAAGTCCATAGGAAAGATCGCTGAGTGTGATCAGAAGGATCGGCAGCTTGATATCCTCTTTAAAGAAGATCTGCTTGAAATATCCGTTTGCAAAGCCAAGATACATAAAAATAAGTGCATAAAAGCATAAAACATTTCCGAAAAAAATATCATATAACAGGCCGGAAAAAAAGCCTACCCAGAGACCGCATTTCTGTCCGCACATGAATCCGAAGGTTGCTGTGATGATCACAAGCAGATTCGGTGCGATCCCGCCGAATGCAAGCCACCTGAATACAGTAGACTGCAGGATAAAGCACAGCAGGACTGTTATAACTATAAAAATATTCCGTTTCATCAGTTTTCACCCGCCTCCGTATAAGACGCTTTCTGGTCCGTGATCACAAGCACTTCTTCCAGATGTGCAAAATCAACAGCCGGTGTGATCGTACCGGAGCTTGTCAGGTTATTGGAATCAGACTGGATCTGAGTCACATAGCCGATCAGAATACCCGGAAGATACTTGGTACTGATATAGGAGGTTACAACCTTATCTCCCTCCTTTACCGCTGTTTCACCGTTTACAAGCTTGGAGAAGGTGATCACACCCTGATCCATCGTCTCCAGATTGCCCTGTACGATACAACTATCCTCTGTAGAAAGCACCATAGCGCTGACATTGGAATTGTCATCAATGATCGCCATGACCTTTGCCCAGTTATCTCCCACTTCTGTAATATGTCCGACCAGACCGCTTCCCGCCATGACATTCATATCCGGCTCAAGCCCGTCCAGACTTCCTTTATTGATCACAAAGGAATGAAACCAGTTTCCTGCTTCCTTCGATACCACACGGGCTCCGACTTTCCGGTAGTCTGCGTACTCTTCATCCAGCTTATATAATTCACGTAAATTGTTCAGCTCATATTTATCCTGCTGCAGGGAGTTGTTTTCAATCGTCAGTGCATCCACCTGCGCCTGCAATGCTTCATTTTCCTGCATGATATCCCGGATGGTTTTCAGCTCCTGTGAACGGACATTCATCCAGGAGCCGACCTTACTGATTCCCGACTGAAAGGGCAGGATCACACCACCCGCAAAATTGCTGAGCGGAGACGCCAGAAAATCCGTAAAAAAGGTAACTGCCATAAATAAAACGCAGACACAAGTCATGATCAGCAATAAGTATTTACTTGGAATCGTAAACTTCTGCCGTTTTCTTCTCATTATTTTCCTCCATTGCCCATTCCTTCGATCGCATAGGCAACTGATTTATAATTATCATCCTTGATGACACGGGCAAGTCCCAGTGCAACACTTTCTACCGGATGCTCTGCAACATTCACCTTCAGTCCTGTTCCACTGGCGATCAGCTGTGCCAGATGGCTGACCTGACAGGCACCGCCGGTCAGATAAATTCCCTGTCTGTAAATATCTGCAGCCAGTTCCGGTGGCGTACGCTCCAGAATAACCTTGATATTATCAATGATCGAATTAAAATGCTCTTTTAAGCTGTCCAGTGCAAGATCTGTCGGGATCTCTCGTTCTACCGGAAGTCCTGTTACGATATCACGGCCGTAAACAAGCGCATTTTTCCCTTCCTCTTCCAGAGAAGCCAAAGATGTTTTTACCTTTTCTGCTGTCTTGCCACCGATGATCAAGCTGTACTCTTTTCTGACAGCTGCACGGATCGCATCATCAAATTTCTGTCCGCCAACCTTGATCAGCTTGCTCAATACGATACCGCCTAAGGAAAGAATGGAAATTTCCGTTGTATCAAAGCCGACATCAACGATCAGCACGCCCTGTGAATTTTTGACATCAATATCCAGTCCGAGCCCGTCCGCAATTGCTTTTTCCACAACCATAACACGTTTTGCCTTAACATTTGCATTCTTTACAAGGTCGTAAAAAGCTCTCTTCTCAACCTCTGTCACATCGGTCGGAACCGCAATATAATAATCCGCCGGCTTGACACTTCCACCTCCCAGATCCGTTATAAAACATTTTACAAGTGTCTGCATATTTTTAATATCTGCGATCACGCCGTTGCACAGCGGGTAGGAAATGTGGATATTCCCCGGCGCTTTCTCATACATATCAAACGCCTCATCCCCATAAGCAAACAGAATGTCTTTATTTTCAATCGCGATGATGTTTTTCTGGCAGAAAACCGATTCATCACCTTTTCCGTAAATTTTAATGTTGCAGGTACCAAGATCGATACCGTATGCGCTCGAAGCCATTTATAAAACTCCTTTCTCCTTTAAACTGATATACGTGTTATCCCCGATAATAATATGGTCAAGTAACGGAATTTCCATAACCGCTGCCGCCTGCCCGATCCGCTCCGTCAAAAGCAGATCTTCCCTGCTCGGCGAAGGATCTCCGCTTGGGTGATTATGCATGATGATCACCGATGCGGCGTTACATAAAAGTGCCTGCCGAAATAATTCTCTGGCAGACATAATGGACGAATTAATGTTACCTATAGACAACTCGACATCTTTTATCCTGCTGTCTTTTGTGTCTAAATACAGTGCAATACAATACTCTTTTTCCAAATGCCGCAGCCGTTCCATATAAGCCTGTGCCACAACCTGCGGATTCCGGAACACCGCATCCTTTTCCACTCTGGCAACTGCCATCCTGCGGGAAAGCTCTGCGATTGCCTTCAGTTTGACTGCCTTGACAAGTCCGATCCCCTTTACCTGCATGAGCTGATCGAGCGTCACATGATGCAGTCCCAAAATACCATGTCTCTTATCACAGACGGATAAAACCCTGCAGGCAAGCGTCAGAGCATCCTCTCCCCTTGTTCCTGTTCGCAATATGATCGCGATCAGTTCCTCTTCTGTCAGGTTTTCTGCACCCTGCTGTAAAAACTTATCATAGGGCAGTGACTGTATTGTGCCGTTTTCTTTTGTCTGATACATATTCAGTTCTTACTCCAGACAGGCAGCTCCCACTCTGCTTTACAGGAAACGATATAAAATAATGGCAATTACCATTCCGATAATGCTCGCGACCGTGATATGGATCGTCAGTCCAAAGGTCAGGACAAGAATACCCAGATCCAGTACGATCGGCGAAGTCAGCCCGAAGCTCTGCCCGTAATTCAGGAAGCTTGACGGAAGAAGTTGTCCCAAAAGACCTCCGATTACAATTCCTGTCAACATCATCAATAAAAGAGCCCAGCTGTTCTTGCTTCTCATGGTATCCTCCACTTCATTTGTATCATCACACTAGTTATATCTTATCACACCCAAAAAAGTATGTATATAAAATTCGTTTATTTTTTTTCGACTAAAAACTCATTCTTTTGCACTGTTCTTTCGTCAAAATACCGTCATTTTTCATATTTTGCAGCGCTTTCAGCATGCCAAATTTTGCATGTGGAAAAGTCAGTCCCCCCTGCATATATACCGCATACGGCGGTTTGATCGGACCGTCTGCGGAAAGTTCGATCGAAGATCCGGACACAAAAGCTCCTGCCGCCATGATGACCGGTGCATCATAACCCGGCATATCCCACGGCTCCGGTGAAAGGTGGCTGTCCACGCTTGCAGCTGCCTGGATTCCCTTACAGAAAGAGATCACAGCCTCCGGTTTTCCGAAGGTGATTGCCTGAATGATGTCAAAGCGGTCTTCTTTTGCATCCGGTACAACGGAAAAACCGAGTGTTTCAAAAATATTTGCTGCAAAGACCGCACCCTTTAAAGCACTTGCCGTTACGGTCGGCGCTAAAAACAGTCCCTGATAAAAAGCAGGCAGTACGCCAAGAGAGGCACCAACCTCTTTACCCAGTCCCGGAGAGGTCAGTCTGTAAGCCGCGTTTTCCACACATTCTTTCTTTCCGACGATATAGCCGCCGATCGGCGCCAGACCGCCGCCCGGATTCTTGATCAGGGAGCCGACCACCATATCCGCTCCGACTTCCACTGGCTCGATCCGTTCTACAAATTCGCCGTAGCAGTTATCTACCATACAGAGTACATCCGGTTTGCATGATTTGATAAAGGAGATCAGTTCGCCGATCCGTTCCACCGATAAGGTTTTTCTCGGTTCATAGCCTTTGGAGCGCTGGATCGTTACCAGCTTTGTCTTTTCATGGATCGCTGCACGGATACCATCGTAATCAAAGCTACCCTCCGGCAGAAGATCTACCTGGCTGTAAGATATGCCATATTCTTTCAGAGAGCCTTTGGACTCACGGATACCGATCACTTCCTCCAGCGTATCATATGGTTTTCCCACAGGGGATAACAGTTCGTCGCCCGGACGCAGGTTGCTCATCAGTGCCAGTGCCAGTGCATGTGTGCCACAGGTGATCTGTGGTCTGACCAGTGCATCTTCCGCGTGGAACAGATTGGCATATACCTCTTCCAGCGTATCGCGTCCGATATCATTGTAGCCATAGCCGGTTGTACCGAGCAGACATGCTTCGCTGACACGTGCCTTCTGCATGGCACGGATCACCTTCAACTGGTTATATTCCGCCGTTTCGTCGATCGCGGCAAAACGATCCTTCAGATTTTCCAAAATATGTTCTCCGAATGCAAGCACCTGGGTGTCTATGCCCAGAGAAGCGTACATTTCCTGTAATGTAGTCATGTTTTATCCTCGATTCTGTATTATTATACTTCAATGAATTTATATATTCCCCTGCAGACACGCTTCCGCTCGTTAAAAAACGTAGCGGTACATAAGAGTGCAAAATACGCACTCTAAGTACCGACGTTTTTTATGGGCGGTCTGCCATGAAATATATAAATTCATTGATATCCATCATACCATATTCCCCATCCGCATTTCTTCCACTTTTTCAAGCATAAAGGCAAGCATTTCATCTTCCTGCCCGGCAAAGGCAGTCCGGTCAACCCATGTGACATCCCGCTCCCGGCGGAACCATGTCAGCTGGCGTTTTGCAAAATGTCTGGTATCCCGTTTGATCAGATAAATGGCTTCCTCCAGCGGACAATCCCCACAGATGTGGTCTGCCATTTCTTTGTAGCCAAGCGCCTGCATGGATGTGGCAGAGCGCGGTATTCCGTCCGCAAGCAGCCCTTTGACTTCCTCGTATAAGCCTTCCTCCACCATCTGATCGACACGCGCATCGATCCGGTCATACAGCTTTTTCCGGTCATCATTCAGCACAAAATAACAAAAGGCATAGGGCGACTCTTTTTCATGTTCCCTCGCATTGTGCACGGAGATCTTTTCTCCTGTCTGCATATAATATTCAATGGCACGGATCACGCGTTTGCTGTTGTTTTCATGGATCGCCGCGGCAGCTTCGGGATCGATTGCAGCCAGCTTTTCATGCATATAGGCATTGCCCTTCTGCGCCGCTTCTTCCTCAAGCTGTCTTCTGAGCGCAGAGTCCGTTTCTTCTTCCGAAAACGCAATATCATACAAAACAGCCTGAATATAAAATCCGGTTCCGCCGACCAGAACCGGAATATGTCCCCGCTCATAAATGCCTTGCATCGCTTCCTTCGCCATCTGCGAAAACCGGAATACATCAAATTTTTCATCAGGAGAAAGGACGTCGATCAGATGATGTCTGACACCGTCCATTTCCTTAGGCAGGATCTTGGCAGAGCCAATATCCATCTTCTTATACACCTGCACGGAATCCGCAGAAATGATCTCTCCGCCAACCGCCTTCGCCAGTTCGATGGAAAGCTTTGTTTTCCCTACTGCCGTCGGTCCGGTCAATATCAGCATTTCCTTTTTCTTCATCGTTTAAACTTACGCTCCAGTTCATATTTACTCATGGAAATGATCGTCGGTCTTCCATGCGGACAGTTATAAGGGTTGTCGCAGGCTAACAATTCCTGCATCAGCACCTTTATTTCCGATAATGATAATTTCTGATTTCCTTTGACTGCCGCTTTGCAGGACATGCTGGCGATCTTGCTGAGCACGGCGAAGGAATCTCCCGCAGCCGGTGCCTGCACCAGTTCATCCAGCACAGAAAGCAGCAGCTCCTTTTCTCCGTTTCCGTACAGATCCAGCGGAACCGCACGGATCGCGACCGCATCTTCTCCGAACTCTTCCAGTTCAAAGCCAAGTCTTGTAAAGTGCTCCTCATGTGCCTTCCAGGCAGTCTGCTCCTTTGGAGTCAGCGTCACGATCGTCGGCGGTGAAAGCTGCTGGGACGGAATCTCCGTCTTTTCATGCAGCCTCTTCACAAACCGCTCATAATTCACCTTTTCATGCGCCGCGTGCTGATCCACATAATAAATTTTATCCGCCAGCGCCAGAATCCAGTACGTATCAAATACCTGTCCGATGATCTCGAAATTTTCCACCTGCTGTTTTTTCAGGTCGTCTTCCGTAAACAAAGCCATCTGCTGTGGCTTTTCAACAATGATCGCCTGCTCCTTTTTGATGATCGGGCTTTTCGGTACTTCTTCCGTATATTCCGCCCTTGTACCAATGATCCTTGCTGCAGCAGTTTCAACCTGTTTTTTCTCCGGTGTTAATGACCGCCGAACATCTGAGCCGGATGTTGTATATCCGGTCTTTTCTTCCCGCACGCCCGACTGCGCAGGCTGCGCCAGTTCCTCATCTACCTTCTGCAGTGCTTTCTGCACGATCTGCCCATAGGACTGTCCGTAAGAAGAAGTTTCTCTCACCTGCGACTGCGATCTTCTGCCTGCTTCAAACGGCTGCGGAATCTCTCTGGTCAACTGCTTTTCCGCTTTCTTATCCTCTTCCTTTTCGATCTTTGCATCCATGGATGTGACAAGGGATCTGCCGTTTATCGCCGCTGCAACAGATTCCTGCAGAAACCGGAAAAAGGTCTGCGGTTCATTGATCCGGATATCCATTTTGGTCGGATGCACATTGACATCGATCTTTTCCGGATCGATCGTCAGATATAAGACAACAAACGGATATTTATGCTGCATCAGGAAAGTGCGGTAGCCTTCTTCCACTGCGGAGCATACCAGAGAGCTCTTGATATACCTTCCGTTCACAAAGATCGTTTCAAACGCTCTGTTTGCCCTGCACAGGATCGGTTTTCCCAGAAATCCTTTTACCGAAATGCCATCCATCTGTGCAGAGATCGGAAGAAGCTGGTTTGCCGTTTCTTTTCCGTAGATCCGGTAGATCACCTCTCTGCTGTCTCCGTTACCGGAAGTAAAAAACTTCGTCTGCCCGTTTGCTATATACTGAAATGCGATCTGCGGAGCAGACAGCGCAATATGCTGCATAAAATCCGCAATATAGTTGCCTTCTGTCATTGCAGTCTTTAAAAATTTTTTTCTGACCGGTGTATTGTAAAAAATATTGCGGGCGATCACCGTCGTTCCCTTCGGTGCACCGATCTCTTCAAGCTCACCCGCTTCTCCGCCGTTTATCGTAAAATGCTGCCCGGTCAGCTCTTCCTCCGTCTTTGTGATCAGCTCTACCTGACAGACTGCGGCAATACTGGAAAGTGCCTCTCCGCGGAAGCCCAGACTGCTGATATGGGAAAGATCCTCCGCTTCCTTGATCTTACTTGTGGCATGTCTTAAAAATGCCTTGGTAAGCTGCGACTTATCGATTCCGCTTCCGTCATCTGTGACACGGATCATGCTGATACCGCCGTCCTTGATCTCCACCGTCACATGCCCGGCTCCTGCATCGATCGCATTTTCCACAAGCTCTTTCACAATGGAAAACGGGCGTTCCACAACTTCTCCTGCCGCGATTTTATCTACTGTATGATTATCCAGTACATGTATTTCATTCATTTGTGCTACTCCATCTGTTCTTTAACATGTTTTGCAGTTTATAAAGGGTATTTAAAGCATCCAGCGGTGTCAGATTCGAAATGTCGATCCGGGAAAGCTCCTTGATCACATCCTCATCCTTCGTCGTGTCAAAAAGTGAGATCTGTGCCAGATCCACCTGATCGTAATGCTTTACTTTCTGCTTTTCCGACTTTTTATCGGTCTGGATACACTGTACCTTTTCTGTAATATCATTATCGGAAAGCTGCTGTGCGATTTCTTTCGCCCTGTCAATGACAAGATCCGGAACGCCCGCAAGCTTTGCCACCTGAATACCGTAGCTCTTGTCCGCTCCGCCCTTTACGATCTTCCGTAAAAAAACGATATCATCACCTTTTTCCTTGACAGCAATACAGTAATTGTTGACATTGTTCATCTTGCCTTCCAGCTCGGTCAGTTCATGATAATGCGTTGCAAATAAGGTTTTTGCTCCGAGCAGCTTTTTATTGCTGATATGCTCAACCACAGCCCATGCGATTGACAGACCATCAAAGGTGGAAGTTCCCCGGCCAATCTCATCTAAGATCAGCAGGCTGTTCGCCGTCGCATTCCGCAGAATATTGGCTACTTCATTCATTTCCACCATAAAAGTGGACTGTCCGCTTGCCAGATCATCCGAAGCACCGACTCTTGTAAAGATACGGTCCACAATACCGATCTGTGCACTTTTTGCCGGTACAAAGCTTCCGATCTGTGCCAGCAGGACGATCAATGCTGTCTGCCGCATATAGGTGGATTTTCCTGCCATATTCGGACCTGTGATAATGGAGATCAGGTTTTTACCGCTGTCCAGATAGGTATCGTTGGCAATAAACATATCATTTTTGATCATGCACTCCACAACCGGATGACGGCCTTCTTTGATATCGATCACGCCCTTTGTCGTGATCTTCGGCTTCACGTAATGATTTCGCTCTGCCACATAAGCAAGGGATGCAAATACATCCAGCCCGGCAATAGCCTTGGCTGTCTGCTGGACTCTCTGCATGTTGTCTCCCAGCGCGTCCCTGACCTGACAGAACAGCTCATATTCAAGTGAATACAACTTGTCCTCTGCATTCAAAATGGTATCTTCCATTTCCTTCAGCTTTGGCATCGTGTAACGCTCTGCATTAGTCAGTGTCTGTTTTCGGATATAGTCATCCGGTACCTGATCCTTGAAGGAATTGGAGACCTCGATGTAGTAGCCGAAGACCTTGTTGTAGCCGATCTTCAGCGTGCGGATGCCGGTGCGTTCCTTTTCCTTCGTTTCAATGGAGGCGAGCAGCCCCTTGCCGCCGGAGAGAATGTCGTGCAGGCGGTCGACCTCGGCGTTGAAGCCCTTGCGGATGAAGCCGCCCTCGCGCACGGAAAACGGCGGCTCGTCGATGAGCGTGTCGCGGATGCTCTGCGCCACGTCGGTGAGCGTGTCGAGCTCGTTGTCTAACTCATGCAGCCTGCCCGTCGTGAACGCCGTAAGCTGGGCTTTGACCTCCGTGATGCGCTCGATGGAGTTGCGCAGCGACGCAAAGTCGCGCCCGCCCGCCGTGCCGTAGCCAATGCGGCCCA
>ERZ780128.783-NODE-783-length-11624-cov-2.275045_pt1 | contig 11624 bp, 7 predicted proteins | sample MGYA00511170_ERZ780128 | MGnify/ENA primary metagenome ERZ780128 (study PRJEB29588, sample SAMEA1970465) | human gut metagenome | biome: human gut; feature: human-associated habitat; material: faeces | place: Denmark | collected 2008/2010 ...
GCGAATATTCTATGCTGCGAATAAAAAGAGACTGCACCAAAAAGAAATCCTTTTTGCGTCAGTCTCAGGAAGATACAGAATACTTGCGTAATATCTTCTCTGTCCTTTTACCTGAGAGATTCATACGAGAAATTCGTATGTTGCACCTTCGGCCCCCGGCTGATCCGGGTGTCTCCAGAGAGTCGATCCATTTACAGTTGCGCTGCAAACTACAGCACCTGAGAGTTTTACTCCTTCGGTAGACAAAATGTCTTTTCCTGCAAACTTCATTTCGAAATTGCCTATGGGCAATATGATATACGCAAATGTGATATTTTTCAAGAGAAAAATTAAATTTTTATAAAAATCCGCCGCAAAAGTCAGAACTCTGCGGCGGATGTATTCAAAATGCGATTTTTATCAGAACAGTGATGAGCTGCTTTGGCACAAGCTACAGCTGCTCGGCGCGCTTTAGGGCGTCATCAATATGAGCACAGAAGTTGTCGGCACCGACTTTTTCGATAAAGCCGTTTTTTTCCATGACACGCCAGGGTTGTTCGTTGACATGGGAGAAAATCAGCTGAATGCCCTTTTTCTGACAGTCCTCGTAGAGCTTTTCAAGGTTATGCATGGCGGTCGCGTCGATGGCGCTGACACTTCTCATACGAAGGACGAGACAACGGCGCTTTTCGTCGAGGGTGATTTTCAGAATCTTATCCGCAGCGCCGAAAAAGAGGGGACCACTGATTTCATAAACTGTAATGTGATCGGGTACAACGCGCAGGGCAAGGCTGTCCGCATCGTCGTCCTCATCGACATATTTCCAGCCTTCTACTTCTGTAACGTCGCTCATACGTTTCATAAACAGAATCGCAGCGAGCAGGATGCCGACCTCGATGGCAACGACAAGATCGAATACGACCGTCAGAACAAAGGTGCTGACCAAAACGATAATATCGCTCTTCGGAGAGGTTTTACAGAGGTTGACAAAGGTTTTGATGTCACACATATTATAGGCAACCATAAACAGGATCGCTGCGATAACCGGCATAGGAATCAGGGCAGCGTAGGGCATCAGGACAACCAGGATCAGCAGAAGGACAACAGAATGCACCATTCCGGCGATCGGAGTGCGTCCGCCGTTTTTGATGTTTGCAGCGGTTCTGGCGATGGCTCCGGTGGCGGGAATGCCGCCGAACAGAGGCGTCACCACGTTGGCGATGCCTTGGGCCATGAGCTCCTGGTTGGAGTTGTGCTTGTCCCCCGTCACGCCGTCGGCGACCGTTGCCGACAGCAGCGATTCGATGGCGCCCAGTACGGCGATGGTGATGGCTGCGGGCAGCAGTCCTTTCATCCCTTCCCATGAGAGGGCGGGGATGACCGCGTCGGGCAGTTGGGAGTTGATCGTGAATCGGTCGCCGATAGTTTCGACGGAGTCGATTCCGGCGTAGCGTTTCAGCAGATAGACGGCCAGCGTCATAACGACGATAGCGATCAGCGAACCGGGTATCTTTTTCGAGAAGCGGGGCGTGAGGGCGATGATGGCGACGCTGATAACGCCTACGGCCGTTGCCCAGAGGTCGATCGTCCCGAAATTCTGGAAGTAGACTATCCACTTCCCGGCGAAGTCGCCCGGCATTTCGGGGGTCGTGAGGCCGAACAGATCCTTGATCTGCGTGGTGAAGATCGTCACGGCGATACCGCTGGTGAAACCGACGACGATCGGGTAGGGAATGAATTTGATGATCGTCCCCAGGCGGAAGAGTCCCAGCAGGATCAGGAATACGCCCGCCATGATCGTGGCGACGGTCAGTCCCTCGATGCCGTACTGTTGGATGATGCCATAGACGATCACGATGAATGCACCTGTGGGGCCGCCGATCTGTACGCGACTGCCGCCGAGCGCCGATGTGAGGAAGCCGGCGATGATGGCCGTGATGATGCCTTTTTCCGGTGAAACGCCCGATGCGATGCCGAAGGCGATCGCCAGCGGCAGGGCCACGATGCCGACGATGATGCCGGCCATGAGGTCGGCGGTGAATTTCTCCCGGGAGTAGTGCTTCAGGGATGTGAGAAGTGCGGGTCTGAATTCGATCATCTCCGAATTTTTATTTTAAGGTTAATTTTAAGGTTGAAAAATGGTGGCGCAAAGGTAGTGAAAATGAGGGGAGGATAAAACAAACGGCTTCGTTTTTTATACCGCATGTATTCTGTTCATTGCGGAAATAAAAGACTATTATTCATATTTTCATCGTGTTACGTCTTTTTAGATTGGATTGGGAGCAGATCGATTCGTGTGTCTGCGCCGTATAAAAAGCCGGGGCGGACGGTTTCCGTTTAAGAGTCTGTTTTGAATTTTATAAATGAGTTAGACATTGGCTGAGAGAAAATGTTTCGGCTTTTTTGAACCTCTTTTCGGCATCTTCTTTCAGCAGGTGCTGAAAATAGTCCACTATTTACGCAACTTTCCCAAAAGAATCTACTCGAAAACAGCTCTCAAATAATCTCGACGTAAAATTCTAGCAGGTTCTAAAAATCGAGATAGAGGAAAATGAACACCTTCCGGCATGCAATGCCGGAAGGTGTCATACGGATTTTGTACTTTTATCGAACGTTATTTTTTCAGTTTCGCCAACTGTTCTTTCAGGCTGAAACGGTCGAATTCGTCGATAAGGTTCGTCATCAGCTCTTTCACGCTCTCGATCTTTTCGGCTCGCCAGGCATTGACGCCGGCGAAAGCGTATCCTGCCGACAGGTTGCCTTTGAAGGCGTTGTAGAGAGCCATGATGATGCAGTAGGGGCTGTGGGTTACGTCGCAGGTCTTGATACAGTTGAACGGACAGCTTTTGGGCTGTTTCAACCCTTGTTTCACCCGTTCCAGGAAAGAGTTGTGGATGGCCCGCCCCGGCATACCCACCGGACTTTGGATGATCTCTATGTCCTGTTGAGAGGCTTCGATGTAACTCCGCTTGAACTCCGTCGAGGCGTCGCACTCCTCCGTGGTGACGAAGCGCGTGCCCATCTGGACACCGTCGGCGCCCAACTCCATGATGCGATAAATGTCTTCGCCCGTGTAGATGCCGCCTGCTGCGATGACCGGGATGTGCGTGTCGTGCGCCGTGCCGAAACGACGGACTTCCGAAACGATTTCGGGCAGCAGCCGCTCCAGCGAGAAGTGTTCGTCGGTGATCTGTTCCGGCTTGTAGCCCAGGTGTCCGCCGGCCTTGGGTCCCTCGACCACGATCGCGTCGGGAACGTATTTGTAGTTGGCGAGCCATTTCTCGCAGATGAGCTTGGCGGCTCGGGCCGACGAAACGATCGGAGCCAACTTCGTCTTGCTGCCTTTGGTCAGGAACGACGGCAGGTTGAGGGGCATACCGGCCCCCGAGAAGATGATGTCGGCCTTCTCTGCGATGGCCGTTCTGACCATGTCTGCGAAGTTGGACATGGCCACCATGACATTGACGCCGATGATGCCTTTGGTCTTTTCACTGGCTTTGCGCAGCTCTTCGCGCAGGCCCCAGATGCTTGCCGTATTGTAGTCTTTGGAGTGTTCCCGGTAGATGACGCCCAGTCCGGCCGAGGAGATCACTCCCACACCGCCTTGATTGGCTACGGCCGATGCGAGTCCCGAGAGGGAGATGCCTACGCCCATACCGCCCTGAATGATGGGAAGACGGGCCAGCAGATCGCCGATTTTCAATGTTTTCATAGTTAAAGTTGCTTTGAATTTATATTTTCTCCTTTCTCTCCGTACGTCGTGCCCGCCGATCGTGCCGTATCGTTTGTCGATTCGGTTTTTCGTAAGTTTCTCCTTGAGCGGATGTTTCGATCGGTTTCAGGTTTTCCCGAAAGGCGGCTCTGTGCGGGGAGAGTGGAGCTTTTTGTAAGTTTTGGATCCCGGGTGCCCGTAAAAATATTGTATGTAGGGTCGGGACAGTTTGTATTTCTGTTATTGTTCCGCTGTCGGTGCGACGGTCAGTTCGAGCTCCTCGAGCCGTGCCACGGGGGCGATGTCCAGGGTTGCGATATTGCCGTTCATGTAGCGGTAGTATCCTGCCAGGGCGATCATCGCGGCGTTGTCGGTCGTGAATTTGAATTCGGGCAGGAAGGTGCGCCATCCCCGTTTCCTTCCCTCCTCCGTGATGCCGTTGCGGAGCCCTGAATTGGCCGATACGCCGCCTGCGATGGCGATGTCGCGGATCCCGTACTCCTTGGAGGCTTTTACGAGCTTGTCGAGCAGAATTTCCACGATGGTCGTCTGCAGCGAGGCGCAGAGGTCGGCTTTGTTTTTCTCGATGAAATTCGGATCTTCGGCCATTTCGTCCCGCAACGTATAGAGGAACGAGGTTTTGAGTCCCGAGAACGAGTAGTCGAAACCTTCGATGCGGGGTTTGGCGAAGCGGAACGCGTGCGGATCGCCCTCCTTGGCCAGTTTGTCGATCACCGGCCCGCCCGGATAGGGCAGCCCCATGACTTTGGCGCACTTGTCGAACGCTTCGCCCGCCGCGTCGTCGATCGTCGTGCCGACGATCTGCATGTCGAGCGGACCGTCCACTTTTACGATCTGGGTATGTCCTCCGCTGACCAGCAGGCAGAGGAACGGAAAGTCGGGGTGCGGAAGCTGTCGGTCGGGCAGGTCCAGAAAGTGGGAGAGGATGTGCCCCTGCAGATGATTGACCTCCACCAGCGGAATGTCGTGGGAGATCGAGAGTCCTTTGGCGAACGATACGCCCACCAGAAGCGATCCCAGCAGACCGGGGCCGCGCGTGAAAGCGATCGCGTCGATCTTGTCGATCGTCACGCCGGCCTCTTTCAGGGCCGTATCGACTACCGGGACGATATTTTGCTGGTGGGCCCGGGATGCTAGTTCCGGGATCACGCCGCCGTATTTTTGGTGCACGGCCTGCGAGGCGATTACGTTCGAGAGGAGTGTCCGGTCGCGGATGACTGCGGCTGAAGTGTCGTCGCAGGAGGATTCTATGCCTAAAATGGTAATGTCCATGTGATTTTTGTGTGGCAAAAAACTTTACAAAGATAGTGAAAGCCGAGAGAAAATGGGAACGAGTTCCCATTTTTTCCTAGGCGCATCCTATCCAAGACTATGTCAAAGATACGAATAAGCCGAGCGCAAAAGCAAATTTATTTGTGTTTTTCCGAGGCGGAATTATCCGAATAAAAATCAAAGATACGGAATAAAATCCGAAATGATTCGCCGATGTCCGTATTTATTTCGGGCGGCAGCCGATACCGGGTCTCTGTCCGGGCTTCGGAAAAACTCCGAAATGCGATTGGCAACAGGTTTGCGGTTCTGTATTGTACCGGGCGCGGATTTTTACCGGTCGTTGCGGGAGGGCTTCGCGACAAGTTCTTCGAACGGTGACTTTTGACGATAAATATCCGGTCTGCCGGATGTTAAATCCCGAAATTTGCTTAAATTTGCAATTTATTAAAAACGGTTTTGTCGGATAATGCGCAGGATAGTGAACATACTGGCCAAGATGGTGTCGGCGATCGTGCTGGCGCTGATCTTTCTGCCTCTGTTGGTCGCCCTGTTGTTCGAGATTCCTGCCGTTCAGAATTTCGTCGCTCGGGAGGCGACGGAAATAATCTCCCGCAAGCTCGGCACCCGCATCAGTATCGACCGGGTGGATATCGGCTTGTTTTACCGCGTTTCGCTCGACGGATTCTATGTCGAGGATTTCCAACGGGATACGTTGCTTTATGCCGGCCGTCTGGATGCCCGGATCAAGAGCCTCGGCCTGTTCGGGGGAGGGCTCGTTTTCAGCCGGGCCGAATTGTCGGACGCCCGTTTTTGCCTGCGCGAAACTCCCGACGGGGAGATGAACATCAAGCAGGTGGTCGATAAACTCTCCAAAAAGGACAAGGCCCGGGCGGAGGGAAAATTCAGGCTGGAGATCGAGCGTCTGGAAACGGATGGGCTGGATTTCTGCATGGAACGGCTGGAGCACCGCAATCCGTCGTACGGAGTGGATTTTGCCGATATGCACCTGATCGACATCCGGGCCGAACTGAAGAATTTCACCATCGACGGTCCGGTGATCCATACCGACATCGGGCGTTTGGCGATGCGCGAGCGCAGCGGATTTGTCGTCGAAGACCTGGCGGGCTGCCTTTGCATCGCCAACGGCTGTATCGATATCCGGGAGGGACACATTCGGACGGCGAAGTCGAATATCGAGTTGCCTTCGCTTTCATTGATTGGATTGGACTGGGCCCTTTACAAAAATTTCGTCGAGGAGGTGGACATCACGGCGCAGGTCGTCAATACGACGCTGTCGTCCGACGACATCGCCTATTTCTCGCCCAAAATGAAGGATTGGCACCTGACGCTGACCGACGTGAACGCTGATGTGAGCGGCCCTGTGGCCGATATGTCGGGATCGCTGCGCTCGGTCCGCACGGGAGCCGACACGAAACTGTCGGTCGATTTTGCGGCGCAGGGACTGCCCGATGTCGGAAAGGGGCATTTTAAGGCCGACATTTCCGAACTGACGACTTCGGCGGCGGATGTCGATCGGCTGGCGGCTGCCCTCACAGGCAAGAATTTGCCCGACGAGGTGCTGCGTATTGCAAAAAATGCGGGCAAAATCGGTCTTACCGGCAAATTCGACGGAACGCTCACGGCCTTTGCTGCGGATGCTGCGCTGGCGACCGAGATCGGCGGTGCGACCTGCCTGTTGCAGGTGAGCTCGCTGCGCGACGGCTGTCGCGGTGTGCTGGGCGACGTGAAAACGTCCAGTCTGCAACTGGGCGAGTTGCTGGAAAACGATCTGCTCGGTCCCCTCTCTCTGAATGTGCATGTAAACGGCGAACTCAGCTCGGAACACTCCGACGCCGAAGTGTCGGGCGAGATCCTGCGATTGGGGATCAACGGATACGATTACGATTCGCTCCGTATGAAGGGGCACCTGGTGAACCGGGAGTTCAACGGACTGATCGAAGCCCGGGACAGGAATCTGCGGTTCGATTTCAGAGGGCTGCTCGACCTGAACGATGAGCAGAGGCCCCGCTACGATTTTGCGCTGGACCTTGAGGAGGCGAACCTGGCGGCTCTGGGGGTGAATCGCCGCGATTCGGTGTCGGTGCTTGCCGCCCGGATCGCTACGCGTGCCGTCGGCCGTACGCTCGACGACCTGAACGGAATAATCTTCGTCCGTGATGTATCCTATCGTTATAACGACCGTGAGCTCGCGGCCGACAGCGTTGTGATCGTGGGTCGGAACAGCTTGTCGGACAAGTTTATTCGTCTGCGTTCCGATTTTGTCGATGCCGACTACGAGGGGAAGACCTCCTACAAGGAGGTGTTCGCCTACCTGCAACAGCGTTTCCGAGATTATGTCCCGACGCTTGACGGCGGTCCCGGCTGGCAGGCGCAGCATCCCGATACGGTAGAGTTGGCCGACGGATATTCCCAACTTACGGTCAATGTCCGGAAGATCAATCCGCTGGTCAATGCCGTTTCTCCCGGGTTACAGATCGCGGACGGATCGCAGTTGCTGCTGCGGATCAACCCGGCGAACGACAAACTTTCGTTCGAAGCGGCCTCGGATTACATCGAGCGGGGCCGGATGCTGGTGACACGTCTGAATCTGGATGCCCATAACCGGGGCGACTCGCTCGTTTTCGCGGCTTCGACCGAGGATCTTTATCTGAACAGTTTTCACATGAGCCGTGTCGGAATGAGCGGAGGGGCCAAGGATAACAAGCTGGAGCTGATTACCGATTTCGCGGATACTATCGGCGATGTTTCCGGACGGATCGGATTTCGTTCGGAATTTGCCCGGGGACGAGGTCCTGCGGGCCGGCAGATCGATCTGCGGCTGACGCCGTCGTACATCAGCCGGGGAGAGAAGACTTGGAATATCTATACGGACGGTATTACGGCAGATACTTCCCGGATACGAATCGACCGTTTTCGAATGGTCAATGCCGGGCAGCAACTGCTGCTCGACGGCGTCGTATCGCGTCGTTTGCAGGATTCGGTGCAATTGACGCTGCATAATTTCGAGCTGGCGCCCTTCTCGCAGTTCACCTCGTCGATGGGCTACCGTGTGGACGGTCGTACCAACGGTTCGGCGACGATGAAAGCGGTGCTCGGGGCCGGCGAGGTGCAGGCCGATATCGTTGTGGACAGCATTTCGATCAACGATCTCGCCGTTCCGTCGATCTGGCTGCGGTCCCGATGGGATTTCATACAGAACCGCGCGGGTATTCTGGTGCAGCAGCGGGAAAATCTCGATACTCTCGTTCGTGGTTTTTACGCCCCTTCGCAAAAGCGTTATTACGCCCGGGCTACCCTCGACGCAGTCGAACTTTCGGCGCTCGATCCCCTGCTGAAGGGGGTGGTCGAGCGGACCGGCGGCAATGCCGATGTAGATATCGCCCTGCGCGGTAGCGGTAAGGAGGCGAACCTTTCTGGGCAGATCGCCGTGCGCGATTTCACCACGACGGTGGATTTTACGCAGGTGACCTACACGATGCCCCGGGCCGTGATCGAGGTTAAAAACAATCATTTGATTGCCGAAGGCGTGCCGCTGTACGATCCGGAGAAGAACGAGGGCCTTTTCTCGATCGACCTCAATCTGGAACATTTGTCCAATATCTTCTATTCGGTGAAAGTACTGCCGAAAGAGTTGATGGTGCTCAATACCACTTCGAAGGATAACGACCTGTTCTACGGCCGGATTTTCGCTTCGGGTTCGGCGACGATCGCGGGCAGCAAGGGCGGTGTGAAAATGGACATCGTGGCTACCACCGAAGGCGATTCCGAATTTTATATGCCTCTGTCAGGACAGTCGAATGCGAAAACGGCCGATTTCGTTACGTTCGTCACCCCTGAACAGATCGATACGACCGACTATCTGGTGCGCAAGAAGCTGCTCTTCCAGCAGCAGGGGCGTAAAAAGGAAGCCGCAGGCAGCACGATGGATATTACGATGGCTCTCAATGTGCAGGACAATACCGCTTTCCAACTGGTGATCGACCCGACGGTCGGCAGTGCCCTGAAAGGTCGTGGCAACGGTATGCTCAACCTGCATATCAATCCGGGTAACGGTATCTTCAATATGTACGGCGACTATACGCTCATCGAAGGCAGTTTTCTTTTTTCATTGCAGAATATCATTACTAAAAAATTCATCATCGAGAGCGGTTCGATGATTCAGTGGACGGGCGAGCCTGTCGATGCGCGGCTCGACATCAATGCCGTCTATAAGCTCAAAACGTCGTTGCAGCCTCTGTTGAACACTGTAACCGCCTCTTCGGACGACGACCAGAGCGGTTCCCGGATTTCGGACCGTTCGGTGCCGGTCGATTGTAAGATCCATATCGGCGGTCGTTTGAGCAACCCGCAGTTGGATTTCAGCGTGGTCGTGCCCGTTACAGATATAGAAACGCAGGCTGCGGTGGCCAGCGTGCTCAATACGCAGGAAGCCCAGGCGCAGCAGTTCATTTCGCTGGTCGCACTGGGTACTTTCAGCAATTCCGGCAGTGCCAATATCGGTGCTTCGTCCGGTGTGGCAACGGGTCTGGAGATGCTTACCAACCAGCTTACCAACTGGTTTTCGACAGATGATTACCGGATCATCCTGAACTACCGGGCAGGCTCCGAAATGACCGGTGACGAGGTGGATTTCGGCTTCTCCACCAATTTGATCAACAACCGTCTGCTGGTCGAGGTCGAAGGCAACTACATCATCGACAACAAACAGGCCGTAAGCAACAATGTTTCCAACTTCATGGGCGAAGCGCATGTGACGTGGCTGATCGACAAGTCGGGCAACCTGCGTCTGAAGGCGTTCACGCAGACCATCGATCGTTTCGACGAGAACCAGGGCCTGCAGGAAACCGGTATCGGGATCTCCTATAAGGAGGATTTCAATAATTTCAAGGATCTGAAACAGCGTATTCGGGACCGCTTCACCAACAAGAAACGTCAGAAAAAGCGTCAGGCCCGCCGCGAGGAGCAGGCCCGGCGTGCGGCGGAAGAGGCCCAACGGCAGGAATTGCTTCTGCCGGAAGATCCGCCGGAGCCTGAATACGACTTGGAGCGGGATTGATACGGAAAAAGTAAAACTCGAATAAAATAAATTTAATTCACTCAAAAAGATTATGATTAGTTTGTTGCAGACCGCAGATGCGGTCGTTGTCGCGGAGCAGACCCGCATGGGACTTTGGCAGTTGTTTATGAGCGGCGGATGGCTGATGTGGGTTTTGTTGATTCTGGGAGGACTCACGATCTTTATCTTCGTGGAGCGCTTCATGGCGATCCGCAAGGCGTCGGAGTTCGATATGAATTTCATGAACCGCATCCGTGATTATATTTTGGACGGCAAGGTCGCTGCTGCGGTCGATCTTTGCCGCAAGACCAATACGCCGATCGCCCGTATGATCGAAAAGGGTATCGGCCGGATCGGTCGTCCGATGAGCGACGTGCAGTCGGCCATCGAGAACGTGGCGAACCTCGAAGTGTCGAAGCTCGAAACCAACCTGCCGATCCTGGCGACCATCGCCGGCGGCGCCCCGATGATCGGTTTTCTCGGTACGGTGGTCGGCATGGTGCAGACTTTTATGGATATGGCCGCTGCGGGCGGTACGGTCGATATGTCGCTCCTTTCGAGCGGTATGTACGTGGCGATGATCACGACGGTCGGCGGTCTGCTGGTCGGTATTCCGGCCTACTTCGGTTATAACTACCTGGTGGCTCGCATCGAGAAGCTCGTTTTCCGGATGGAGGCCAACTCGATCGCCTTTATGGATATTCTGAATCAACCCGTTCAAAAGTAATCTGTTATGGCAATCAAACGCGGATCCAAGGTCGATAAGTCGTTTTCGTCGGCTTCGATGACCGACCTGATCTTCCTGTTGCTGCTGTTCATGCTGATCGCTACGACGCTCATCAACCCCAATGCCATCAAGCTGATTCTGCCGAAAAGTTCGAATCAGTTGAAGGACAAGGCAATGACGACGATTTCGATCCAGGATACGGGACATGGATACAGGTATTATGTCGAGACGGAAAACGTCGGCTCGCGCGAGGGCGTGGAGAAAGCCCTCAAGTCCCGGCTGGCGGGACAGGAGAACCCTACCGTTTCGCTGCATTGCGACAAGTCGGTGGCTTTCGACGAAGTGGTGGCCATGATGCGCATGGCCAAGGCCAACAATTTTACGCTCATCGCGGCTACCTCGCCCGAATAGAGTGAAACCCGGGGAATGCCGCCCTGCGGTGTTTTCCTTGTGAGAATTGACCGATGTATTATTACGATCCGAATAACGATAAATCGAACGCGCGTCGTTGGGCAAGCCTCGCAGCTTTGCTTTATGCGCTGTCGATCGCGGCGGCTTTCCTGTTCGTGTCGTTCGATATGGGGCGGGACGAGCTGCTTCCCGGCGAAGGGTTGCTGATCGATTTCGGGACGACCGAAACCGGTCTGGGCGACCGGGACCTGTCGGCTACCGATGTGCAGGCACCGCCGCAGCAGGCGGCGGCCGAAGCGTCGCGGCAGCAGGTCGAATACGTGACCAGCGAGCGGGAGGAGATCGCCGTGCAGACACCGCAGCCGGAGAAGAAACCCCGCGAGCGGGAGACTCCGGGACAAACTCCGCAGCGCAGCGACGCGCAG
>ERZ780128.788-NODE-788-length-11596-cov-2.515640_pt1 | contig 11596 bp, 12 predicted proteins | sample MGYA00511170_ERZ780128 | MGnify/ENA primary metagenome ERZ780128 (study PRJEB29588, sample SAMEA1970465) | human gut metagenome | biome: human gut; feature: human-associated habitat; material: faeces | place: Denmark | collected 2008/2010 ...
CCCGTCGCCACAGCGATGCCGCCCACGGCAGCACCGACGGCAACGACCTTCCAGTTTACTTTGTCGAGGTGTCTCACGACGTTGTCCATCGCCTTCCCGAGGGAGGGGTCGATGGTGCCGGCGAAGCTGACGACGGCCTGCATGATCTTGTTTTTGCCTGCCATCAGTGTCACCTCCTTCTGTATTTCCTGAAGTTATTCCGGGGCATTGAGGCGGCCTTGTCGCGTTGCCGCTTGGCCTCCTCGGCTGCCTCGTAGTATTCCATCAGGAAGTCGGTCAGGCGTTCCCGTCGGAGCTCGCCGACTGAGGTGTGGAAGGCTCGAGAGTAGTCTCGGACGAGCTCTCCGAGCCGCTTTCCTCGGATTGTGCCGCCGACCTCGCCGTAGTAAAATTTCGGCCGATCCTCATAAGCTCCATGACGTCGGGGCCGCTGATGCGCTCGAGGTCGCTGACGTCGATGTCGCTGTTGACGGCGACGATCGCCATCATGGCGAGATAGGCGTGCAGGGAGTAGTCGAGCTCGCAGGCGCCGGCGCTGCCGCCGCCCTTGTTGGAGGTCGCGCGGAGCTTGCGGGCCTCAGCATCGGCAAACATTCCCACGGTGATCGCGTCGGTGTCATAGGTCAGAGTCTTGACCTTTTTGCCGTTGATGGTGATGGGGTTCTGGAGTGTCATCTTTTCCATGTGTGTCTCCTTTCGATAAATAGAGGGCGCCGCCCGGAGGCGACGCCCTTCTTGTTACAGGACGCTGCGGATGTCCTTGGCGTAGTCGACGCCGCCGACGCGCAGGATCGTGTTGAGCTGGTCAATCAGCCAGTATTCAGCGCCTCCGACGTAGAGCTGGTAGCGGCTCACGGCAAACGTGGCCTCGTTCTCGCTGGTGTTGCCGGGATCCACGGAGAGGCCCGGGATGCCCTTAGAAACGCAGCGGAGGAACGCCTTGCAGCCTTCGGTCTTGGTGGAGCCGTCGGAGAGCTTGACGTCCTGCGCCCAGCGGATCTCGATGGTCTTGCTCTCGAGTTTCATCATGTTCCGCAGGCCGAGGTCGATGCCGATCTTGGTGATGGATGCCTCCATCGCCTCGATCTGGCCGGGCAGCGGCGCCGTGTAGGTTCCCATCGCCTTGAAGTCAGCCGTCACAAGGTTGACGGGAGGCAGGGCGATGGTCACGTCCTTGGCGGCGAGAACGCCGTCCACATAGACGGTATCGGCGAGGATGGGGCCCTTCAGGTCGAGCCACAGGTTTGCCATTACTCGTCACCTCCTTCGTAGTAGACGGAGAAGCCCGCGTCGGTGTAGGCGACGTAGACGCTCGCAGACTTGAGGGGCGGGGTCGGGGTGACGGCGATGTCCCAGCGGAAGTCGCCATTCATCACGTCGGTGGTGCTGTTCTCGCTCTCGAGGAACAGGATCACAGGGGATCCGAGCAGCGCGCCCATGCTGACATAGCCGTCGAGCTTCTCCTGCTCGCGGTTGATGATGCGATCCTTCAGCGCGCGGGTCATAGGGCTGTCGATCTCAGGGCTCCACTCGCGCTGAAAACTATTGGTGATGTGCATGAGCATACGCATGGAGACGTCAAAGATCGCGCGAGGATCCACATCTGCACCGTATGTGTAGGCGGCCGTATGGTCGCCCCACAGTACCCACTCGCCTCCCCATGCGACGGCGGTGCTGATGCCGTTCTGCGTCAGCTCCTTGCCGGTCTGCTGGTCGAAGCCGCGGTTGTTGGCGTTGGCCCCGAAATACTGCTTGATGACGGGGATCGCCTTGTTGCCGCAGGTCTCCATCGGGACGCTGTTGTGGCTGAAGTCGGCGCGCATGAGCTCGACCACGGCCAGCGTGCTCAGGTGGAACACGTTGCCGAGGTTGTCCACAGCCTGCGGCCAGTAGACCTTAGAGCGCTCGCCGGTGAAGGCGTTGGCCTTCTTCCATGCGATCGCCTTGGTGATCGTGTCGACCGCCTGCGCGGTGCTGTCCACGAGGGGCAGGTCGGCCACGACGAAGGCGTCCCAGTGGCCGTTGATCTTCTTGCAGGCCGTCAGCATGGCGTTGTAGACGGCAGGGCTGTGACTCCAGCCGGGGGCTGCGATCAGATTGCAGACCGCGAACTGCTCGGGATAGAGCAGCGCGATCGCGCTTAGGCCGCTGTACTCGCCGGAGGAGGTGACGCCGCCGATGATGTCGCTGTCTGCGATCTCAGAGTCGTCCACCTCACTGAAGCTGGCCGTCAGGCTGCCGGCGAGCTGCGCGTCGTCCTTCAGGCTGGTGATGATGACCGTGCCCTTGGTGAAGTTATAGTCCACAGCGTAGTCGGTGTCCTCGACGTAGTTGCCGCTGTCATTCTTTGCGATGGTCAGGGTGTCGAGGATGATCTTGTCGCTGGCGAACTCGGCGCGGCCGCCGGTGAAGGTGAGGGCCTTGGTGGTGGCCGCCTCCTTGCGGTGCTTGCCCGCGGAGGGGTCGAGCACATTGATGACGTAGATCGGGCCGATGTTCCCGAGGGTGTTGTTGAAATGCGCGTACACGGCCTCGCACAGGGTAAAGGTGCCCCAGTCGGACGAGTAGCCGATCTTCTTCTGAGCGTCGACCAGACTGGTGATCTTGATCGGCGCGTTGATGATGCCGGCCTCGCCGAAGCCGCGCACGAGGTTGACGGGTGCCGTGCCGATATAGACCGGCGTGGTGCCCGCCTGCACGGCGCTCTGTGCCACGGTCTCGCCGATGTGGCCGTAGGCGCCGTAGAGGTATTCGTTTGCCATCTGCTTATCCTCCTTTGCATGAAATTAGAGCAGCCGAGCGGCTGCCCTTAAAGCAGGTGTTGGTAGCTTTTCGGGTTGCGGGTCAGTGTCTCCTCGATGGAGAACTCAGCCCATGCAAACCAGTACGGGTAGAAGTCAGGGACGGCGTCTTGCTCCGTGACGGGGCCGAAGGTGATGCCCTTCTCCTTGATGACGCGGAGGTCGCCGAGGTACTCGGCGTTTTCAATCAGCCGGAGAGCTGTGTCCACAAAATTCCATGCGTCACGCCAGCCCTCTCCGTTCTTCACGAAGTAGGAGGCCGCCGCCTCGTTGTATTGCTGGATGTAGGTGCCGCTGCCGTCGCCCTTCGGCTTGAAGATGTCGGGCCCGTGGTAGCCGGGATCCCACGCTGAGAAGCAGAGCCGGATCTTGATGTCTCGGGCACTCTGGAGCAGGTCGTCGTCGCCCTGAACGATCTGCACGCAGACCGACGGGATCGGCGCGGCGATGTTCGGGGGCGTCCTGTCCTTCGATGGTACGAAAAGCGAGAACGCGGCCGGGTTTACCAGCTTGTATGGGTAGGAGGCGTCCGTTGCGTTGTCGTCGGGGAGCTTCAGCTTGACCAGAGGGCAGACCTCGGCGGTCAGCCAGTCCCGGACGGTTTCGATGCTGTTGACGATGGACATGGGGCACCTCCTACATGGTGACAGTCTGGCCGAGGGCCACGGTGGCGATCCCCATGTCCTCGCTCCAGTCGTTGACGATGTACTCGCGGCCGTCGACGTTGAGCCCTTCGCCCGCCGGGCGCCGAGCGGGCAGATCCTCGACCGCTGCGTAAAGCAGCAGAGAGGACTCCGCGACGCTCAGCTCTTGCCCCCCTTGGCGTTCCTTCAGGGCGTTGTCGTCCAGCACGGCGGCGATGGCTCTGCCTTCGACGGTGTGCTTCTCACCGAACTCGTCGAGATTGAGAAACGTGCGCCGACGGTCAGCCTCGACCATCGCCTTGAAGCTGAAGGCCATCAGACGGGATCGGCGGCGCCGATCTGAGGGGGCTCCTCGTCGTCGGCACCGTCATCAGGCTGCTCGGCCTTGGCGGCCTCGATGGCAGCGATGACGTCGGCCTTCTTGCGCATAGCAGAGGCGTCCACGCCATAGCGCGCGGCCACTTCCTTCAGCTCGTCGAGCTTCATGTCCTCGTTGTACTCAGGGGCCTCGTCGGCCGCTGTGTTGGTGCTGGCAGGCTCGTCGGCGTCGTCGCCGGGAGCTGGTGCGGGCTGCTCGGCAGTCTCGCCCAGCTCGCCGATGTACTTGGCGACGCCTTCCTTCACCAGACGGGCCTCCAGCTCGTCGTCGAACTTCTGAGGGCCATCTGCTTCAGTGATGGGGATCACCTTGCGGCCGTTATAGTAGCCGAAGGTGCCCTTGATGATCTGGATCATGCTCTGCTCCTTTCTGCTGCGCTCAGTCCGTCAGGACGTCCGCAACGATGAACGGGTTCTTGTTGTTGGGGATCATCAGCGGGCGGCTGGAGATGGTCAGCGTGCGGCTGTTGCCTTCGGCGCTGCTCACATACTTCGGCACGCGGCGGCCGGCGTAGGTGTGGAACTCGCCGTCGCTCTGCTCGACCTGAGAGACGGCGCCGTAGGCGGTGCGGCCAGCGCCGGGAGCGGTGAGGACGCACTTGCCGGACGGGATGTAGAGCTTGTCGTTGCCCTCGTCGTCGGTGTAGGTCAGGTCGTAGGAGATGACGCTGATGATGCGGCCGAGGACGTTCAGGCGGGCCACGATGGCAGCGCCGTCAGGCAGCAGCTCAGGCTCCACGTTGCCGATCTCGATGCGGCGGTTGTCGAGGAGCTTCTGCACGGCTGCGTCGTTGATGATGGTGTCAGCCACGTCCGGGGAGCAGACCAGATCAGAAGCGCGGAGGCCGCGCTTGGTCAGCATACGGATCATGGCCTCCAGATCCTTCAGGATCTTGCCGCCGGTGGCGTCCCACTTGGCCGTCGGGGTGTAGGTCGCGGGGTTGCTGGCCTCGGAGTAGAAACGGATCTCCATCTCGTCGGCCTTGTCGACGTCGTCGGCGATGTGCTTCATCACGCAGCCATTGGTCAGCATGGTCTCGGCGGCCATCGCTTCTTCGCGGTTGGTGATGAGCTCGCCCAGCTCGTCAGCGTCGCGCAGGATGAGGGTCTGCTGGCGCTGCTCAGGGGTGAGCTGAGAGTAGAGAGCCTCGCCGAAGCCGCGCTTGCGCAGCTCGTCGAGGGTCAGGACGCGACGGGGAGCCACGAAGGGCGGGGTGTAGCGTTCCATATTGTAGCCGGCGCGCAGGACGGTGACGCCGCCCTTGCGAGGGGCCACGAAGGGCGCCAGCTTCTTGCTGCCGTCACGGAACTCGACGAGCACGTCGTCGGTGGCAAAGATGTCGCTCGCGTCGTTGGTGGGGAAGTAGCGGTCACGCAGGAAGGTCGCAGCAGGGGTGAGCTGCTGCACGGCCATGAGCAGCGTGTGGGTGTCGTAGAAGTTAAAAGGCATTTTGTTGTCCTCCTTCTCTTAGTATTCGATGGCGTCGGAGAGCAGGATGCCGGCCTTGCGCAGCTCCTCCTCGTCGGTCGCCTTCAGGGTGTAGCCGCTTGCGACGGCCAGCTTGTTGCGGGCGAAGTGGCCGGTGCGGTAGGCCAGCACAGTCACGTCCGCGGTGGTGCCGACTTCCACGTCCTCGGCGAGGATGCAGTTGGCGGTCAGGGTTTCGTTGGTGGTCGCGGTGGAGCCGAGGATCACCAGCTTGCCGTCGTCGGCGGTGCCGGCAGACAGGGCCAGCACGGTGCCGCGCTTATAGGTGGCTGCGGCGGTGGCCTCCTTGCGGATGGTCACGGTGAACACGTCAGCGACGGGCTCGTTGGCAACAATCAGACCGTCATAGCCGACGCTGCCGAGGTTTTCGTCCAGTCTCTTGCTCATTACTTCTTACCTCCGTTCTGAGACTTGGTGGAGTTGTAGAGGCCGACGATGGCGTCCACCTTTGCCTTGTCGTCGTTTTCGCTGCCTTCCTCGCCGCCGTTAGGGGCAGCGCCGACGCCGGCAGCGCCGGACTCGTCGTTGTCAGCCTTGGCGTCCTTCAGGTGCTTGGCACCGAGGGCCGCCTGCTTCTGCATAGCCTTGAGCGCGAGCTGCTCAGCGGTGCAGGGGGTCTCGCCGTACTTGGCGTCCCTGACGAGCTGCGCGTCGCCCACACTTGCGGCGATGCTGTCGATGGCCTCGATGCGGGCGCGCTCCTGCGTTCTGGCAGTTTCGGCCGCCTGCTGCTCGATCTGAGCCACGACGTCGGGGTGCTGTGCTCTCATTTCTTCGAGGGTCATGGTCTTGTTGTCCTCCTTCTTGGGGCCGTCGTTCTTGGCGGCCGCGTGTTTATTTCCAGCCGCAGGGGCGGCGTGGATGCTGTTGTCGATGGGGATCGTCCCCGGGATGTGTCTGAAGCCCTTGACGTCGTGCCGGATGCCGGCGACGAGGAGCACCTTCTTGTCGGCGCTCAGGGTGACGTCGGGGCCTTCGTCTGTGAGCAGGGTGTCGGCAAAGCCGTTGTCAATGGCCTCCTGCCCGACCATCCACGTCTCGCGGGTCATCATGCTGCGGAGCTGGTCGACCTCGAGGCCGGTCTTGGCGTGGTAGATCTCCGCGATGGCCCGCTCGCTCGCGTCGAAGTCCTTCTGGAGCTTCTTCAGGTCTGCGAGGGTGTAGTAGTCGTAGAGCAGCCCGGCGACGCCGTGGATCATCACCATGCTGCCGGGATAGACCTGCACCTCGTCACCTGCGCAGGCGATGACACTGGCCGCGCTGGCCGCGATGCCTTCCACGACGACGACCTTGTGGCCGGTCAGGCCCTTGATGGCGTTGTGGATGGCGATGCCGGTGTAGAGGTCGCCGCCGCAGCTATTGATCTTGATGGTGATGTTGCTCTTGCCCTTGACGGCCGCGAGATCCTCCATGAAGCTCTCGGGCGCGATGTAGAGGCCGGGCTCGGGCTCGCCCGTCCACCAGTCCACAGGCTGACGGCTCACGACGTCGCCGTAGAGGGTGATCTCGCCCTCGTCGTCGCCGATGCTGGCGACGTTCCAGAACTTGATCGGCGTGCCCGCAGTCTGAGGCCCGGCGCAGAGCCGGGGAGTGTTATGCGTTCTCATGCTTGTCTCCTTCCTTGATGCTTTTGATGGCCTCGGCGACGATTGCCTCCCGCAGAGCTGCGGAGATCGTGCCGCTGGCCGCTGTGCTCTGGTCAACCTGCCCCTGCGCTGCGCGCAGCTTCTCGTTTTCCCGAGTGAGCTGGTCGACGTTGGCGTCCCACTGACCGCCGTTGAGTCGGATGGTCGCCTGCTCTCTGGTCGTGATGCCTTCGCCGATGGCGAGGATCTCGGCCGTGATCTCCTTCGTCGGGTCGAGCTGTCCCTGAGAGGGGCCGATCCACTCGGCGCCGAGGTATGCGGCGCGGATCGCCGGATCTGCGAAGAAGCCCGGGGCGCTGATGCGGCCGCGGGCGACGGCTTCAGAGAGCCAGATCTCATATACCGGCGTGCAGAAGTCATCGACAAACCACTTGCGCCTCATGCGGAACGCCTTCCACGCCTCCATCAGGGCGGCGCGGCTGGCGCTGTACGAGCTGTTGAAGCTCTTGAGCAGAAGGTCGGCCGGGATCTCGAGCGCGGCGCCCACCTGTTCACAGATGGCGCGCAGGAAGGTGTTGAAGCCACTGGCCGGCCGCTTGGGGTCTGCAAAGGTCACGTCCTCGCCGGGCTCCATGATGTTGATCTGGCCGGGGCCCATCTCGTACTCGTTAGGATCTCGGCTCACCTCCGGCAGGCTGCTCCCGACCTCGTTGAACGGGTTGTCGCCGGCGCCTGCCTCGGTCTTGATGAAGGCCGTGAAAAACGACTCGACGACCGCCGCAGTCAGCTCGCTCTCGGTGTAGCGGCGAAGCTGGAGCAGGGGCTCGATGACCTGCGCGAGATAGCTGACGCCGCGGTATTGATCCGGGCGCTCGCTCTCCATGACGTGCAGGATGTTCGGCAGGCCAGTCCGCTCGCCGTATGCCTGAACACGGGCCCACGTTGTCGTCGTGCTGCCGAGCTCGAAGGGGTAGGTGCTGCGGATGTGGTACGCCTCGATCTGGCCGTCGCCGTTCACCTCGACGCCGTCGTAGATGGTGTTGCCGTTGGCCGCCTTGCCGGTGGTCAGCAGCATCGGGGTGATGATGCCGGAGGTCGTTGGCGTGGCGACTCGGTCGGCCTCGATCAGGTGCAGGCGTAGCGAGTAGGGCGTGAGCAGCGTCGGCTCGTACTGCTTCACGACGGCGAACACGTCGCCGCTGACCAGCCACGAGGAGAGTGCGAGCTGCTGCATGGCTGCGAAGTTGTTGACGCCGGTGGCGTCGCACGCCCTTTTGTTCTCAGACCAGAGAGCGAACTCACGCTCGGCCTGAGCCTGCCATGCGTCGGCGGCCTCCTGCGTCATGCCGAGCGCCTCGCGGTCGATCCGACTCTTGAGCTGGAGGCCGATGCCGACGACGTTGGTGCGGTTGGTGCGGATGGCAGAGGTGGCGATCGGGGCCGCCATGTAAAGCATCCGGGCACGCTGCCGCAGGGTGTAGTTGTTGGCGTCGATGTCCTCCTTCGGGCTGCCGCTCATAGCTCTGAAGCCCTTGGTCGCCTTCTTGTGCCAGCTCGCGCCGGCGTCGCCGTAGCCCTTATTCACAGGGCGCGGCTGCTGCCGCCTGTTCTGCGGGCGGCTTCTGCTTTTTCTTTTGCTGATGGTGCTCACCTCCTTCATGGTGAAGATGGCCGAGTCGGGAGAAAAGGAGCGAAAACTCCCGGCGTCGGCCTATGAAAAAAGCCCCTTTCGGGGCTTCTTTCACCAGTCTCGGGGCACTACTCCCACAGCTTTTCGCGGCTTCTCGCCGTTCAGTGCGGCCTCGAGGGCTTCGATGTCTGCCTCGAGCTGTTTGATGGCGGCCCGGATGGATCCGAGGTCGGTGTTGTAGCGGGCCAGATTGCGCGAGCCGATGCCGTATCTCTGGACGCCTCCGTCCAGCATCTCGGCCTCTCGCTTCAGGTAGAGCTCCAGCCGGTTCCTCTTGATGGAGAGCTGGTACTCGATTTGTTCGCGTGTCTTTCTCATTGTGGTCTGTCCTCCTTACCAGTCGTCGAAGGCGTCGGCCCGGTTGTGCCGTTGCCGCTGCCGTCGCTGCTGCGGGGCCTTCGGTTTTTCCTCCAGCCCTTGCAGGCGGCGCTCGATGGCGTCCATGTCGGGGTTGATGATCTTGAGGCCGGCGTTGGCGTAGTCGCGGCAGTCGAGGGCCTCGTTGCGGTTGTGCCCGGGCAGCTTCTCCCATGCCCAGCGGTCGCCGCGGCGCGTGTGCGTGAGCACCAGCTTCTCGGAGAGGAGCCCGTTGAAGAAATTGAGGTCATAACCGGCGTCGGGGTGCCGGTTGAAATGGCAGTATTTTGGCCCGGGCTCCTGCACCTTCAGATTAGCCATGATCGTCGCCTTGCCGGCGTCGACGCCGATGGTGTAGAGCCAGCAGGTGATCCGCTTGTTGTCGCGGATCGGCACCTTGCTCGGGGGCGAGACGAAGGGGATGCCGTCGCCGCCCTTGCCCTTGATGGCAAAGACGCGCTTGCCGACGCGGGCCCGGCACGCCTCATAGACCTCTTGGGTGAAGTGGCCGCCGGAGTCGACGCAGGTGATGGAGATCTTCAGGCCGCGGCCGTTTTTGAACTTGTAGACGTGGTCGACCACGTCGTCGAGTCGCTGCCAGACCTCCGGGGTGTCTGGCCGGCCCATGATGTAGCCCTTGACGACGCCCCACGTCTCGCCGTACTTCCCGTGGCCGACTACCTCGTATTCGAGGCGGTTGTCCTGAGTGTCGACGCCGCAGGTCAGCACGAGCACGCCGTCAGGCAGCTCCACAGGGGTGCCGTCCGGGCGGGTGCCGTAGTCCTCACGGCGGGCGAGCATGGTGTCCTCGTCCTCGAGGTCGCCGCGATCTTCCCACAGTTGGCCGAGCAGGGTGTTGTAGACGACCTTGAGGCGCTGCGGGTCATCCTTGGCGTCGAGGAACTTGAGGACGATTTTCTCCCACGGAGTCCACGGGCTCGAGAAGGCATTGAGCCAAAAAGAACGGACGCCCTTCTTGTAGGCGTCCGGGTTGTCGGCGATCCACTTGGCAGGCTGCTTTCGCATGGTGTCCTCGGGGATCAAGCAGCCGCACGCCGGGCAGCTCCACGAGACGCCGCTCTTGAGGCTCCACGACTTTTTCCCGCGGATCCTCTTGGCCTCCGGGTCGAAGTGAATATTGTCGAACACGATCTCGCTGTACTCCCCGCACTCGGGGCAGCGGTGGCACCAGCGTTCCTGCGTGCCTTGGTAAAAACTCGTTTCGATGTTGCTGTTGCCCTTGATGGTCGGGGTGGAGACCTCGACCGCCTTGGCGTTGTAGAATGTGGCCTGACGTGCTTCGGCCAGCGCCCACGGGTCGCCCTCGGTGCCGGCACTGGTCGCCCAGCGGTCACGCTCGTCGCCGATGATATAGCGGGCAGGCGTGGAGGCCAGAGCTGAGGCACTGTTGGAGCCGGTCAGGGTGAGCATCCCGCCCGGGAACGACTTCTGAAGGATCGTGTTGCCGCTGTCCTTGGCCTTGACGTCGTGCACCTTCGCCTTCAGGGGTTTGCTGTCGCGGATCATAGGGGCCACGCGGAGGCGGCTGAACTTCCGGGCGTCGTCGATGGTCGGGTGGACGTAGAGGATGCTGCCGGGGTCTTGGTCGATGATGTAGCCGATGATGTTGAGCTCGAGCTCAGACTTGCCGACCTGAGAGGCGGCCACCATGACTATTTTGTGCACCTTCGGATCCGTAAAGGCCCGCATGGGCTCCTCGAGGTACGGGGTGCGCTTGGTACGCCACGGGCCGGCCTCGGCTGAGCTTTCCGGGGAGAGGCGGCGGTGCTTGTCAGCCCACTCGTCCACGGTCAGGCTCTCAGGCGGGGCGAAGCGTTTGACCGCTCCGGCGATGGCGGTATTGAGCTTCGCGGCGGCTTTTTTAGTCGTCCGCGTCATCGGCGAGCTGCTCGCCCCAGCCTTCCCGATCCCTTACTCGCCGGGCGTACACCTCGGGATCGTATTTATAACCGGCCAGCTCCGTCAGGATCTTGTAGACCTCTGTGCGGATGATCTCAGACGCCTCGGCGGGTGTTGCTGCGCCGGTGACGTCGACGGCCAGACGGCCCGGCAGGGCCACGAGCATCGACCTGATATTGTAGACGAGGTCGGTCATCACAGCCTCGACGTCCTCGCTGCGGTGCATGGTGCCCTCGAGCTCACTGAGCTGGAGGGCGGCGATGTCTGCCTTGCTGCGCTTGAGGTCAGCCTCAGCCTCCAGACGCCGGCCCTCGATCTCGCTGTCCTTCTTCGACGGCTCCCGGCCGTTGGCCTTGGCCGTCAGGTATCGGATGTACCTCTGGATCGTCGGCAGCAGGTCATAGCGGTTGGCGTTGCCTTCCTTGACCGCGGCGATGACGCCATCCTTGGTGAGCTGCTGCACTCGGCGGGGCGTCATGTCGAACAGGGCCGCGATGGTCTTGCTGTCGACGAGCTTGTTGTTGGTTGGGTTCGGCATGGCGTTCCCTCCTTTCTGCCGCTCGGGCGAAACGAAACGGCCCGAAAAAAATTTTTCCCGGCTGCGCGTTTTTTGGGCTCGCCAGCACCGCAGGCCAGAGGGGCCCGTCACAGTACCTTGCGGCGCTGTGCGTGGCCGTGGAGGTGTCTGCGCGGCGCTGTGGACGCGCTGTGCGCGTCTGGCGGTGTGGGCC
>ERZ780128.792-NODE-792-length-11560-cov-2.270839_pt1 | contig 11560 bp, 6 predicted proteins | sample MGYA00511170_ERZ780128 | MGnify/ENA primary metagenome ERZ780128 (study PRJEB29588, sample SAMEA1970465) | human gut metagenome | biome: human gut; feature: human-associated habitat; material: faeces | place: Denmark | collected 2008/2010 ...
CCGTGAGGCGGCGCGCAAGCCTTCGGTATCCGGCTTGTCTTTTTTGCGTTTCGAGTTGGATGATACCGATCATCCGGACAGTCTGAAACAAGCGTTGTGGGCGGTTTATGATTCCGTCTATGCCGGTTATTTGCCGGGGCATCCTTACCATGCCGTTGTGGACGCTTCGCGCCAATTCCGGACATTGACCGAAGGGAAACCTTATCCCGATTATGAGATTACAGGGGACGACGGTCGTCCTTTGCGGATGTCCGGCCTGATACGCGGCAAGATAGCCTTGGTGGACTTGTGGGCTTCGTGGTGCGGCCCGTGCCGTGCGAATTCCAAATCCATGATTCCCGTTTATGAGGAGTTCAAGGACAAAGGCTTCACGGTGGTGGGCATAGCCCGCGAGAAGTGCCGGAACGACATGGAGCAGGCGGTGCGAAAAGACGGCTACCCTTGGGCTTGTTATGCCGAGGTAGAAGATGCCAATAATGTATGGGCTTTACACGGTATAGGAAACTCCGGTGGAGGCACTTTCCTTGTCGACAGCGACGGTATCCTGTTGGCCGTCGGTGCTTCGGCTGACGAGGTGCGCGAAATCTTGCGGAAGAAGTTGGGTGGTAAATCGGGGCATTGAGAAACCGTGTCCGTTGAAAACAGCCTCCCCCGGAAACGTATTTGTCAGCGTTTTCCGGGGGAGGTTGGGCATAATAGGGGATGGCCGTGGGGCGTGGTGGAAACCGAAGCCACGGCTACCGGCACTTATTTCGATGCGTCCAACGCCTGTTGGATGTCTTCGATGATGTCTTCTACATTTTCTATACCGACTGACAGGCGAATCAGGTCGGGTGCCACCCCGGCTTCGCGCAACTGTTCGTCGGAGAGCTGGCGGTGCGTATGGCTAGCCGGATGCAATACGCACGTGCGGGCGTCGGCCACATGCGTCACGATGCAAATCATCTTCAAGCTGTCCATGAACCGGATGGCATCTTCTTTTGTGCCTTTCAGGCCGAATGCGATGACACCGCAAGACCCGTTCGGCAAGTATTTTTGTCCTAACTCATAATATTTGTTGCTTTTCAGACCGCAGTAGTTCACCCAAGCCACACGTTCGTTTTGCTCCAGGTACTCTGCTACGGCTTGTGCGTTGGCGCAGTGCTGCCGCATACGCAGATGCAGGGTTTCAAGGCCGAGATTGAGCAAGAATGCGTTTTGGGGGCTTTGGATGGAACCTAAGTCTCGCATGAGTTGCGCCGTGGCTTTGGTGATGTAAGCCATCTTGCCGAAAGCGTCGGCATAAGTCAACCCGTGGTAGCTTTCGTCTGGTTGGCAAAGTCCCGGGAACTTGTCGGCATGGGCGTTCCAATCGAAGTTGCCGCTGTCCACTATGGCACCGCCTACCGATGTGGCGTGTCCGTCCATATATTTAGTGGTGGAGTGGGTGACGATGTCTGCTCCCCATTCAAACGGGCGGCAGTTGATCGGTGTGGCAAAGGTGTTGTCCACAATCAAGGGCACACCGTGTTTGTGGGCCATCCGGGCGAAGCGTTCTATGTCGAACACGTGGCCACCCGGATTCGAAATGGTTTCGCCGAAAAAACATTTCGTGTTCGGACGGAAAGCGGCTTCGATACGTTTGTCGTCCCATTCCGGATCTACAAACGTGCATTCGATGCCTAACTTTTTCATGGTGACTCCGAACAGGTTGTATGTGCCTCCATAAATAGTGTTAGAGGTGACGAAGTGGTCGCCTGCCTGACAGATATTGAATACGGCATAGAAATTAGCCGCTTGTCCTGAAGACGTCAGCATGGCGCCTACGCCTCCTTCCAGTTCGGCAATCTTGGCTGCTACGGCATCGTTTGTGGGGTTTTGCAATCGGGTATAGAAATATCCCGTGTCTTCCAAGTCGAACAAACGAGCCATTTGTTCGCTGTTGTCATATTTAAAAGTAGTACTTTGATAAATAGGTAAAACGCGCGGTTCGCCTTTCTTGGGCGTCCATCCGGCCTGTACGCAAACAGACTCTCTTCTGAGTTTCTTTTCCATTTTGTGTCTACAAATTGAATTCTATTTCTTGTCGATTTTAAGTTTCTTGATTCTTGTCGGTTGCGGCTTCTTATCCTGTAGCGTATCCTGTTGCCATATCGGTACAGGGTAGGTCACTATATCCTGATATTCTAAGTGTAGCTCCGGAATTTCCTCGGCATCTTCCGGTCTGAATGGGATGCGATTGGGATGTATCCGCGTGATTTCCACTTGGCAAAAACCTTTTCGGATGAATCCTAACTCACGTGCTGCCGCCTTGGACAGGTCGATGACATAACGTTTTGAGAAAGGCCCACGGTCGGTTACTCTCACCACCACTTCTTTTCCATTTAGCGGGTTGCGTACTTTCAGCAGGGTACCGAAAGGGTACTTCTTGTGTGCACAAGTCATACTGTCACGGTGGTATCTCTCGCCGTTGCTCATTTTTCTTCCATGTAACTTGTCGGAATAATAAGTGGCTTTTCCGGTGAGTTGCTTTTGAGCCGGAACAGTCGTTACTCCACATACCAAGCAAAAACAGCACGCAAAGATATTTTTTAATGCCATACGCTTCCTTGTTTTCGTGAGTCTGCCCATTTTCCCAACAGGCTACAGACTGAAAATTTCTGCAAAATAAGGCTTTTTGTCCGTTTTCCCAAATAAATCTTTGTTTTATTGTGTTTTATGAACGGTTTTTTGCTTTTAATAGACTTGAATACGGAGGTGTATTGAACTATAGTGTAAAGAAAGCATAAATGGATGTGTTCTTTGTGCTTTTAGGGAGGCTTGTTCGTAATCCTATATAAATGAAAAAATGTGATATTAACCTAAATGTAAATCATTAAAAAACAAAAAATGAAAAGTAAATTTCTATTTACGGCGGCACTGATGAGTGCGGCGTCTTTGGCTTCTCAGGAAACTTATGGAGCTAAAGGGATTGTGACGGACAAGAGTGTTTATGAGTATGCGATGGGCAGATTGTTGGCTGATGCGAAAGACGGACAAGTGGATGTGTCCGGATGGGTGATGCGGAATGCCAAGATGTCCATACTGAGTGCAGGAATGTATGATGGGCAGATGGGATGGAAGACAGACGTAACTGGTGGAAATTTCCGGATTTATGCGATACCCAATGATCCTAACAATAAGGATGTAATCCTTGGAGATTGCCCGTCTCCCAATGGGGTGGAACGTTGGCAGGGAAATGGCTATCATTATGAAGCCAATACGAAAATCATCTATCAGGATACCAAACTTCCGCAGGGAAAATATACCGTGGTCATGTGGGCGGAATGCCAGAATTTGGGTGATCATACATTGAAGGATGGTATGCAAGTGTTTGCCAATGAGAATACGGTAGATATCACAACAGGTTATACCATGACAAAGTATGAATTGAAGGAGGTGGTTGTCGGAGAGGACGGTCTTCTTTCTTTAGGGATAAAAACAGGAGAGAATGGGAGTGATGACAACCATATTGTGCTTTCGGCCGTAAGTATTTTGGCAGACCAATCCATAGTGGATGCCGTGAATAGAGAGAACCCTATGGATATGACGGGAGCGATGGCCAATGCCTTGTGTACGGAAAATTATGGATGGGATAGGAATGCCTTGAATAAGTCCCAATTTTACAATATGGAAAATCCTGAATTGAACAACGATGTATATTCAGGTAAGGGTATAGAATATTGGACAAATAACGATGCGCCCACTAAGAATGCCGATTTGATATGGCAGGAAATAAAGGGACTGCCTGCCGGAAGTTACAGGGTGACTGCCGTGGCGATGGGGCGTGCGCAAGGTAATGACAATGTTTGTGCCGAAGGGCTGTACCTGTTTGCCAATAGTGGTCAGGAAGCCGTGTCCACCAATGTGTGGGGCGAAGTTTCCGTAGTCGGTACGGTGGCCGACGGTACGTTGCGTGTCGGTTTGCGTGCTGGTGAAAACAATGGTAACAATTGGTTGGCTATTTCCCGTGTCAAGGTAGAATATATAGGAGAGGATATGGGTGCCATGGCAGATGCCTTGAAGGAGAAAGTGGAAGAGGCACATACTTTGGCAAAGAACCTTGAAGGGCAGGTGCCTACAGCTTATTTGGATGAGTTGGGCGCAGTAAAGGAGGAATCTTGTACTACTTCAGAGGAGTATGCTGCAGCCATAGCCCAAATAGCTAACTTGATAGCCGAGGTGAATGTGGTGAAGGTAGATTTTGCAGCCAAATTCCTGAACACTAAGGAATATGCGGAATATTTGAAAGGCGTGGTTTTGGCTGATGATGCCGTTAAAGGTGAATTGCAATCGGCTATTGAAGCAACTTCTGCCAAGGCTTTGGCATCAAAGGATAAAGAAGTCTGGACTGCTGCCGGAAATGAACTGTTGGGTTCCTGCAAGGCGTTTTATGATAAGGGAAATGGCTTGGCAGACGGTGTCGCCAACTTGGATGTCACCCCGTTGATGGTGGTGAATCCGGGATTTGAGGATAATACGATGGACGGCTGGGTTTGTAATGAGAAGCCTGATATGAGCCATGGCATGCCATTCTTTGGGTTCAATGCACATTGGGCACCTACTTTGGACTTTTATCAAGAGATTGATGTGCCAAATGGACTTTATCGTGTATCTGTGCAGGAACATGCAACGATTGGGGATAAGACAGACCTCTATATTCAGAGTTCAGAGGCAAGGGCTACGGCTAAAATGAATTGGAATCATGGAGGTTCGGTAGAACAGGCTGTAGTAGATTGGGCGACTGATAAAGAGAGGAACCGGGCTGAGGCTGGTAATGTGCTTGTTGTGGACGGCAAGGTGCGGATTGGAGTAAATGTACATAAGTCAGAGGCTCGTTTACAGTTGTTCTTTGATAATTTCCGTTTGACTTTAGTCAACGATGGGGCTCAGGAGATACAGGGGCTATATGATGCTAAATTAGCAGAAGCTCAGGCTATAGATGAGGCTTATTTGCCGGAAAAGCTTCAGGCTGCTTTGAAACAGGCTATTGAAATGCCGGTTACTACGTTGGATGAACGTTATGCCGCTTATAATGCTTTGAAACAGGCTGTGGAAGAATGTGCGTCAGTGGTTGGCATATCAAAAGATATAGCCGGATTGTTGGAAGAATGTTCGATATACAAGGAGAATTCCACGGCAGACCAAGAAACGGTGAATGCTTTTGAAATTGTCATAAAAACGGCAGAAGGGTATGTTCAGCTTGAAACGGTTGAGGAACTTCAAACTTGCTATGAAGCTTTGGAGAATGCTCGCCGGACGTTTGTACAGTCGGCCACACCTATGGGTGAGCAGCAGTTCGACATGACGTTTATGTTGAAGAATCCTGATGTGACGGGTAAGCCTAAGGCAAGTGTATCTGATTTTGGTTGGGTTTCTTGTACAGACTCATGGAGTAACAATTTTAATAACAATAATGATCCGAGCCAGTTCTATGAAAGTTATCAAACTTCGGAGTTTGCACCGGGTACTTGGGTACTTTATCAAGAGGTAAATGTACCGGCCGGACAATATGAGATGACTTTGAGAGCTTTCGGTAATAGAGCCAATATTGGTGGAGAAGGACAGTTGAAGGCAGCAGTTTATGCCGGAGAAAAGCAAGGGGATTGGGTTGAAAATGGAAAAACACTGGATAAAGTATATAATGTGTCCTTCTTCCAAGCAACTGAAAGTGTGCTGAAATTAGGCGTGAAGACGGAAGAGGGCAATCTGGCCAACTGGATAGGCTGTAACGACATGAAACTCTATAAAGTAGCTCCCAGGGCCGAGGCTTTGGCTCTGGATGAGACTGGGGCTTATGACGTGAAAGCTGACATGTATGCTGATGTGACCCTTCAGCGCAAGTTGGTGGCCGAAAAGTGGAACACTTTCTGTGTGCCTTTTGCCCTGACTGCTGAACAGGTTGAGGCCAATAAACTGGGCGAGGTAAGGCGGTTGAGTGGAATGCAAGCCTCGGGAGAGGGCATTACGTTGGATTTCGACAAAGTGGATGCCGTGGAAGCCGGTGTGCCTTATTTGGTGAAGCCGGAAGAAGCCGTGACGGAAATCAAAGCTGATGGTGTGATGGTCAGTGCAAAGCAGCCGGAAGCTTTTCCGATGAATCTTGTTTCGATGACCGGAAACTACGATGCCACCACAGTACCGCAAGGAGCATACTTTATCAAGGATGATATGTTCTATCTGGCCGACCAAACAGATAAGGTAAGCCTGAAAGGCTTCCGTGCCTATATCAATGTGGATTCGGAATCTCCGGTTGCCGGTGTCAACCGCTTGCTCATCGATATAGACGGAGCGGTGACTAGTGTCGGTGAAGTGTTGGACAATACGGCGGAAGATGGCGGAAAGATGGTTGATGTGTTTACTCTGAGTGGCGTGAAGGTGAAGGCCGGTGTGAAGAAGGCTGAAGCTCTCAGTGGCTTGGAATGCGGCATCTACATCATAGGCGGAAAGAAAGTAATCAAATAAAAGGTATAAACTTATAAAAACAATAAACAATGGAAAAGAAAATGTATGAGTCTCCTCGTATGGAGATGGTAAAGATGGAAGTCTCGGATATGATGGCTTGCAGTGTGAATGCAGGTGGTGACGTGAATATCGGTTATGGCGGTAACGCTTCTGATCATGATATCATCGAGGCGTATTCGAATAAAAACGGAGGATGGGATATTTGGTAAGTCCTTTATGAAATAGAGGGGATGCCGTATCCTTTTTGGGGAAAGGGCGGCATTCTTTTTTTTAAAATATATGGATAGAAAAGTTTTATTGTCATGAAACGAAGATTATTATTGTGTTTATTTAGTGTAGCTCTCGTGGCAGGCACGTTATATGCCCAAGAGGCGGCTTTCCGCCACCCTGGCCTGCTACACTCGGAGGAGGACTTTGAGGCCGTGCGTGCCCGCTTGGCCGCAGGAGATGAGCATGCTTTGGAGGCTTTGGAAGCCTTGCGTACGGCTCCTCCCGTAAATGGAGACCACGGACATAACTGGGGCGTGAACGAGTATATTTCACGTGGAATATCCGGTCAGGAGAATTATATGAATGCTTACCGTAATGCGGCGCGGGCTTATCAATGTGCATTGTTATGGAAGATTACGGGAGATGAGGGCTATGGCGACGTGGCCATAGACGTATTGAATGCTTACCGTATCTATAACAAAGGACTTGCCGGCAATACGAATATTTCGTTGATTCCCGGATTTATCGGTTACCAGTTTATCAATGCTGCCGAAATCATGCGCGATTATAAGAAATGGCCGGAAGAAGATTTTGAATTGTTTAAGCAATACATGATAGATGTATGGTTTACTACGGCACAAGATTTTTTGGAACGTCGGCATGATACGGTAGAGCGCGAACAAAACTGGTATCATTACCATAGTAACTGGGGATTGGGAAATGCGCTTTTCTGTGTTTCTTTGGGGGTATTATGCGACTTACCGGACATATATAATTACGGTATGTATTGGTTGAAAGAAGGACCGGGCAATGAGTCGCTTTGCGTGACGGCCCTTCATCCCGATGCGTTCGGACAGGGTTTGTGCGGCTATGGTTGGGGACTGATACCTTGGTTCCATAAAGACGAGCGTGGACCGTTAGGTTATTTGAACCAAATGCAAGAGAGCGGGCGCGATCAAGGGCATGCCATGGCGGCGTTGGGCTTGTTGTCGTACGCTTTTGAGTCGGCTTACAATCAGGGAGACAATGCTTTTTGCAATTTGACGAATACGCTGATACCAGGCCAGGCCGGTGCGGCGATGGTAGCCGGTGCAGCGGAATACGTGGCTGCATACAATAGTGGCACGGACGACCTGCCTTATAAACAGAATTGGTGGATGGGGGGATTGAATGCTACCGGACGCGGGCAATGGCGTCCTATTTGGCAGTTGTTTATCAATCATTACGAGAACCGGATGGGAATCCCGATGAACTTTTGCCGGACGATGAAAGGGATTATCGGAATGGAGCGTGGCGGTGGTTCGTATGGGAACAATAGCGGAGGGTATGACCATACGGGATTTGGCGACTTGATGTACAGTGACCGGCCGGTTACTGCGGAACAAACGCCTACAATTCTTTTTCCTGTGATAGCCGGAAAGACGGAAACCCGAAAATATGCGGAAATCCGAGATGTGGAACCGGGAGCTGTATTGACCTTGTCGGCTACTTTACCCGAGGGGGAGAGCAATACGGGAAAATGGACATGGGATGACGGAGCGGCCGGACAGCAACGGCAGGTCACGGCTGAACATTCCGGAATATATCGTCTTACGTACACGAATACCCATGGAATAGAGAGTACACAAATGTTTTCCGTGTCCGTACGCGGTGAGGGGATTAAAGGAACGTTGTCCTCAACGGCCGTATATAACGGTCAGGTGGTGGAAGGCAGTGAAGTCTTGATGGGAAAAGGGCGTTCGCTGACCGTGAGCACTTCTTATGCGAACTGGAACTACATAGAAAGTGAAATATGGTATGATGAGAACGGCAGGCAGTTGGCCACGGGAGGTTCCTATACATATACTTTAGAGGACGACCAGGAACATGAGTTGATATTCCGTTTGACTAACCAGTCGGGAGTCGTAATAGAGAAATCCTTCCATATTATTCCCAATGCAAATGAGTTGACTCATTCTTTGCCGGACCCTAATTGTGAGAAACCTGAACTGTGGATGACGGACGTGGAAGGTTTTCAAAAGGGTGTGTCGTCAGTTTCGGGGTTAAGCCAGCCTTATATCGAACGTAAACGTACGGCTTCGGAGGATGGTCGGACTTGTTGGGGACAGGAACGTTTTAACATATTTCAGACCCTTGAAGGTTTGAAGCCGGGTAAATATGAATTGGGGGCATCTGTCATTGCCACGCAACAAGGCAAGAGCGGAGAGGCTGCCCGTAATTATGTAAAAGACGTGTATTTGTATGCCGGCGGGGTAAATACGCCGGTGGCTTCACTGGATGGGGAGGCCGGACGTTTTACGGTAGAGTTCTATGTCGGCGAAGAGGGCAAGGTAACTTTCGGAGCCAAGAATATGACCGATCAGAATTATGCTTATTCGGCGAATGGCATGAATTGGTTTGCCATGGATAACTTTAGTTTGCTTTACCTTGGGGAGACGGATTTGTCAGTTGATTTGTCTGCCATGCGAAAAGAGGCGGATGCCATTCGGGAGGATGAGGTGACATCTGAGCTTTGGCAGCAGTTGGTCGGATTGAAAGAATCGGCTTCGGATGGGATAGAGACGGCCGTGCGTTATCAACGCGTGTTGGGAGAGATACACCTGTTGCAGGTACATTATGAGGACTACAAGGATGCGTACGAGAGGTATAAGAAGTTTGTAGAGACGGAGGGAGTGGACGATGCCTCGTTGAAAGAAGCATTGGAACTTTTTGCTGTAGCGGGTTCGGCCGATGAGGTTTTCAGGGCTTATGAGAATTTGGATAAGGCTTGGAAGGCCTATTTACCCCATGCGGGCAAAGCTGTGGATGTCAGTTCGGTTTTGCCGGACGGAGGGCGTCTGTTGCCTTCGGGAACCGACGTGATGTTTGATAGCCGTACGCATTGGATGACCGATGCTGAAGGTGGTAATTATGTAATTGCTGCTTTGGCAAGCGATGGAAATTACTATTCTTTTGATAAACTAAAACCAAGTAAGAATAATGCAAATGAAGGCTATATGTCTTCTAATCCTATCGCTGTAGGTGAAAATAATGTTATTTCTACTGATGATGGCGAAAGTCTTGTGGTGACTATAGAAAAGTCTGAGGCTGGTTATAAATTGAAGAACAAGAATGGCCAGTATATCGGTATGAAAGAGAATTATGATGGATTTAAGATAGATCTTGCAGCTTCTGATAACGGTACAGACTGGACTATAACCTCGAATGCTGATGGTACATTCTCTATCAAGAATACGTTTACTTCTAAAACTGTAAAGCTGAATTATTATGAAAAAGGAAATAGTTATTCATATGGCAGTTATGCAGACACAAAACATACTTATATGAATGAACCGATGGATAAAGAATCTACTCGTTTCACCATGAAGGATGTTCTTCTTCCTGAAGGTTCTACTTATGTTTGGAAGCACGATGCTGAAAGAAAATATTATAAAGCTTCTTCATTTGTAGGCGGTAAAGTTGGTTAGTATCCGATGAAATCGATTTTACAAAGGCTAATAAACCTGTTATGAACTTTGATGTGGCAATGAATTACTTAAATGAGGGTAAATTTACCGATCATTTCGCACTGAAAGTTTCTGATGACTATGTCGACGATGTAACTACTGCTAAATGGACAGATTTAGCTTTCGACAATTCAGGTTTAGGAACAAGTTGGACTTTTAAAAACATATCAGGGCTCGATCTTTCTGCATATAAAGGAAAGAAAATTCATATCGCATTCCAATACAAGGGAACCGATACTTGCGCTCCTACTGTCGAATTGAAAAACGTGAAAATTAAAGAACCTAATTATTGGGATGTATGCTTGTTTAAGGAAACTCCTGAAAACGAAATTAGCACAGCTTCATTGTCAAGAGCAAGTCGTGCTGCTGGTGATGCCAATACTACAGGCTTGTATGTATACGACGGAACAGCTAAGGCTTGGAAGGCTTATTCTGTAAAAGACGACGCTGCTGAAGTAGTTGTATTGCAGCCGGAAGACTATGCACAGGTAGGTGCAGAGTTCATCGCTAAACCTATTCTTTATTTGCCTACTATCCTGCAGAATAAATTACCTTTCGCTAATGCCGGACAGAAAGCCGTTGTAATCTATAACAAGGCTAAAGAAACACCTGCGGCAGTAGAATACACATATTCTAAAGAAGGATGGGCTGCTTCTAAGGAGTACAAGACTCAGACTTCTGTATTTTTGCTGACTGAAAATGGTTACGAAGCTCAGGCTAACACTTATTTGAATGAGACATTGCTTGGCGATGAAGGTGGATTTAAGGCATTCGATATTGCATTGACTGGTGTAAGTTATGTATGGAAGAATGATGCAACCTATGGATGGAAGGGTTCTGCATTTGCAAGCAAGACAAACTACGCTGCAGAAAGCTGGTTGGTTTCTTCTGCTATCAATTTGACTGAAGCTATGGATCCTGTCATTACATTCCAGGAAGCTCTTAACTTCTTGGGCGGTAATAAGCTCGAAGACTTTATCCAATTCAAGGTTTCTACCGATTTCGACGGTGAAGATGTATTGGGTGCTACATGGGAAGATTTGGAATTGAATGCTGACCAGCGTAGTACGGGTGACTCTTGGAGCTTTGTAACCGTAGGACCTTGTTCTTTGGCAAGCTATATAGGACATAACATCCATCTTGCTATAAGATATAAGAGTACAGACGTATGTGCTCCTACATACGAATTTAAGAATATTATTATTACTGAAAAAGAATAATATCTGATTAATGAAAAAGTATTTATATTCTTTAGTATTGGCTATGGGCTTGTCGTTTGTAGCATGTAGCGAAGCAAACGATGTCCCCAACAATACGATAGAAACAACAGACAGTAAGGCAACTACTCTCGTGCTGAAAGG
>ERZ780128.802-NODE-802-length-11471-cov-4.162842_pt1 | contig 11471 bp, 5 predicted proteins | sample MGYA00511170_ERZ780128 | MGnify/ENA primary metagenome ERZ780128 (study PRJEB29588, sample SAMEA1970465) | human gut metagenome | biome: human gut; feature: human-associated habitat; material: faeces | place: Denmark | collected 2008/2010 ...
GCAGAATGCGGCTCATGAGGCCGTGCGCCATCCGTACAAGGTCACTATAATGAAAGATTTTCAGACAGCGCCGTCGGCAAAATAACGAATGAACATAAAATACTCTGTCCTCGCGATTGTCGCCGGGATTATGTCATTGTGTGCCAATGACATATCTGCGCAGAAAGTGATGGATTTGAGCGGAGAGTGGAGATTCCAGACAGATGTCATGGATTTCCGCCGGGGTTCTCTGTCTCCGCGATACAATCACAAGCTTCAGTCTGTCATCACTCTTCCCGGCATTACCGATGATTACAAGATAGGTTATGAGAATCCATATTCTTATGTGGACAGGCTCACCCGTCTGTATGAATATATGGCTCCGGCATGGTATCAGCGTGATATCGAAATTCCTGCGTCATGGGCCGGAAAACGTATCGTGCTGTATCTGGAACGCACCCATTGGCTCAGCTCGGTGTGGGTCGATACCAAGGAAGTCAGCCGTTGCGATTACATAAGCGTACCTCACAGGCATGACCTGACGCCGTTCTTGACGCCGGGAAAGACGCATCGTATCACCATCTGCATCGACAACAGATTCCAATATGACACCCACAAATGGGATCACGCCCACACCGAGTTTACACAAATAAACTGGAACGGAATCCTCGGCGAGATAAAGCTCATGGCTTTGGAACCGCTTGGCATTGAGGACCTTCAGTTGTATCCGCAATTGCAGTCCGGCAGTGTCAATGCGAGGTTGGCGGTGTCCTGCATGACCGGAAAGCCATGCGAAGCTGTGGCCCGGTTCCGTGTCACATGTCCTGACGGACGGGTTGTCACGAGCAGTCTGCCTTTGCATGTCTCCGACTCCCTTTTGGTAGCGGAGAAGGAAATTGCCCTTGCTCCTGACGGGGAAAAGGTATTCCTGTGGGATGAGTTCCATCCTGATCTTTACACTGTGGAATGTACTCTGTGTCCGGTCAATGATTCCTCATCGGCACATGTCGTGAAAACCACCTTCGGCATGCGTTCCGTCGGAAGAGATGCCCATCATATAATGGTCAACGGCCATCGTGTCCATCTGCGCGGAACCGTCGAAAATGCCGTGTTCCCGAAAATCGGCCATGCTCCTGTCGAAGATGCTCCTTGGGAAAGGATAATGGGTATAGTCAAGTCTTATGGCATGAACCACATGCGTTTCCATTCATGGTGCCCTCCGGATGCAGCCTTCCGTGCGGCCGACAAGGCGGGCGTATATCTTGAGATAGAAATGCCGATGTGGGGAAAGGATGCGTTGCCTGATGAGAGGCGTTATGACTTCTTCAGGAGGGAAATCAGGGCCATCCTGAAAGAATACGGAAATCATCCGTCGTTCCTGCTCTACTGCAACGGCAATGAGATCCAGGGCAATTTCGATTTCATCGAGGAATTGACCTCCACTGCGGAAAAACTTGATTCCAGGCATCTGTACAGCGGTTCTACGGCGAGGACCAGGATTCCGTCGGATCAATATTACATCTCACAAGATACTCCCAAAGGGGCTGCCAAGGTTTATGAAGGACGCCCGGGAACCGATTGGGACGTGAACGTGGCATCGGATGTGGACGTCCCCGTAATCTCCCATGAATCAGGCCAGAGATGCATGTATCCTGATTTCGACGAGATTCCGAAATTCGACGGGCCGGTTCGTGCACGCAATCTGGAACTGTGGCGCAATATGCTGAAAGACAACGGTATGCTGGGGCAGGCCAAGGACTTTTTCCGGGCCTCGGGAGCATTGACCGTATTGGAATACAAGGCTGTGATGGAAGCATTGCTCCGTTCTTCGCTGTCGGCGGGATTCCAGCTGCTGTCATTGAATGATTTTACGGGACAGGGCTATGCGCCGGTAGGAATTCTGGATCCGTTCTGGGATTCCAAGGGGCTGGTTTCCCCTGAACAATGGCGGTCCTTCTGCGCACCGTCCGTGGTGCTCCTGAGATATGAAAAGAGCACTTGTTTCAATGATGAAGTGTTCAGCGCGCGTGTTGAGGTCTACAATTACAGCGACCGCCCGTTCAGGAAAGCCGATGTGAAGTGGACTGTTTCAGACGAGGACGGAACAATCCTGGCCCACGGCAATGCCGGCAAGCATGATTTTCCTTCATACGAGGTGTCCGCTGCCGGCAAGATCGAGATTCCGCTGACGCGGCTCAATGTCTCCGCTGCGCGCGAGCTGACATTGACGGTCAATGCCGGAAAAACATTGACAAATAGCTGGAAAATCTGGGTGTATCCCCGTGCCGCGATGCCTTCGTCTGATGACAATGTCTTGTACACCAAGGATTTGGACAGTACCGCTCAAGCCCGGCTTTCTGCGGGAGGAAAAGTGGTGTGGATGCCTGAACCGTCGAAAACCAAAGGCCGCAAGTCGGTGTTCCATAACCATTTCTGGAATCCGATCATGTTTGCATGGCCTCCTATGACGATGGGCTGTCTCATGCACGATGACATGGGCATGTTTGCAGATTTTCCTACGTCGTACCATACTGACTGGCAGTGGTGGGACATCCTGGAATATGCCAAAGTCATGGAACTTCAGGACTTCCCGTCAGGAATAGTTCCGTTCATCCAGGTGATTGACAGCTTCGACAGCAACAGGAAACTCGGCATCGGGTTCGAGGCTTCTGTCTGTGGAGGAAAACTGCTGGTCCTGGCGATGGACGCTGAAAAGGACATTGACAAGAGACCTGCCGCACGGCAGTTGCTCCGCAGCATTGACAAATATGTGCGCAGCGACGGTTTTGCGCCTCGCACGGTCGTAGATATTGAGGAATTGCAGTCTTTGTACGAATAGATTTCATTATCTTTGTTCATGTGACCCTTAAAAACGCATATTGGCATGAGATTGATTGTCATCATATTATCGGCGTTGGTGTCTGTCGCCTCATACGCTGTCGACACGAAGAACTACCGCTTTCATCAGATGCCGGAAACTTCCTATTACGGAGGTATAAACAGCATCGTGAAAGATAGCGTCGGCAGGATATGGTTCAGCGGTACTGACGCATTGTTCATGTACAACGGACATACGTTCAAGAACATGTCCGTCATCGGGCCGCATCAGGCGCCTGTCGATTACAGGAAACTGGTGTCGGACAGGAACAATACCATTTATGCGGCGACAAGTGCCGGACTGTATATGTTCGACTATATGCAGCAGAAGTTTGAACTTGTGCTGGAGGGTGACGTGGGGGCGATGGAGGCTGACGCGCGTGAAGGATTATGGCTGATACTGAATGACGAGGTCGTCCGTTTCGAAGATGGCAGGACGACAGGAAAATATCCGTTGCCGGATACCGTGAGGGTGACACCGTTCACGCTTCATCTGTCGTGTTCTTCCGGCCATGTCTATGTGGGGGCGTATAATAGGTTGCTGCGTATCGAAAACGGTGAGTATGAGAACTTTGCCGTTCTGGATGACGACAATGCCGTAGTATGCGACGTCAGAGAAGATTCGTCTCACGTATATGTGCTGACGCGCAACGACGGACTATATGTGCTCGACAAGGCCGGCCAGCTCGAAGGTACATTCAATTTGCCGGAAGAATATGGACATTCCAGCAATGCGAAAGAACTGTATATCGATTCCAACGGCGTAGTGTGGGCAGCTACGCAGTCGGGATTGCTGCTTACGGATATAACATCCGGCGAAACCAAATTGCTGACATCGGACCTGCTGGACAACTATTCCCTGCCGAACAATTCGGTATGGTCGATATATCCCGACCCGGACGGCGGCGTTTGGATAGGTACGTATGGCGGAAAGCTTGCTTATCTGACGTTCAATGACAGTGAAATCCGATATGTGGAGCCTACACCGGGAGGCCTTAACTTCCCGATTGTCAGCACGTATGCGGAAGATGCCAAGGGGAACATATGGATCGGGACCGAAGGCGGAGGCCTGTTCAGATGGAACAGGGCGGACAATTCATTCTCCAGGTGGAAGCAGGGAACTGGCGGTGACAAGTCGCTGCCTTCCAACATGATAAAGCGATTGCGCCCGTATGGGAACCTGATGTATGCGGCAGCTTTCAATGGCGGTATCAGCACCATTGACATGAATACCGGCAAGGTCACGACTTTGCCTGTTTACAATGCCGGTACGCGTCAGCTTCTCTCTGTATATGACTTCGAACCGGAGGGGGATGAAGGATTCTGGCTTACCGATCCTGATGCGGAACTGATGTTCTGGGACCGCAGGACCGGAAAGGTGGAAAACGTGATTTTTCATGATGACGCGGGGCATAAGATAAGGCTGAGAGTGGAGACATTGTACCACGATGCTTCCGGTTATCTCTGGCTCATGACCCATGACGGCGTATATGTCCTGGATCCTGCCGCGAGAAAATTGATACGTAGGCATTATCTTGAGAACTATCCGCATTCGGCGAACAACATCAGCTGTTTCTGCAGGACAATGTCTTCGGGCGTATGGTTCGGCACCCGCGGTGGCGGTGTGAACCGGCTGGCGCCTGACGGTACATATACGAATTTCAATTCCAATACGGACGGCGATTTCGTGAACCGCATGGTTTTCGGTATCCTGGAAGACACGTCTTCCGGCGATTTGTGGATGAGTACCGACGCCGGCCTGTTCTGCTACAGCCAGAAAGATGGGGAGATAAGGCGGGCCGGAATAGATATTCCCAACAGGTGCGGAGCGTATTATGTGCGTTCCTGCTATTCCGGCTCGGACGGGGAACTGCTGTTCGGCGGGACCAATGGATTCATAATGTTCAATCCGAGGCGTTTCCATACCAATCCTCAGAAACCACGTGTCTATTTCACGGGACTTAGCGTGAACGGACATCTGGTTGTCCCTGGAGAGGAAGGATATCCGCTGCGACAGACCGTAGCTACGTTGGACGGGCAGTCAGGGCGCGGCAGCGTGATCAAGCTGTCCAGCAAACAGTCGAATTTCGACATAGGATTCTCCTGCAACAGCTATCTGGAGCGGGACAGGAATACCTATGCCTACAGGATGCTCGGCATTTCAGATGCCTGGACCGTACTGCCCAAGAACCAGCAACATGTCCGTTTTGTGAATGTCCCTCCGGGAAAATATACCTTCCAGATGAAGGCGGCCAACAATGACGGCGTCTGGGGAGACCATGTCAGTTCGTTGTCTTTCAAGGTCAAGCCATATCCGCTGCTTTCACCGTTTGCGTATGCCGTTTATCTTCTGCTCATCATCTTGTCCGCATATTATGTGTGGGCGTACATGACCAGGAGAAAGATGTTGGAGCAGCAGCTGGAACTGGAAAAGGAGAGGGAGAAGGACCTCAATGAACTGACACAGGCGAGAATCAATTTCTTTACCAGCATCTCCCACGATCTGAAGACTCCGCTGACTCTTGTCATCGACCCTCTGAAGCAGCTGGACAGCCTGATTCCGATGGATGCGCCGTACAGGAGCTATGTGGAACTCATAAGCAAGAATGTGGTCCGTATCCAGCACATGATCAGCCAATTGCTGAAATTCAGGCAGATAGAGACCCTGAAGATGCCGCTGGACTGCAAGCCGGGAGACATCATCAAGTTCGTGGAAAATATTTTCTCGCTTTTCGAGTTCTATGCCGGCAAACATCATATAGAGACCGAATTCATCTCGCAGATGGAAAGTTTCGACACCCGGTTCGACTATGACGTAATCGAGAAAGTGTTTACCAATTTGTTCTCGAACGCCATCAAATACACGACGGAGAACGGATATGTGAGCGTCCGGGTGGGCCGTGCCGCACAGGAGGAAATTCCTGATTCGGGCGCACCTGCCGATGCTGAATGGCTGTCTTTCGTGGTCACCAACAGCGGGAAAGGCATTCCTGAAGATGAGGTCGGCACTCTTTTCGAACCGTTCAACAACCATGGTCCGGTGAAGACCGGATTCGGTACCCATACAGGTCTGGGCCTGGCGATAGTGAAGGAACTTGTGAAAGATATGAAGGGCAGCATCTCTGTCCGTTCTACTGATTCCACGGTATCGTTTGTCGTGCTGCTTCCTTTCGTTCCGTGCCAGGATGTGACGGCCGGGGATTCGGCCGGGGAAGGAAAGGCTTATGATTATGCTGCGGCGGAGATTGACAACATGATTTCCGACCTCGACGCGAATGAGAAGACCTCGGGCCGGAAGGAAAGGAAGACTTATGACATTCTGGTCATGGAAGACGATGCCCAGCTGCGCAACTATCTGGAGCAGAGGCTCTCTCCTTATTACAATGTCTATACGGCAATCAACGGACGGGACGGACTTGCCAAGGTGGAAAAGGTCATGCCGCAGTTGGTCATAACTGACCTTGCGATGCCGGAGGTCGACGGATTCGAAGTCTGCCGTCGTATCCGTTCCAATATCAAGACTTCCCATATTCCTATCATCGCCCTTTCCGCTCTCGGTGAAAACCATAAAGCGGGAATAGAAGCGCTTGAATGCGAGGCCAATGTCTTTATCAGCAAACCGGTGGACATAGATTACCTGCACAAGCAGATATCGAACTTCATAAAGAATCAGAACAGTCTCAAAGAACTGTACAGCAAGAAGTTCGTGGCTGAGCCGTCTCATATCGCCATTTCTTCCGTGGACGAAGAACTGCTGAAAAAGGCGGTGGGCTTCATTGAGGAGAATTTGGAAAACGAGGAGTACGGCGTGGATGATTTCGTTTCGGACATGGCGATAGGCCGTACCCGTCTTTATCAGAAACTCAATGACCTTACGGGAATGTCCATAAAGGAATTTATCCTGGATATCCGTCTGAAACGGGCGAGCCAGCTCCTCTCCGAGTCCGACTACACTGTCGCGGAAATATCCACAATGACAGGCTTTGCCAACCCTAAGTATTTCAGTGTCTGCTTCAAACGTCATTTCGGGCAGTCACCGACAGATTTTAAAATGAATCCGGATGCGAAATAGAATTTTTCTTCATTTGTTTTTGGCAGCATTGCTGTCGGTATCGTTGTCCGTCTTCACATGCGAAGGACGGGACGTTCTGGTCGAGGCGGAGAGCTTCACGGAAAAAGGAGGCTGGAAAGTCGACCAGCAGTTTATGGACCAGATGGGGTCGCCATATCTTCTGGCTCATGGCATGGGCGTGCCTGTCGAAGATGCCTGCACGGACATTGACCTGAAAAAAGGGGAGTGGCATGTCTGGGTCCGCACATACAACTGGACCTCTCCTTGGCATTCGGGCAAAGGCCCGGGTGCATTCCGTGTGGCGGTAGGAGGGAAGACCCTTCCGAATGATTTGGGCGTGACCGGCCATTCATGGGAATGGCAGTATGCCGGCGCGGTGACCGTAAAAGGCGGCAGCACGGAGATACGTCTGCATGACATGACGGGATTCGACGGCAGATGCGATGCCGTGTTGCTTACACGTGGCGGCGCCCCGGAACAGGCTGACGTTCAGACGCTCAGGAGTACCAAGTGCGAAAGCATTGACAAAAATTATGACCTCGTGGTTGCCGGAGGCGGTATTGCCGGCATGTGCGCGGCTGCGGCAGCAGCGAGGAACGGGTTGAAGGTTGCTCTCGTGAATGACCGGCCGGTTCTGGGCGGCAACAACAGTTCGGAGATCCGCGTGCACCTCGGCGGTTACGTGGAGATGGAACCGTATAAGGGGCTGGGAAGGATGATCCGGGAATTCGGGCATACGGAGAAAGGCAATGCGCGTCCGGCCGAGAACTATCAGGATTGGAAAAAGCAGGCGTTCATAGATGCGGAGGAAAACATTGACCTGTATGCTCCTTATCATGTGATTGCTGTGGATACGGAAGCATCTGAGATAGAGTCTGTTACGGCTGTGCATATCGAAACCGGAGAGAATGTCCGTCTGCATGGAAGGCTTTTCGCGGATTGCACCGGTGACGGCACTGTCGGTTTTCTGGCGGGTGCCGACTGGACGATGGGCCGGGAGTCTCGCGACGAATATGGCGAACGGTCCGCGCCTGTGAAAGCTGATGATATGGTCATGGGCGCTTCTGTCCAGTGGTATTCCAGGAAATGCCCGCAGAAGACAGTCTTCCCTGAGTTTTCCTATGGAGTGGAGTTCAATGCTTCGAATTGCGAGAAGGTGACGATGGGCGAGTGGACCTGGGAAACAGGCATGAACCGGGACCAGATTGCAGACGCCGAGCGAGTCCGCGATTACGGGCTGCTGGTGATATATTCGAATTGGAGCTGGCTAAAGAACCATTCGGGCGATGCCGCTTATGCTGACAGAAGCCTGGACTGGGTGGCTTATATCGCCGGGAAAAGAGAGTCCAGGAGACTTCTGGGCGATCATGTCCTTTCTCAGAATGACATTGACAGGGACATTCAGTATGAAGATGCGTCATTTACCACTACTTGGAGCGTTGACCTGCATTTCCCCGATCCGAAAAACTCGGAGAAATTTCCGGGCAATGAATTCAAATCCGCGACCGTGCATGACTGGATTCATCCTTATGCGGTTCCATACCGCTGCCTTTATTCGCGTAACATCGGGAACCTTTTCATGGCCGGACGGGATATCAGCTGCACTCATGTGGCATTGGGAACTGTGCGTGTCATGAGAACTACCGGAATGATGGGCGAGGTCGTGGGCATGGCCGCGGCGCTATGTATAAAGAACGGCTGTCTTCCGCGCGGGGTTTATCATCGCCATCTGCCTGAACTCAAGCGAATGATGGAGGCCGGCGCAGGCAGGACTGATGTGCCGCTGTCGGATCAGAACTTCAACCTTCCGAACAAGCTGTTGAAGAATGCACCGGCGTCGGACAAGGGCTACGCCCGCCTCTCATGCGATACGCTCTTTGTCGGCAATGCGTTGATTGAACGCGCGTTCCGTTGGAACGGCGGGAATTTGACCAATGCCTATGTGAAGGACAAGACTACGGGGCGCGTCTTCGTCAGCAATACCGTGGATCCAGCTTTGGCCGTGGGACAGTCTTCCGGGGCAGCCGCTGACGGCAAACTGACAGTGCGTGAAGTGAAGTCCGACGGCATACGTCCGGAACATCTGGAAGCGGAAGTCACTTTTTCCATGGATGATATCCGTGTGCGCAGGGTGTTCAGGGTCTATGAAGGCTGTCCGGCCATCGCTTGTGACAATTATGTCGGCGGAATCTCTGCCGGAAAAGAACAGTCGGCCGGCAATGTGGCGGACAACAAGAATATAGAATCAGTATCGGATATGCGCCGGGGCCAGGAAAACAAGGCCAGGTATCTGGAAAGATTCTGCCCGGGAGGAATGCATTGGCAGGTAAAGGTGGTGGAATTCTTCGACGTTACGGATTGGAACAACAATCTGGTCGCGGAACATTCATTCATACCGTACCGCAAGACCGGCTACAGGGGAAATCTCCTTTTCGCCCGCGACGCCCGCGATGAGAACGGCTTTTTCATATTGAAGGAAGCTCCATGCTCTGCAGTGCAGCTGGGCAGTCCCGATGCGGATTTCATCTGCGAGTCAGGGAAATTCACCGTAGCGGGAATCGGCATTTCCGACGAAGATGCAGTCGTCGATGACATGGTGCGCCTGTATTCCTGCGTGACGGGCGTGTTCGGGGAAGGCGGACTGTCGCCGCTCCTTGCCCTTAGGAATTACCAGAAGCATATCCGTGAGCACCATGCCGACCGTGACGAAATGATAATGATGAATACCTGGGGCGACAGAAGCCAGGATTCCAAGGTCAATGAACAGTTCTGTATCGCCGAACTGGAAAAGGCCGCCCGTCTGGGAGTGACTCATTTCCAGATAGATGACGGATGGCAGGAAGGCAAAAGCCCCAATTCCGCACTCGCCAAAGGCTCTTTCAAGAATATCTGGGACAATCCTCTCTACTGGACCCCTTCGCGGGAAAAATATCCTCGCGGCCTGAAGCCCGTCATGGACAAGGCCCGGGAACTGGGTATCGAAATCGGACTTTGGTTCAATCCCAGCATCCAGAATGACTTCGCAGACTGGCGCAAGGATGCCGATGCTGTTGTGAAACTATATGATGAGTACGGAATCAAGGTGTTCAAGATCGACGGCCTCTCCATTCCGACCAAGCAAGCGGAGACGAACCTGCGGAAATTCTTCGATACCGTACTGGCGGAGACGGGCAATGAAGTGGTCTTCAACCTCGATGTGACTGCCGGACGCCGCGGAGGCTATCATTTTCTCAATGAATACGGCAACATCTTTTTGGAGAACAGATACACCGACTGGCAGAACTACTATCCTTATTGGACATTGAGAAACATCTGGCAGCTAAGCCGTTACGTTCCTGCTGAACGGCTCCAGACGGAGTTTCTGAACAAATGGCGGAACGCTGACAAATACGTAGGCGACCCGTTCGCACCGGCATTGTATGAATTCCCGTATGTTTTCGCCGTTGCCATGGCGGGGCAGCCGCTTGCGTGGATGGAGGCTTCGAATCTTCCTGAAGAAGCGTTTGCCCTGTCGTCCGTCGTGAAAGCCTACAAGAGTGTGATGAATGATTTTCATCAGGGCACAATCCTGCCGATAGGTGATGAACCGGACGGAAAGTCATGGACCGGATTCCAATCAATTTCTGCCGGGAACCGCACGGGATTCGTGCTTGTGCTGCGTGAAAAAAATGAAGAGGAGACATGTGTGGTCAAGACGTGGCTGACGGAAGGGCAGAAAGTCAGTTTCTCTCCCGTCACAGGTGGCGGAAAATCTTTCGGAACAGTCGTGGATGAAGGCGGATCCGTGAAATTCAGCCTTCCTTCCGAGAATACCTTTGCATTGTATAAATATGAAATATTGTAAGATGAAATTTGCGAATCTGGCCGCTGCGGCCATTTTGATATGTGCGGCATCTCTTCCTATGAATGCCGGCGACAAGGAAACCTACGGCAATCCCGACCTTATGGTCAATGTCTACGGACGTGATTTCCAGTTGTTGAACGGCAAATGGGACGCCATCATTGACCTTTACGACCAGGGACGCGGGAAAAAGGTCTGGGAGAACCGCAAGCCTGCGAAAGCAGACGAGTTTTTCGAGTATTCGTTCGACGGCGGACTCCGGCTTGATGTCCCAGGCGATTTCAATAGCCAACTCCCTCAGCTCCAATACTATGAAGGTACCGTGTGGTATGCCCGGCACTTCTCGTTATATTACCACCAAGAACAGGAAGAATACTCCCGAGCGTCTGGAGTTGAAGAAGTACAACCCCATCCTCAAGAAGGTGACTGTTCACAAGGAGATTAAGTAATAACTCTTAAGATTCAAGACAATGGCAAAGAAAGTAGTGGCTACGCTCCGTACTGGTAAGAGCGACGGACGTTCCTATACAAAGGTTATCAAGATGGTGAAGAACCCTCAGAACGGTTCCTACTCTTTCGACGAGCAGATGGTACCCAATGAGGCAGTAAAGGACTTCTTCAAGAACTAATTTTCTCTCGAGGAAGAACCAAACATAAAAGCACAAAGGCGGGAATGACTCAATGTCACTCCCGCCTTTTCTA
>ERZ780128.806-NODE-806-length-11462-cov-3.780310_pt1 | contig 11462 bp, 8 predicted proteins | sample MGYA00511170_ERZ780128 | MGnify/ENA primary metagenome ERZ780128 (study PRJEB29588, sample SAMEA1970465) | human gut metagenome | biome: human gut; feature: human-associated habitat; material: faeces | place: Denmark | collected 2008/2010 ...
CAACCACTTATGAGCAAGCTCATGTGGTTTTAGACCTTTTGACCCTGGCATCATAAATTTGAAGTATAAAGCTCCAAAGTCTGAATTTGTATGGCATCTTTTGACACCTATACGCTTTTATTCTAAAATAAAAGAAGAAAATCGTAAAGAAAAATATAACAAAGGCAGATAATTGGGACATACGGATGGATGAATCTATAAAATGAAAAGGTGAGGATGGGACAACGGAAATACCATGGAAAAACGTTATAAGGAAATATTGCTTACAAATGAATACGGGAAACTGCTGGAAGCAAAGAAAAAAGGAATTCCGGCGGTTCCATGTCTGCCTGTCATATATGCAGAGAACCCGATCACTGCAGGAAATGAAAAAATAATGGAAAAAGAAATGGATCTATCAGGCTATCCTTATGTGCTGGAGCAGGCAGAAGAGGTGGAGGAAGCTTATCTGGAAAAGATCCGGTGCAGGCTGTTAGGGCTGCCATGTGAAATACTGCAGACAAAACGGTGTATTGTGCGGGAGATCTGCCTTGATGATGTGGATAAGTTATACGAAATCTATGCAGATCCATCGATCACATTATATATGGAAGGTTTGTATGCAAAAAAGGAAGAAGAAATTGCCTATACCCGCGATTATATCAGGTATCAGTACGGTATTTATGATTTTGGAATGTGGATCATTGAAGACAGGCAGTCCGGGGAAGTGATCGGACGTGCAGGGCTGGATCTTAGACCGGACAGAGAGGATGCGGAGCTTGGCTATATGATTCGTAAAAACAGGCAGGGGCAGGGGCTTGCCTACGAAGTCTGCACTGCCATTTTAGTCTACGCAAAAGAAGAACTTGGCTTTGAAAAGCTTTTTGCCAGAACACGGAAAGAAAACCTGGCATCTGTAATGCTTTTGAAAAAACTGGGATTTCATCCGGTTTGTGCGCAATCGGAGACAAAAGAAGCGGATAACGCACAGATAGAATACTATATTGCGTTATCATAACAAAAAGTGGCATAATTCTAAAAAAAGTATAAAAACCAGCCTTGACATTCCGGGGAGGCGGGCATATACTCACACTTGTAAAGCAAAGGTGCTTCGAGATGATCGAGGCACCTTTTTTTAATGCCATTTGCTTTATCTGCGAAGCAGATTTTCATGGGCGATGGTTCAAATAAGGGATGCGCAATCCGGATAAGTGGGGACAGACCCCAACACAGAATACAATGCAGTCCACAAAGTCGTGGAAGAGGAGTGCATTGTATTTTTTATTTAGAAGAGGAGGAGATTATTATGACAGAGGAGATTTTAAATGCCATAAACGGTGAAGTGTATGGCGTCTGGTTTTTGATCGGCGCTGCACTGGTGTTTTGGATGCAGGCAGGATTTGCAATGGTGGAGACAGGTTTTACCAGAGCAAAAAATGCAGGTAACATCCTGATGAAAAATTTGATGGACTTTTGTATTGGTACAGTAGTATTTATCCTGATCGGTTTTGGTTTATTTCTGGGCGAGGATATGGTAGGACTGATCGGTAAACCGGGATTTGACATTTTTACGGATTATGCAAATTTTGACTGGTCTAACTTCGTATTCAACCTTGTGTTCTGTGCAACGACCGCAACGATCGTATCCGGAGCCATGGCAGAAAGAACGAAATTCCTTTCCTATTGTGTATATTCCGCAATTATTTCAGCAGTGATCTATCCGATCGAAGCACATTGGACATGGGGCGGCGGCTGGCTTGCACAGATCGGTTTTCATGATTTTGCAGGTTCTAACTGTATTCATATGGTAGGTGGTATTTCAGCCCTGATTGGTGCTGCAATGCTTGGCCCCCGTATCGGTAAATTTGTAAAAGATAAGAATGGAAAAGTAACAAAAGTAAATGCTTTTCCGGGACATAACCTTCCGATCGGCTGTCTGGGTGTGTTCATCCTCTGGCTCGGCTGGTATGGATTCAACGGTGCAGCAGCAACCTCTATTGATGAGCTCGGTTCCATCTTTGTTACAACAACGATCGCACCGGCAGTTGCAACAGTTGTGACAATGATCCTGACATGGGTAAAATATGGAAAACCTGATGTTTCCATGTGCCTGAATGCTTCACTGGCAGGTCTTGTTGCAATTACAGCACCATGTGATGTCTGTGATGCCTTTGGTGCTATCATCATTGGTGCAGTATCCGGCGTACTGGTTGTATTCGGTGTATGGCTTCTGGATTACAAGTTACATATAGATGATCCGGTTGGTGCAGTTGCAGTTCACTGTATGAACGGTATCTGGGGTACGATCGCAGTTGGTTTATTCGCAACAGATACAGCTCCTGCATTTGCAAGAGGTATCGGCGACGGCATTACATATGGTGCAAACCAGATCGCAGGCAAAGGTCTTTTCTACGGCGGCGGATTCTCACAGCTTGGTATCCAGCTCCTTGGCATGGTATGTACAGCAGCATGGACAGCAGTGACGATCACGATCGCATTTTTGATCATCAAAGCAACAATCGGTCTTCGCGTCAGTGAAGAGGAAGAAATTGTAGGTCTGGATGCATGTGAACATGGTCTTGCAAGTGCTTATGCAGGCTTCAGTATCATGGATATCAGTAACACAATGACAATGGATGTGAATGAAAATACAGATCTTGGCGTAAATGATTACGATGCAGCATCAGAGACACAGAAGGATGCAGCAGTCAAGGTGGTGGCTTCTCCATTACCGCCAACAGGCATCTACAAGGTAGTTGTGATCGCAAAACTGGCAAGATACGATGGTCTGAAGAAAGCAATGAACGACCTTGGTGTAACCGGTATGACGGTAACACAGGTTATGGGTTGTGGTGTCCAGAAAGGCGCCGGCGAAATGTATCGTGGTGTTGAAATGGATGCAACACTTCTGCCAAAGGTTAAGGTTGAAGTGGTAGTCAGCAAGATCCCGGTAGAAAAGGTGATCGAGGCAGCCAAGAAAGCACTTTATACAGGTCATATCGGTGATGGTAAGATCTTTGTATACAATGTAGATAAGGTTGTTAAGGTTCGTACCGGCGAAGAGGACTTTGCAGCCCTGCAGGATGTAGAGTAGCTTTTACCTAAATCCCTTAGTTGATATATACATGAACAGCCCCCGGCGTGCTTCCACCACGCCGGGGGCTGTTCGTGTAAAAAGTAGCAAAATTGACATAAAAAAGACTGAAACTTTGTTTATTCTTCCAAGAAGATATCAGTGCGTCAATTCTCTATAGATGATATAATGAATATACGAGAGTTTCAAATCAAATTTCTGTGATAATTGCACAAAAACAGCAGAGGCCAGTGTGAAAAATATCTGAAATGAAAAGCCGGATAGGATGCAGGAAAGAAAGGCTGCAAGGCAGAAATGGATTTGAAAAAACAAAGTCGACCAAGGGGGACGAAAACTATGTCAAAAATGGTGTATTTATTTGAAGAGGGTAACGCAGATATGCGGAATCTTCTTGGTGGAAAGGGTGCCAATCTTGCAGAAATGACAAATCTGGGGCTTCCGATCCCACAGGGTTTTACGGTTACAACAGAGGCTTGTACAGACTATTACAACAATGGCCGTACAATTTCAGAGGACATTCAGCAGCAGATCTTTACAGCACTTGCTGATCTGGAAAAGAAGCAGGGCAAAAAATTCGGTGATACCGAAAATCCGCTTCTGGTATCTGTCCGTTCCGGCGCGAGAGCTTCCATGCCGGGTATGATGGACACGATCCTGAACCTCGGACTGAATGACGTTGCAGTGGAAGGCTTCGCAAAGAAGACAGGCAATCCGAGATTCGCTTACGATTCCTATCGTCGTTTTATCCAGATGTTTTCCGATGTTGTTATGGAAGTGCCAAAGTCATTGTTTGAGCGTGTTCTGGATGAGATCAAAGCAGCAAAACAGGTCAAATTTGATATGGAACTGACTGCAGAAGATCTACAGGAAGTGATCGTACGTTTTAAAGCAATCTACAAGGACAAGATGGGAGAGGACTTCCCACAGGATCCGAAGGTACAGCTGATGGAAGCTGTCAAAGCCGTATTCCGTTCCTGGGATAATGAGCGTGCTATCGTTTACAGAAGAATGAATGATATTCCGGGCGACTGGGGAACAGCTGTTAACGTACAGGCAATGGTATTCGGTAACATGGGCGAGACAAGTGGTACAGGCGTAGCCTTCACAAGAAACCCGTCTACCGGCGCAAAGGGTATTTATGGCGAATATCTGATCAATGCACAGGGCGAGGACGTCGTTGCTGGTGTCCGCACTCCGTCCCCCATCAGCCACCTGAAAGACCAGATGCCTGAGGTCTACGACCAGTTCGTGCAGGCTGGCTTCGACCTCACCGAGACCGCCGAGTGGCACACCAAGTGGCACCTTGACCTGCCCGGCATCAATATCCGGGAGCTCATCGGTTGCGGCGTGGCGCCCGAGCATATCCACCATGCCGGCATCTGTACCTTCGACCATGCCGACGACTACTTCTCGGCGCGCCGTCTCGGCATCGACTCCGGACGCATCTACACCGGCATTCTGATGCGATGACATCCCGCACCCCGACCATTAACCCTTACTCCTAAAAGTCTACCTTTATATATATGAACATCAAGCATACACTGACATGGGCCCTGCTGGCGACATTGCTGTCGGCATCCACCCCAGCCAACATCAAGTTCACCCCAGCCGAAACCCAGCAGATAAGCATCAGCACCCCCGGACTCTTTGACAAGAGCAAAGCCTTCAGCATCGACTTCACCAGCATGGGCGACCGAGCCTACAGCTTCCCGCTGCCCGTGGGCAAGGCTACGCTCTCTGACAAGGAAGACCGACTGGAAATCACCTCCAAGAAGGGCGATGCCGTCAAGGCCATGTTTGACGGCTGCGTACGACTCGCGCGAAAGATGGACCGCCACGGCAATGTCATCGTGATACGCCACGACAATGGTCTGGAGACTGTCTATGAAAACAATGCGCAGAACCTGGTGCAGAGCGGACAGACGGTAAAGGCCGGACAGACCATCGCCATCATCGGCAACGACGGCGAGCAGGGTCTCTGCCGCTTCTTCATCATGGTCAACGGCTCACGCGTCAACCCCGCCACCATCGTCAATGCCCGCAACCACCGACTCTACCGTCAGGTGCTGGCGTTCGAGAAGCGCGGCGCCAATATCCGTATAACCCACATCGACGGAGAGAGCAACGAGAAGCGCGGACTGACCCTCGACCCCGACGAGGAAACCAACCCGTTTGAAAACAGCAGCAGCTTCGAGCTCGACCTTACCCAGATAGAGGAGGAGCACTGGGCCTACCCGCTCCCGGGTGCCAAGGTCATCAGCCCCTATGGCGGCAGACGGCGCCACAGTGGCGTAGACCTCAAGACCAAGCCCAAAGACAACATCGTGGCTGCTTTCGACGGCGTCGTCACCCGCTCAGCCCCCTTCTCGGGCTACGGCAACTGCATCATCATCCGCCACGCTTTCGGTTTTGAGACGCTCTACTCCCACCAGTACAAGAATCTGGTCAAGGTAGGCGACAAGGTCAAGGCCGGAGACGTCATCGGACTCACAGGGCGCACGGGCCGGGCCACCACCGAGCACCTGCACTTCGAGGTCAAGTACCGTGGCGTGCGCATCAATCCGTCCACCATCTTCGACCATACCAAGCGCAGTCTGAAAGCCACCACCCTCGTGCTGGGAAAGAACGGCAGCGTGAAGACCAAGAAATAACCCCCGCTACCCCACACCTTCGCCCCGCCCGCCATCACCCCGCCGACGGCAGCGACGGCACCTGGCTGAGCATCCATAGTCTCCATACCACAGCAGCAATAAAGGCAAGCACCCATGACAGAGGTGCTTGCCTTTATTGTTATTGCTGCGATTTCTGGGGGCGAGCCTGGCCCTTGGCATACCTCTCGTTACAGAGGCAGTCTCTATCGCCATGACCGTGGCGTCAGTCTTCAGTGGTCCATTTCACCATCTTGGCCAGTTGCAGGAAATAGTCGTTTGACCAGATGTCAAGTTCCTTGGGATTGCGGACAAAGGGCAGCACGTCTGCCTTGACCTGCTTGATGTCTGCCGATGCCAGTCGCTCGCTCAGCTTGTCCAGAAACGACTCCTTGGTGATATCCTCCTGATTGAACTGTAAAGCCCGTTCATGCAGGTGGGCAAAGTCAAGAGGGATATTGTGGCGAACGTACCATTCGAAGTCATACCAGTCACGGCCTTTCACCCTATTCTTCCACGCCCGATACAGCAATGCGTGCATCTTGCCTGCAAACAGGTCTGGCAGAGTGAAGCATCGTGTCATGAATGACTGTGGCTGGAGAAGCAGTTTCTGTTCGGTATCAAACTTCAATGGTGGTTGCGTGTCTACTTCTATCTTTATCTTTACCGTTTTCTCCGTCTGGAAGGTGATATCATAGACATCAGTGTTATCCTTCAAGAAGGCAGACTCCTCTTTGCCAAAGTTCTTCTTGTCTTTCTTCTTGATCTCAACCTCGCGACCGACGAGGGCAAACTGATTGACTATCGGCTGGAAGTATCGGGTAAAGTCGAAGTGGTCATTGGGAGAGACGAGCGAGAAGTCCATATCTTCAGAGAAGCGCTGCAAACCATGGAAGATACGCAGACAGGTGCCGCCATAAAAGGCTGCCTCGTCAAAGAATCCCCCATTATACAGCCCTGCAAGGATTACCTGCTGATTGACCTCGAAGATGGCATTGCGCCTCTGCTGTTCGGTCGTAAGTTCATAGACCGACAACATCTGATTGTATATTTCGTTTGTGCTCATTTCTTCATATATTTTATCAGAGTTTCTATCGATTTTCCCTTTTTCCCGACTTGTGCATACCGCTCAAAGATACCTACATCCATACGCAGGAAGTCATCTATGTCCATGCGGATGTCACCTTCCAGATAAGCCTCAACATCCTTCAGATAGCGGAGATTGACATTAGGAGAATTGGCTATCAGGTCGCACAGCGCCTTTTCGGGTGTAGCCATCAGAAACGAGTAACTATGCTGGTTGATGCTTGTCACGCCTACAGAGAAGGCCTCGCGCGAAATCATCTGATACTCGAAGCGCCCCACGGGGGTATCAAAGTGGCGGGAGTGCTTTATCGTCATCGACTGGGTGGTATAGACTGCCTCGGGTATCAGTCCGTAATAGCGCAAGGCTGTCTGTCTGGACACATACGAAGGAGCATAGAGATGATTGGCTATCAACTCTGTTGACAGGCTCACCCGCGACACCCTGGGGGCTATCACATATAGCCCTCTCTTAAGACGTATCACCTTGCCTGCCGTCTCAAGTTGAAGCACCTTTTGATTACCTGCCGACATTTCCGGGAATAGCGATGCCACCGTGGCGGTGCTTACTGGAATGTTGCCAATATGCTCTAAGTCCATAATCATGCCACAAAGATAGTCAAAACTGGTACAGTAAACAAACTTTTTATTGTTTTTCTATACCAATTTTGGCTGTTTTTACAATTTCGAGGCCATCCATGGGCACCATGAGGCTTGGTTTGTGCATGCCATGACCTTATTGGTTGCTTCCAAATTGACTATAGAATGTTCTTTAATCAGAAACAGTGGCGACAACATCGCTTTTGGTATAACAACAATTGTTTCTAACACTTGCCGAACGTTTTTTCGCATCGTTTAGGCATCCTTTTCATATAAAAGCAGTATATTTGCGGTGTAAAATATGATACTGGTATCAAAAAATGTACCCTAATATGATATTCGAACGTAAGAAATACTTGAATGAACTTATCGCAGGACGCGGAAACGGACTTGTGAAAATTATTACGGGTGTCAGACGATGCGGAAAGTCCTTTCTGCTGTTCAATATCTGGCACAACTGGCTGTTGAAACATGGAGTGACTGGCAGCCACATCATCGAGATACAACTTGATGACTTCCGAAACCGACGACTGAGAAAACCTGATGCTCTACTTGACTATATAGACTCCAAGGTAGTTGATGATGGCAATCCTTTTTATATTGTTTTGGATGAGGTACAACTGGTGGAAGATTTCATAGAGGTTATCCTTAGTTTAACCCACATAAGGAATGTGGATGTGTATGTATCGGGGTCAAACTCCAGATTCCTGTCGAGCGATATCGTAACGGAATTTCGTGGCAGAGGTGACGAAATACGCATCTGGCCTCTCACCTTCGATGAGTATTTCAAGGGTATTGGCGGCGACATACGCAAGGCATGGTTGGATTACTATACTTTTGGAGGACTCCCGCAGGTGGCTTTGCTGGAAACAGAAGAAAAAAAAACCGATTATTTGCATAATCTGTATGAAACTACCTATCTCCGTGATGTGATAGAGCGCAACCATTTGCGCAACCCTGAAGGAATGAAAGAACTTGTGCGAGTATTAGCTTCAGGAATAGGTTCGTCTACCAATCCAACGAGAATAGCCAACACATTTCAGTCTGCACAAGGCGTGTCCATAAAGCGAGATACGATAAAGCTATATATTGAATATCTGGAAGACTCATTCTTGATAGAGGAGGCCTTGCGCTACGACGTGAAAGGCAGAAAGTATATTGGTACCGAATCCAAGTATTACTTTGCCGATATTGGCATCCGCGCAGCTATTCTCGACTATCGTCAGCAAGAGGAAACACACATTATGGAAAACATTATCTACAATGAGCTCCGCAGTCGTGGATACAATGTGGATGTTGGGTTGGTTGAACTTGGGGGCAAGGACAAGAACGGAAAGTTTGTCAGAAGAATGCTGGAGGTTGACTTCGTGGTAAACCGCCCTCCATATAGAGTGTATATCCAGTCGGCTTACCACATGCCCACGACTGAGAAAGAGGCCCAAGAGAGCCGTCCGTTACTGTCAATCAACGACCACTTTCGAAAAATAGTCATTGTTGGTGACGACATCCATCGTAAGGAAGACGAATTTGGTATTCTGACCATTAGCTTATTGGATTTCCTGACAGATAAAGAGCTATTAAACCAATAGCCTCAGCCCATATATCCAGCCACTGAGGCTAAATAGTGCATACCATGACCCACTCCATATTGATTGCGAGGTTGGATTTAGTCATTGCGTGACGGTATTTATTCTTTGCGGGCCACGATTTGGCCATATCAGGTCGCGAAGTCAGGTTATTTGCGGTCGGCAGAGGTTTCGGGAGAATTGGAGGCGGGCGGTTGGGCCTAATAAAATATCCGCAATGCCTGTCTATGGGCATTGCGGATAATGCTATGCTACCGGAGCCTCTGGCTGCGGTGGCTATCATCGTGGGGCTTGCGCCCGGTTATCTACTTGCTGTGCTTCTGCCAGTACTTGGCGCCTTTGGCCTTAAGTTTTTCGGTGAAGGCGGCAGACTCGGCATCTACCTGTGCCTCCTCCTCGGGTGTGGCAAAAGCGTGGCGGTAGCCTTTCACATCGTTCCAGTGGCCGCGGGTGAAGTCGGGCACCTCTACCGGCTTGTTGCCGTTGTCCATCGACAGCGAACCGAGCTCTGCCAGACAGCACCATTCGCCCAGGTCATAGACATCCATGTCGAAAGGCAGCCCGTGCTGCAGACAGTAGACCAGACGGCTGTCCATGATGTAGTCCATACCGCCGTGGCCGCCTACCTTCTTGGCCTGAGCCAGATAGCGGGTCACTATGGGGCTCTCATATTTCTTGGTGAGCGCACGGCGGTCGGCGGCGGGCATATAGGAGTGGCCCGAGAGATTGTCGGCCGACGGGCGCACGCCACTGTTCTTCATCTCATCGCCCGAGAGCGCGTAGCCCTCAGTAGGGTATTTGTTGGCAAAGCCCTTGGTACCTGTGAGCTGGTACATGCGGTTGTAGGGCTGGGGCGTCATGGTGTTGTGGTGTATCTCGATGACCTTGCCATTCTCGGTGCTGATGAGGGTGGTGGTATGGTCGCCGTTGGCAAACTTCTCGCAGGGCTTGCCCGAGAGCTTCTCTGCCCACGCCTTGCCGTTCACCGACTTGGTATCCATAGCCACGAGAGTCTTCATGCGGTCGCCGCGGTGTATATCCAGCACCTGGGCGATGGGGCCCAGACCGTGGGTGGCATATACATCGCCCCGGAATTTCTGGTTGAAGTCCAAGCGCCAGCCCAGACGGTCATTGGCGTCCTTCTTCCAGTACATATCCCAGAACTGGGAGAGGTCATGGCGATAGGCACCCTGCACATAGAGCACCTCGCCGAACACTCCGTGCTGCGCCATATTGAGGCTGTTGAGCTCGAAAAAGTCATAACAGCAGTTCTCAAGCATCATACAGTGCAGGCGGGTCTTCTCGCTGAGGTCGATGAGCGACCATATCTCGCGCAGGTTCATGGCCGACGGCACCTCGATGGCCACGTGCTTGCCATGCTCCATGGCATACTTGGCCACAACAAAGTGGTGGAGCCAGTCGGTGGCGATATACACCAGGTCGATGTCCTTGCGCTCGCACAACTTCTTGTATCCGTCCTCACCATAATATATATCTGCCGGGGGCATGGATGCGGCGCGCAGAATGGTGTTGCAGGTGTCGGCGCGCTCGCGCTCATGGTCGCAGAGGGCCATCACCTGGGTGCCGTTGATATGGGTAAAGCGGCGCACGGCGTCGGGACCGCGCATGCCCAGTCCTACAAATCCCACGCGCACCACCTTGAGCTTGGGTGCGGTGAGTCCCAGTGCGGGCTGCTGGCCGGCAGGACGTTCGGGAACCTGGGTGACAATAGTGCCATCCACTGTCTTGTAGGGCCAGTCAAAGGCCACCTGGGCGCTGGCGGTGAGCGCTGTCATAAACAGTCCCACCAGTATCAGCAAAGTGATGATTTTCTTGTTCATTACGTCTTTAATTTAGATTGTTATGCAAAGTTAAGGCTTTAATCATCAATCCCCAAACGAAAGGGACGAAAAACAACATGCCCGGAACGTTTTTTATCTTCACGTCCCGGGCACGCCGTGTGGTTATTTCGGCCTCCTGTCTATTTGCAGGTGGCGATATTAAACTCGTTGACCTTGGATATCTTGTGGTTGTTGCCCTCGATGACCGAGATGCACAACTTCACGTTACCGACCTTGATGCGGTTGTCGGCCTTGACCAGTGCGGTGTAGCGTATGCCGCATCCGGGGGCAATCTTCTCCACATGCACGCCGGGCGAGATGAAGATATGGCGGTTGCCGGTGGCTTCGACCACCATGGGCTGTACATCATAGATGGTCTGACGGCCGTTGTTGTAGACCTCAAAGACCACCTTGCACAGCTCGTTGCGGCTTATGCGGTTGTCGCCATTGGCGTCTATAAACCGGGCGTTGCGTATCTCTATCGTCGGCGTATAGGTTATGCCCTCGGCGATATTCTCCACGCTCGACGAACCGGGCAGCACCTGCGTGGGCTTAGTGCCCTTCTCGCTGTTACCGCCATCGCCGGGGGTGAACTCGATGCGGTCGTCGCCGCCGTTGTTCTCGTCGAAAC
>ERZ780128.810-NODE-810-length-11433-cov-3.623396_pt1 | contig 11433 bp, 10 predicted proteins | sample MGYA00511170_ERZ780128 | MGnify/ENA primary metagenome ERZ780128 (study PRJEB29588, sample SAMEA1970465) | human gut metagenome | biome: human gut; feature: human-associated habitat; material: faeces | place: Denmark | collected 2008/2010 ...
TATATTAGTTTTATATGCCGAGTTTTTCAAACGCATTCACCGTTATTTAAATAACTATTTCTTTTATTTTCTCGTTTTATCTCAGTTTTTCTAATGTTTTTATATTACATGTGTAAAAATGCGATTTAATATTTCGTTTATAATTCTGAAAATCCATATCCGGTTCATCCCTTGCAAACTCCTGTGCAGACATAAAGCTATACCGGTTACATCGTATAAGCAAAAAGCAGCCGGGGATCTTATCATTATCCCAAGCTGCTTCTGTTCCGCTCTGTATTTACTTTCCCGTCCTATGCGTTCTTGGATTCCTCATGCCATTTCTGCCACTTCTTCTTATAAATAAAGTAGCAGGGGATTCCTACGAATACCATTCCGCCTAAGATATTGCCGATGGTAACGGGAATAAAGTTGTTCAGGCTGTGCAGTACTGTCAGTCCCTGGATCTGCTCTGCGGTCAGGCCGTATGCTTCCTGTGCCTTTGCAACATACGCGGGATTCTGTGCAGCCATCATGCCTACGGGAATGTAGAACATATTTGCAACACAGTGCTCGAAACCGCCGACTACGAAGGCCATGATCGGGAAGAAGATCGCCCAGACCTTACCGACGATATCCGTAGCTGCCGCTGCCATCAGGATCGCAATACATACCAGAATGTTACACAGGATACCGGAGGTAATTCCTTTCAGCGGAGAAATGCCTACCTTGCCGACTGCCACTTTGATGGCATAAGCCCCCAGCAATCCGCCGGTGTAGTCCAGATTTCCGGAAAAGTAGATCAGGGTATCAATGATCAGCGCGCCGATCAGGTTGCTGAAATATACCACGATCAGATTGCGGATACATTCGAACCAGGTCACCTTTTTGCCTACCACGTCCATGACGATCAGGCAGTTGCCGGTGAAAAGTTCTCCACCTACAAATACAATGATCATCAGTCCCACAGGGAAGATGATACCGGCTACGAATCGGGCCAGACCTACGTTGTCAATAGCATGCGCTGCAGTACTGCTGGTAGCTCCGCCCAGTGCAATGAAAGCACCTGCCATAATGCCTAACAGGATCATCTTGCCCAGAGGAAGATGTGCCTTGCCCTCTCCGGCCTTCATGTTATTATCAATGACTTCTGCCGGGGTATTAAAATGCTGTTCCATATTTTCCCTCATTTCCGTACAGCCCTTATCTGCCGTACTTTCTCATACTCATTTACTACCTATATTACACGAAATCTGCGGCGGGAATCAAGCTTTTCCCCCTATGTATCTGATTATATACATTTCCTCTCACCGTTTTTGTCATAACACAATCTTTTTTTGTAAAATTTATGCAAAAAAATAGTAGACAAAAGCCGAAATGTGTAATATACTTAAGATGTTCGGCGAGAGCCGAACCGCTTATATAAGTAGATTTCCGGAAGAATTCCCCTTTTACACAATTAAAGTGGTTGCAGGTTTCCCGCCTGCGGCTGCTTTAATTGTGTTATAAGGTATTCTTTGTGGTTTTCCCCGGAATTGCAAAAGTTTTTGCAAAAATTTAAAATTTTCACTTGCTAAATGATAAACATCTATGCTATAATAGCTTTCGTCAGTGATTCAGCTGATACAATTTCATAGGGGAATAGTACAGCGGTAGTGCGGCGGTCTCCAAAACCGTTAACGGGGGTTCGATTCCCTCTTCCCCTGCTACATAGGACAACTACTTAAGATTCGTCTTAAGTAGTTGTTTTACTGTGCGGATGGAGCGATATCTATTGTCATTCCATGGAAAATACAGTAAAATAGAAGTCCGGGGGTTAGTAATAAAACAGAATGAATGGAGAGATGAATATGGCAAAAAAGTATGATGTAATTATTATCGGTGCAGGACCGGGTGGTATTTTCTGTGCCTATGAACTGATGGAAAAGAAACCGGATTTAAAGGTTTTGATGATAGAAAAAGGACGCAGCATTGAAAAAAGAACATGTCCGAAGCGTGTGACGAAGCAGTGTGTAGGCTGTAAGCCATGCTCTATTACAACAGGCTTTGCGGGAGCAGGTGCTTTCTCAGACGGTAAGCTTTCCCTTTCTCCTGATGTAGGTGGTAATCTGCCTGAGATTTTAGGCTATGATGAGACAGTTAAGCTGATCCATGAATCAGATGATATTTATCTGAAATTCGGTGCTGATAAAAATGTATATGGTCTTGACAAGGAAAAGGAAATCCGTGAGATCCGCCGGAAAGCGATCAATGCCAATCTGAAACTGGTAGAATGTCCGATCCGACATCTGGGAACGGAAGAAGGCTATAAGATCTACGGTAAGCTGCAGAAGCATTTAGAGGAATGTGGTGTAGAGCTGTTATTCAATACAATGGTGGAAAAGATCATTGTGGAAGATGGCAGAGCTGTCGGCGTGACAACAGATAAGGGAGAGACTTATCAGGCAGACGAGATCGTATCTGCAGTCGGCAGAGAAGGTGCTGACTGGTTTAAGGATAAATGTGAAGAGGTCGGTATTGAGACAACACCGGGTACGGTTGATATCGGTGTCCGCGTTGAGGTGCGTGATGAGGTTATGCAGTTCTTAAACGAGAACCTGTATGAGGCAAAACTGATCTATCATACACCTACTTTTGATGATAAGGTTCGTACGTTCTGTACCAATCCTTCCGGCGAGGTTGCAACAGAATACTATGAAAACGGACTTGCCGTTGTAAACGGTCATGCTTATAAGTCAAAAGAATATAAGACAAACAATACAAACTTTGCGATCCTGGTATCCAAGAATTTTACAAAGCCGTTTAAGACACCGATCGAATACGGTAAGCATATCGCGCAGCTTTCCAATATGCTGTGCGGCGGTAAGATTTTAGTACAGACCTTCGGTGACTTCAGACGTGGCAGAAGAACAACGGAAGAACGTCTCTGCAGGCGTAATGTAATGCCTACTTTAAAGGATGCGGTTCCGGGCGATCTTTCTCTTGTATTCCCTCATCGTATCATGGTGGATATCGAGGAAATGATCCTGGCACTGGATAAGGTAACACCGGGTATTGCAGCAGATGAAACACTGCTGTACGGCGTAGAAGTAAAATTCTACTCCAACAAGGTAGTTGTCAATAAAGATTTTGAAACCAGTGTGGCAGGTCTTCGTGCCATCGGAGACGGCGCAGGTGTAACACGTGGTCTGCAGCAGGCTTCCGCAAACGGTATCAGCGTGGCAAGAAGCATTCTGCGCAAGATGGATGAAAATTAATATGCAAAAAAGCAATCAATGGAGAAAACTGTGGATTTTACTTGTAATGGCGGTTATTTTTTTGCTGACTGCCTGTGGGAAGCAGGAAGACGGCAAGACAAAGATCGTACTGACAACGGGCTTTTCCGAAAATGAAGTTTTTAAGATCGGAAGCAGCAGCTGTGACCGGTCAGAGATCATGGTATATCTGACGAATATGCAGAATCAGTATGAAGCAGTATACGGCGATCAGATCTGGAGCCGCAGCATAAACGGTGAGACGCTGGAGGATAAGGTCAAAAATGTGGTGCTGGCGCGCCTGGCGCAGATCAAGACGATGAACCTTTTAGCAGAGAGCAGGCAGGTAACGCTTTCTGAGGAAGAAGATGCGGCGGTACTCTCCGCGGCAGAGACATATTTCTCTTCCCTGAATGATACAGAAGTGGAAAAGCTGGGGCTGACTGAGAAAAAAACAGAGGATATGTACCGGGAGTATGCACTTGCCAATAAGATCTATGACCTGATCATTCAGGATACCAATCCGGAGATCAGTGATGATGAAGCAAGGACTGTGACGCTGGAGCAGATCATGATCAAGACCTATTCGCAGGATGGCGACGGCAACAGAACGCCTTACACGGATGCAAGTAAGAAAATGGCAAAGCAGCGTGCGGAGAATATACTGCGTAAGCTGCAGAGCGGAGAAGATTTTGATACACTGGCGCAGACCTATAACGAAGAAAGCGCGATCACGGTTTCTTTTGGAAAAGGCGAAAAGCCCAAGGCGCTCGAAGATGCAGCATTTGATCTTGGCAACGGAGAAATCAGTTCCTTGATCGAAACGGATGACGGATATTATATCCTGAAATGTATCTCGACGCTTGACAGAGAGCAGACAGATGCCAATAAGCAGAAGATCATGGAAAAGAGGAAGGAAGAAGCCTTTTCACAGATCTATGATGAATTTTTGCAGACACAGATCCGGAATCTGAATGAAAAGCTTTGGAAAGAGATCTCCTTTATCCATGATGAGGCAGTGACGACAAAGACATTTTTTGATGTTTATAATGAAAAACTGGGCAGTTTATAAAAGTTTTAGAAATGCGCAAATGCCTGTAAATTCAATAGTACAGCAGATTATTAGCACTCATTTTAAATGAGTGCTAATTTTTTCTTGACTTTTAAATGTGGGAGGACTACACTGGATAACAGGGAAAACTGAAGTAAGAAAGGAATGTGATAGTTATGGCACAGACACATGGTTCACTGTCTATCAACAGTGATAATATTTTTCCTATTATTAAGAAATGGCTTTATTCCGATCATGATATTTTTTATCGTGAACTTATCTCAAACGGTTGTGATGCGATCACAAAACTGAAAAAGCTGGAAATGATGGGAGAGTACGAGCTTCCGGAAGGATATAAGGACCAGATCAAGGTTGTACTCGATCCAAAGGAAAAAACGATCCAGATCATTGATAACGGTCTTGGTATGACAGAGGAAGAGGTAGATGAATACATCAACCAGATCGCTTTTTCCGGCGCGACAGATTTCATAGAAAAGTATAAGGACAAGACAAATGAGGATCAGATCATCGGTCACTTCGGACTTGGTTTCTATTCCGCATTTATGGTATCCGATAAGGTAACGATCGATACACTGTCTTATAAGAAAGAAGCAAAGCCGGTTCACTGGGAATGTGACGGTGGCAGCGAATTCGATATGGAAGATGGCGACTGGGATCAGGTCGGTACAAAGATCACACTGTATCTGAATGAGGACTGTCTGGAATTCTGTAATGAATACAAGGCAAAAGAAGTCATAAAGAAATATTGTTCCTTTATGCCAACAGAAATTTATGTCAGCAAGGCAGAAGAAACAGAAGTACAGATCATCAAACCGGAAGAAAAGCTGGACAGCGATGAGGTTGTAGAAGAATTTGAAGATGAAGTAAAGACACCGGCAAAGGACGGCGAGCCTGAAAAGACAGAAAAGGTCAAAAAGCTCCGTATCAGGAAACGTCCGGAACTGATGAATGATACACATCCGCTTTGGACAAAGCATCCAAATGAATGCACAAAGGAAGAGTACATTGATTTCTACCGCAAGGTATTTATGGATTATAAGGAGCCGCTGTTCTGGATCCATCTGAACATGGATTATCCGTTTAACCTGAAAGGTATTTTATACTTCCCGAAGATCAATATGGAATATGAATCCATCGAGGGAACGATCAAGCTGTATAACAATCAGGTATTTATCGCAGACAATATCAAGGAAGTCATTCCAGAATTTTTGATGCTCTTAAAGGGTGTGATCGACTGCCCGGATCTGCCGCTGAACGTATCCCGTTCCGCACTGCAGAATGATGGATTTGTCAAGAAGATCTCAGAGTACATTGCCAAGAAGGTGGCAGACAAGCTTTCCGGTATGTGCAAGACCGATAAAGAAGAGTACGAGAAATACTGGGACGATATCAGTCCATTCATTAAATTCGGCTGCTTGAAGGATGACAAGTTCTGTGAAAAGATGAACGATTATATCCTGTTCAAGAATCTGGACGGCAATTATGAGACATTACCGGAATGCCTTGAGACAAAACCGATCGACGGTGAAGAAGAACAGGCAACGGATGAGAATGGCAATCAGGTAGAGGCTGAAGTCGTAGATGCAGATGCTGAAAAAGCTGAGGATGAAGAACCGAAGGAGAAGATCATCTACTATGTAACGGATGAACAGCAGCAGAGCCAGTACATCAATATGTTCAAACAGGCAAAGATGGATGCGGTTATTTTGACACACAGCATTGATCAGCCGTTTGTATCACAGCTGGAAAGCAAGAATCCGAATGTGAAATTCAAGAGAATCGATGCAGACCTGACAGATTCCTTCAAGACTAAAACTTCCAAGAAAGCACAGAAGGAGCTGGATGATGCTGCAGAAGAGATCGGAAAGGCAATGAAGAAGGCTCTCAAGAGAGAAAACCTGACAGTCAAGCTGGATAAGCTGAAAAACAAGAAGGTTGCTTCCATGCTTACGATTTCCGAAGAAACCAGACGTATGCAGGATATGATGAAGATGTACGGCGGTGGCATGATGCCCGGCTTTGGATCCGAGGATGGCGCAACACTTGTCCTGAATGCTAATCATCCGCTGGTACAGTATATCATGGAGCATAAGGATGGCGAGAATGTCATGCTGATGTGCGAACAGCTTTACGATCTGGCAGTGCTGCAGAATGCACCGCTTTCACCGGAAGCTATGACGAAGTTCATTGCACGTTCCAATGATATTATGCTGTTGCTGACGAAAGAGCAGTAAGAGGTATTATAAAAAGAATATAGATATATATAGATAAAAACAGGAAACGCCTATAATCGCAATCACGTTTGACTACCCTGCGATTTATCTGGGTCACATTTTCCCGGGCTCCCGTCACTGGAACCACCGAGCATGTAAAATCGGTTTCACCGATGCTCGGTGGCTACATAATGGATTTGACAAGCAAATCCATTACATTTCATCAGTGCTCTGTGATCGCTCGCTCCGGGAAAGTGACCGATAAATCTCGGTCGTCTACACTATCGATTGCTTATTATAGGCGTTTCCTGTTTTTTGATAGAAATTTATATAAGTCCTTTTTATCGGACATATCGTGTGCGCATAATAGGGGTGTGAGAACCCTAAGCAACCCTAAGAGATAACGAGAACTGGTTTTTAAGGAGGCTGATTTGTATGAGAAAGAATTCATTTGGACAGGGACTGGCAATATTATTTGTAGTAGCAGGTATTCTGTATGTGATCGGTTCAATAGAAGCGGCAAGAGAACCTAAATGCATTGAGGCAGGATGCGATAATAAACAGGCAAGCGGAAGTTGTTATTGTTATTTGCATAAACCATATACGGGAAGTAGCAGTGGTACATCCACGCCAAGCAGCAGTTCATCATATAGCGTTAAATCATCATCAGGCAGTACTTCTCAGAGCAATACTTCCCAGAGCAGTACAAGCAGTTCCGGTTCAAGCAGCAGTAGCTACAACAGCAAATCGTATACAAACGATAAAACTTCTTATAGCAGTGATACCAAGAAAGGTACAACGACAAAGAAGAGTACATATGATTCTTATGATGATGGCTATGATGATATCTATATGGATGACGATTATGACTATGACAGATATGACAGAGACAGCGATTATGCAGATGGTGTAGATGATGCAATGGATGAATTTGATGAGGATTGGTAAGTATGGCAGGCAAATAGTGAAAAAACTTGAAGAGGGGATGACAGAGTGTCCGAATTGTGGCTGCCCGGTCGATGATACACTAGGGCAGGAGACAGATGAAAAGCCACAAAAGGTAGAGGTAACAGGGGTAAAGGTTGGCATTATGCAATGTCTAGCTTAATGCAAAAATATTGACAGAAATACTCAAAAGCAAGGTTATGAATTTCTTTCTCACAAAAACTAATGACTTTTAAATGAAAATAATTAAAGCTCGCAAGAAAATGCGATTATTTTGATTGCAAGAATAAGTGTTTTGTACTATAATTTAAAAAGCGAGTTTTTACTCAATTGTGACAAATATAACATGTCTATAGAAGAAACCACGAGGTGTGAGAATGAGAGTAAGTTACAATAAATTATGGAAGTTATTGGTAGACAAAAAGATGAGTAAAGCCGATTTGAGAAAGGCTGTAGATATTGCTCCGAATACTCTTACAAAGATGCGCAAGGATGGAGAAGTGTCTATGAGTGTATTACTCAAGATTGCTACATATCTGGATTGCGATATTAGCGATATCTGTGAGTTTGTGAAAGATGAAGAATAAACCTTGTTGGAGAGTGACAAATGGCAGAGTTAGTATATAGTGCAGGACTTACATCAAAATTATTTTGGCTACAGGAGTCCAGAAAGACCGCAGGATATATCCTGGATGGATATAGCAAGGTGGATATCCGCAAGATAGCCTGGGAAGAGAATATCTATCAAGTAAAAGCAGAATATCGTGCATATGAGATATTGAATGGTACTTATCGTAGAGTATCAGCTTTACCGGAAGCAGTGCTTCGGGCTTTTACCACTTGTGATGTGGAGACAGCAAAGATTTTAAACTTAATTGCAATTCTTATGGATAGCCGACTATTTTTTGAATTTCTTCATGAAGTGTATGATGAAAAACTCAGACTTGGAGAAAAGAAAATCACAGACAGAGATTTGAATGTATTCTTTTCGGATAAAGCGTTGCAGAGTGATGTGGTGGCTGGATGGACGGATACAGCAGTACGGAAACTGAAACAGTGCTTTACTAGAATGATGTTTGAGGCGGGATTACTTGAAAGTAGTGCAAAACCAAGAACAATCAAGCCCATTCACATTGACTATCGTACAGAGGAATTGCTGACTGCAAATGGACTGGGAGAATACTTGAAAGCTGTGAAAGGAGTCTGAGCATGGCAAAGTTAAGTTTGGATGATAGACTGAATCAGATAGAAGACAAAATATCAGAGAAGTCGTTTAGAGAGAATAAAGGACTTGGAAATGAAGTCGGATATTATATATTCGATTATGATCCAAGAGAGGAGCTGTATGTGAGAAATCATATAGCATACCTTAAGGATAGAATAAATAACGGAAACAAAGATTTCAGAATAGTTGAGTTTGACCTGTTTCATCTGATGGTTGAGATATTGCAGGAGGAAGGTTATCTGGAAGCGTTCTTTGATTTGGAAAAAGAGAATGGATTTTTTGAAATGGCAGACAGCCTTGTAGAGACTTTGGGACTGGATGAGACAAATGAGCTGAATCTAATCATATCAAGAATATTGCAGGAAGATTTGACAGATAGTGTGGTATTTCTTACCGGAGTAGGCAAGTGCCATCCGATAATAGCAAGCCACAACATCTTAAATAACCTGCATCAGGTACTTGACAGTGTGCCGGTAGTGCTTTTCTATCCGGGAGAGTATAGCGGACAGGATTTGAAATTATTTGGAACGATGGATTCACACAACTATTACAGGGCATTCCGTCTGGTGTAGAGGAGGAAATACAATGCAGATTAAAAATATGTTTGAAAAGCAGATTGACCGTGACATCAAGGGCGTTATTAAAGTAGGTCAGTCGGATGAAGAAAATGTATATCAGGAATTAGATGAATATGTAGTGACCAAGGAACTTCTGAAGCATTTCAGGGATTTCTTCAACAATTATGAAAAGGGTGTAGACGGATATACAGATAAGATGGGTGTCTGGATTTCCGGATTCTTTGGAAGTGGTAAATCTCACTTCCTGAAAATACTGTCTTATTTATTAAAAAACAGCACAGTAGAAGGTAAAAGAGCTATTGAGTATTTTACAGATGGTAAAAAAATAGAAGATCCGATGCTTATTGCAGAGATGACAAAGGCTGGAACAATTGAGTCAGATGTTATGCTTTTCAATATTGATTCAAAGGGTTCTGCAAAGGTAGGCTCCGGCAAGGAGGCTATCGTAGAAGTGTTTATGAAGGTGTTCAATGAGATGCAGGGTTATTGTGGTTCAATACCTTATCTTGCAGAATTTGAACGTCAGTTGGATAACGAGGGCAGATTTGAAGAGTTCAAAGAGAGGTTCGAGGCGAATGCAGGAGCACCTTGGGATAAAAAGAGACAGGCATTTGCAGTTATTCAGGATAAAGTAGTAAAGACATTAGTCGAGATGGATTTCATGAGTGAGGAAGCAGCCCGCAACTGGTGCAAGAATGCAAAGGGTAGCTATGACCTCAGTATCGAGAAGTTTGTATTACTTGTGCAGGAATATTGTGCGAAGAAAGGTCCGAATCATCATGTTATCTTCTTAGTGGATGAAATCGGTCAGTATATTGCAGATGACACACAGCTTATGCTCAATCTCCAGACAATTGTAGAAGATCTTGGAACAGCCTGCAAAGGTAAGGCATGGGTTATCGTAACGAGCCAGGAGGATATTGACTCTATTACAAAGACAAAGGGAAATGACTTCTCTAAGATTCAGGGACGTTTTGATACGAGACTTTCTCTTTCAGCATCCAATGTTGACGAAGTAATCCGTAAGCGTGTGCTTGCAAAGAATGAGACAGCAACACAGACGCTTAGACTTCTCTATGAGCAGAAAGAATCAATTATCAAGAATCTCATTACATTTACAGCGGATACAGCGGACAAGAAGCTGTATGCAGATAAGGCAGATTTTGCAGACTGCTATCCGTTCATACCATATCAGTTTAATCTTTTGGGACAGGTACTTACTGCCGTCAGAACACATGGCGCAAGTGGAAAGCATCTGTCTGATCAGTCACGTTCTATGCTTGCACTGTTTCAAGAGTCAGCAATCAGATTAATGGATAAAGAAGATGGTGTGTTGGTTCCGTTTAGCTTCTTCTATGATCCATTACATAAGTTTATTGACCACCAGCACAGTCAGGTAATCTCAGATGCAGAGAATAATAGTAAGCTGGATGGGTTCGATGTAGAGCTTGAATAAAAATTTCATTAAGGATGAATACATATATTACAGCTTACGGAACTGATATTGGAACGAAGAAAAAGGTCAATCAGGACAGCTTATGCGTGAAGATAGCAGTAGTAAAGGATAAGACAGTCTGCATGGCAGTGCTGTGTGATGGCATGGGAGGCTTAAGCAAGGGAGAACTTGCCAGTGCAACTGTAGTGCAGGGGTTTTCTGACTGGTTTATGAAAACGTTGCCATATACAGACGGGAAGGTATCTTTGATAAAAGAACAGTGGGAAAATCTGATTGTAAATTTGAATGGAAAAATATGGAATTACGGGAAAAAACATGAGGTAGAATTGGGGACAACCCTGACCGTAATTCTGTTAGTTGATTATAAACAGTATATAATTGCGCAGGTGGGAGATTCCCGGACATACAGAATAGATTCGGCACTTGTGCAGCTGACAGAGGATCAGTCCTTTGTGGCAAGAGAGATAAAACGAGGAAACATGACAGAAGAGGAAGCATTAACAGACCCACGGAGAAATGTGCTGTTACAGTGTATCGGAGCATCGCAAAATGTGAAGCCGGATTTTGTGGAAGGCAAAGTGGAAAATGAAAGCAGCTTCTTATTATGCTCAGATGGTTTTTGGCATAAGATAACGGAACTAGAAATATATCAGGCACTGAGTAATTCGAAATGGAATTCTAAAGGTCAGATAGAAGAAAAACTTCATCAGTTAA
>ERZ780128.811-NODE-811-length-11429-cov-4.075875_pt1 | contig 11429 bp, 9 predicted proteins | sample MGYA00511170_ERZ780128 | MGnify/ENA primary metagenome ERZ780128 (study PRJEB29588, sample SAMEA1970465) | human gut metagenome | biome: human gut; feature: human-associated habitat; material: faeces | place: Denmark | collected 2008/2010 ...
TTGGTAGACTACTCTTGCATGCACCTGAACCTGGATGATAAGAACCTGATTTTTGAATCTTGGCTGACACCCGATGCGGTAGGTGATAAAGGTTATATGCAGGCTCCCTGCAAGTCGCCATGGCGTACGGTTATTGTCAGCGATGACGCACGCGACATCCTTGCTTCCAAGCTGACTCTGAACCTGAACGAACCTTGTGCCTATGAAGATGTTTCTTGGATTAAACCGGTGAAGTATGTAGGCGTATGGTGGGAAATGATTGCCGGCAAAAGCACTTGGGCATATACGGACGAACTGCCCTCCGTCAAGCTGGGCGAAACGGACTATTCCAAGACAAAGCCCAACGGACGCCATGGCGCCAACAATGAAAATGTGAAGAGATATATCGACTTTGCAGCTGCCAACGGTTTCGACCAAGTGCTGGTGGAAGGTTGGAACGAAGGCTGGGAAGACTGGTTCGGACATTCCAAAGATTATGTTTTCGACTTTGTAACCCCATACCCCGATTTCGATGTAAAGATGCTGAACGCTTACGCCAAGAGCAAAGGTGTGAAGCTGATGATGCATCATGAAACATCTTCTTCCGTCCGCAATTACGAACGCCACATGGACAAAGCCTATCAGTTCATGGTGGATAATGGTTATAATGCAGTGAAAAGCGGCTATGTAGGCAATATCATTCCGCGCGGAGAACACCACTACGGACAGTGGATGAACAACCACTATCTCTATGCCGTGAAGGAAGCTGCGAAGCACCATATCATGGTCAATGCCCATGAGGCTGTCCGTCCGACCGGTCTCTGCCGCACCTATCCTAACCTCGTCGGCAACGAAAGTGCGAGAGGAACTGAGTATCAGGCGTTTGGCGGAACAGAGCCAATGCATGTGACCATTCTTCCGTTTACCCGTCTCAACGGCGGTCCGATGGATTTCACCCCTGGTATCTTCGAAATGGACCTCTCCAAGTTCTGCTCGAATACGTCCAAGGTCAATGCTACTATCGCAAACCAGCTCGCCCTTTATCTGACGATGTATTCTCCTCTCCAGATGGCGGCTGATTTCCCAGAGCATTACGAGCAGTTCGCTGACGCGTTCCAGTTCATCAAGGATGTCGCAGTGGATTGGCAGAAGAGCAAATACCTTCTTGCAGAGCCTGGTGACTACATCGTAGTAGCCCGCAAGGCAAAGAAGTCAGGTCAATGGTTCGCCGGCGGCGTGACTGACGAAAACAGCAGGACACTGGATGTTCCGATGAACTTCCTCGACCCTGGAAAGACATATGTGGCCAAGATTTATGCTGACGCTCCTGACGCAGATTATCAGAAGAATCCTCAGGCTTATGTGATTACAGAGCAGGAGGTTACATCTGAGAGCGTGATCCCTGTATTCATGGCCCGCGGCGGCGGCTTTGCCATCGAGTTCAGAGAGAAATAATAACTGATATCATAATTATGAAAGCGGTGCGTGATTTTGGTTCACGCACCGCTTTTTCTATAGTTCCTGCAAGGTCTCTGCAGAAAAACATTGACCTTACTTCTTATGGGAATCCAGGATTATGATGTCTTCGTCCGCTTTTTCCGGCATCTCGACATAGAACCAGTTGGTGGTCTTCGTCTTTTCGCCCTTGTCGGCACTGACTACCGCATAGAAAAGCTTGTCTCCCTTCTTCCAGCCTACGGCGCCGTTTCCGAACTTGTTCAGAGGATAGTCGCAGTAAATGCCCGGGACATTGTCCTCATAGTCGAAAATTAGGTACTTGGCGTATGTGGCCTCGTCTGCCTGGCCGCTTCCGATGACATTGTGGTCTTCAGTAGTTGAATAATAGTGCTCGACGGCGCTGTTAGGAACGTTGTGGCAGAAAATCGTATTCTTCTCCGCCAATGGACGGAACTCGAAGACGACCTCTGTCCAAGGTGTTGTGGCAGCCGGCTCTGTTGTGAACTCGAAAACGCTCTCCTTGGAATCGGAATATCCGGATCCCTCTTCAGCCAAATTCTTGACCTTCAATATGTAAGAGGTGTTAGGCTTCAATCCTGCGAATGTTACATAAGGATCTTCGATAGTCGCCGCATTAAGACTGGTCTCAGGAGCATCCTTTGCGGCGATATCATAGTAGAACTTTCCTGAAGACGGAAGCCAGGTGACGCATGCGCCAACATCGGTCTTGCATGAACTCTTGAACTCCGGAGAGGCAACTCTCGGGATGACGCCTGTCGTGAATGTCACGCTGGCAGTAGCAGAAGGAGCGTAGTCAGGGTTGTTTTTGCTCAATGCCGTCACATGGAAGTTGTATGTGCTTTCTTCCTTGAGGTCAGAGATGGTCACGAGTGTCTCGGTATATGCTGCATTCTCAGCAACGACGACACCATCAGCGGTCTCCAACTTATAGGAATATGTGTCTGCATGTTCGATAGGATTCCAAAAGAAGGAGTACTCCGTTACGGTACTTTGTGCCTTGAATCTCGGCTCCGGAGTGGCAAGTGGCTTTGGATCGGAGTCCTTGGAGCATCCTGCGGCAAGGACGAGCAGCGAAACGGCTGCGAATTTCAATAGATGGGTGTTCATAGTATAAATGGTTTGTAAGTTCAGTTTTCCACAATGTAGGCATTGTTCCGAAAAATTCCAAAAAATCTTTCAAAAATGGACGGATGAACATAAAAATTCTTATATTTAGACTTTCGATATGTAAGTGTTATTAACTCGACGGATTATGAGAAGACTTATGGATTATGTCAATGCTGCAGCGCTGATATGCCTGGCGGCATTTGTAATGGCCGGCTGTGAGAAAGACAAGAAGCCGGGTATTCCTGACGAGAAGCCTGCCGTTCCACCTGAGATTGTGGAAAAGGCGGTTGACATCTCTGCCGGTGGTACTGCCAACTGCTACTTGATCAAACCTGGCAGTACCGTGACTTTCACCACTGTGTATAAAGGAAACTCCAAGACAGAGACCACGGGCAAAGGCGTTTCCGCGAAACTGGTCTGGCAAGACACGAAGGGACTTGTAAAATCATTGAACTTCGACCCGGCGGAGCAGAAGATTTACATTGAACTGTCTGATGCTCAAGGAAATGCTGTGGCAGCCGTGTGTGACAATGACGGAAATATCCTTTGGAGCTGGCATTTGTGGGTCTGCAATTACGATCCTGAACTCGATCTTTATACAACCGAGCCGAATGCGTCGGGAACGACATGGACTTTCATGTACAGGAATCTTGGAGCCATCGACGTGAACCATGCGTCCGTTGACTGTTATGGCATGATTTATCAATGGGGCAGAAAGGATCCGTTCACCGCTCCGAGATGCTATACTGTTATCAATGAGGACTATTCGTATCAGGAAGACGGCGAGAGGGAACTTTATGACATTGATGGAAATGTCCTCAAGAAAATGAGGGAACTTGCTGAATATCATGGTACTATAGAAAAATCCATCCGTCAGCCTATGACCTTCTTCGCCATGACGTACAAGGAGACGGGAGAGTTTGAGGAAGACGGTACTCCTATTACCGTATGTGACTATGAGACAAAGGATTGGGTAGATGTTCCCAATGATGACTATTGGGGCGGCGTATCCTTCAAGAAGACGATTTATGACCCGTGTCCTGTGGGCTATAAGGTGCCTGTAAGTGATGCTGACGGCAATACCCCTTATGACTGGATGAAGTTTGCAGACATGACCTGGGACCCTGCCAATCCTGGAGCAAACATTTACGGTCAATGGTTCCCTACGGCCGGTACAAGGGTTTATGCGTCCGGCGGTCTTGACCATCAGGAAGCCAATCCTTATTCCGGCATCTGGTTCGGAACTGTAGGCAAGGCCTCCACTACGAATCCGGCTCTCTACGGCCAGTATATGGCGATTATGAAGGGCAAGCGTATGTTCAAGCCGATGAAGGACGCGAGATCGCAGGGTATGAGCGTCAGATGCGTGAAAGAGTAAGTTACTATCTTTCAGTCAGATACGAAAACGGGAAGGTGTCATGAGAGCACCTTCCCGTTTTCGTATCTTGTTACTATAATTATTATGGATTACTTTTCGAAAATCTCAAAGAATTTGTTCATTTCAGATATGCCTGTTGACTTAGCTTCAGCCAATGAAAAAGGCATAGCATTGTTACGTGCCATCCGGATGCCCTCTTCTCCGCCCAGTCGGTCGTAGATGTTGGGCGATTTCTTGTAGTAGTCTTCGCTTTTGTCATATTCTTCCAACCCTGGTTGCTTCCTCAGTGTAGCCTCCATGGCGCTGAAATCTGGGAAGAACTTGTGGGTCTTGCTGAAATGAAGCAAATACCAGAACTCCAGACAGGGGGTGTTTACGATGATCACCAGATTGTTCATCCATCCGTATTTGGCTTTTTCCCTTGGGGTCAGTGTGCCTTGGGTGGATTTCAAATACTTCTCGTAATAGACTTTGAAATGTTCAAATTCTTGACTGTTCTTGATGATGCAGTCCATATCCAGGATGAGAATGACCTGAGTGGATTCCATGGCAAGTTTTTGTTGAGCCAAAGCGAACAGCGCCTCTACACTCTTCTTCTGAGGCAGGTCTGGCTTGATGGTGGCCTTTTTCATATCCGCGTTGGGATAATGCTCCTTCACCGTTTCCAAGTACCATTTTTCATCCTTCCCGTCGATTATAACGGCAATGGATTTCTCAGCACTGCGTCGATTGATCTTTCTCATGACTCTTTCGTTTGGCTAAATGAAACGTAGGTATCTCCCAAGTGCGGAATACCGCCCAGTCGGCCTGCCCGGTAGGCATTGTAACGATTGGTCGTGTCTCGCAAGGTTTCCGAATCAAAATCTGCCAGTGAATACAGTTCCGTATCTCCCTGTTCGGATTTCTTGGTAATCCACACGGAGTCGTCCCGGAAAAGGTCTCTGTCAGACAGAAATTCGGACAAGTGGGAAGAAAAGACTAACTGCGAATGATGCGAGTTCAGCAGATAGGTTGTCACGAAATGCTGGTAGAGGTAGGGGTGCAATCGGCACTCCAGTTCATCAATGGCAAGGAAATGGGGCTCCTTGATGATTTGAAGGAGCAGGCCTGATAACTCATAGTAGCGTTGTGTTCCGCCTGATTCCTGCTTGAAATCCATGGGCACAGCCCCCTGATGCCCATTGTGGCTCATGTGGATGTCATATTCCAGCTGTGTAGGGTCTGACTTCAGTTCCTGCTTCATGCTTTCCGGAATCTGGTCGCTGTGCAGCAGGAGGTCGAGTATGTTGGGATTGAGCGGGCGCTTGGTTTGTTCCACCATCAGGTCGTTGATGCCGATGTCTGCTTTCATCAGTTGGCGCACCAGTGCGCTCTTTTCTATCAGGTTATCCATCAGGCTTTGGCTGACGTACTTCTGCAGTTTTTGGTCGCCGGTCGTGACCATCGGCATGAAATAGTCGTTCATCCAGTTCAAGATGGATTTCATCCAAGGGATGTCCACGTTGCTGTTCAGGTAGGCCCCGAAAAGAGTCCTGTTATGCAATAGATTGCCCGACAAAATACGGGTGCTTGTAGTCGAACGGTATCTGTCTCCCCATTTCATGGTGGACAGGAGTGAGTCTTTGTTGGTTTCACGCTCGAACACCATGTGTTCGCGTAGGGCATCGAATGGCTGGCACTTCAATACCTCATGATATATAACCTTGTTGTCGAAGATGATTTCATACTTGTATCTCGCTTCACCCACAATGAAGTTGACGACCATTTCTGAAGGATGCTGCAGGCAGGCTTCATCTAGGAAGAAACGGTCGTATTCAATTTCTGAGGTCTTATCCTTGCAAGGATGGAGCATCAAATCTGTAAACAGGTGAAACGCTCTCAAGACATTGCTTTTTCCCGAAGCATTGGCGCCTAATAACGTGGCAATTTTCAGTAGGCGGTATTTCCCGACCTTTATCACAAAGTACTCCTCCAGATGAGTACTGTTGGTCGCTTCAAAGGAAAGCGTTTGCTTATCCCGAATGGAGCGGAAGTTGGATATTGAGAAGTCTATGACCATATTCTATTTTTAGCAATTGATTATTCCGATAAGCACTTGATATTTGTAAGTGATATGCAAATATATCTTTTTCATCCGAAATTTACAAGGGGCTAGCTGCATTTTTGCCAGCTTGCTAAGGTAGGCCGTGTGCGGAACCGCACGTATGGTGGTGTGAGAGGTCGGAAAACGAAAGTAGGAAGAAAACTACTTCGTTTTCCTCCTACTCGATTGTCTGGTTTGCTGTCGGACTATTCGTGATAGTCACCATATACGAGTTTTCCGTCGAACTTGCCCTGGAAATAGGCCTCGTTGCGGTCATCGCGGAATTTGAACTCGATGGAGTACGAGTCGTTTCCTTTATTGACAATGTCAGCATATCCGATATTCGCTCCGTACCTAGGCATATAATCAGGTGCATACCATGTTCCGAGTGTGTTTCCGGTATTTGCGTCACCGAGTCCCGGAACTGTCATGAACGGCTGGAAATGAGCATTGTCCGCCGCATACATCACTGTGTATCTGCCTGAAGGCACCTCTCTTGTATATTTCTCTGCAGTGATGATGTCGAGCATCAGCATGTCTCCTGAACCTTCGTATGTCTCGAAATCAAATCCTTCGACGCCCAGATAGATTGTCCATTCTGAATGTGGCGCGGTAGCTGTGCTGCCATAGATTTTCTGTCCGTAGTAGTCGAGCGTTCCGACTGCCAGTTTGTTCATTTCCACCACTTTATAGTTGTCGTAGTCTTTTGAGAAGTTCTGGAGCGGGAATGAACCTGAATATGTCAGCGTATATGATTTTGTATCGGTCTTAAGACATGCGGTTACCTCATAGGCTCCTGATGCTGATGTTATCTGGATCCATCCGTCCTTTACCATGAGGTAGTTTCCTTCTACGCTGCTGTCATATATGAATGTGCCCTGCAGTCCTTCGGCATTGAAGTCCTCTCCTTTGGTGAATGTGAATTCTTCCAGTTTCCCGTCAGGATCAGGTACATACGTTCCTTTGATCAGGTCCTGCTCACCTGTCTTCGGCGCGTTCAGCTCCATGAAGACACCTATGCCTTCTCCTTCGAATGCGTTACCTGAGAAGACCGCGTTCCCGCATGTCATAAGAGCCCACGCGTTGTCAGTGCCGGCCATATAATAGTCTCCGTAGAAGAAACCGGTCGCGGTTGTCATCTTTATTGCCTCTTTCGGATATCCCTCAGGGAAGACTGTCACGGCGAACGTCGTGCTTGCGCCCGAAGTGGTTTCATTGACAGTTATCACTGCTGTTCCAGCTGCCAATGCCTTGACGCTCAGGCCTTCGGCTTTCGCGACAGTTTCATTGTCCGAGGTCAATGCCAGTGTATATTCTTTTGCGTTTTCCGGTGTGACAATGACTTCAGGTGTATATGTTTCTCCCACATTGAGGGTGACTGAAGTCTGTGCAACTTCGATTTTTTCGACTTTTACGGCAGGTTCCCCGTCCTTTTTGCAAGACTGGAGACCCAGTGAAATGATGCCTGCTGTCAGGCAGAATAGTGATTTTAGTCTGTCCATATTTTTAGTTTTTTTGCCGCCGCAATATATGCATATTCAGATAAAATGTGTCAAAATTTCGTAATTTTTTGAAAAATGTATTACGGAAATCAAAATAATTGGTATCTTCGTGCTGGTGTTCGGCAGGATTGACGACTTGCGGAACTTGAATAATGAATTTATGGACATAAAGAAATCACATGGCGGGGCGCGTCCCGGAGCTGGCCGTCCTAAGGGTGACAGCAAAATGGTGTCGTTCAGGCTCCCGGGAGACATGGCCTCACGCCTGGACGCCAAACCGAACAAGACGGATTTCATTCGCCGGAGCCTCCGTCGTGCCCTTGATGCGGAGTCATCATTGACCTCCGTCGGAAGCATTGTCCCCGCCACAGCCGCCAGGACATACACCCTTCCGTTTTTTGACACGAGGGTCGTGGCTGGCTTCCCTGTCCCGCTTGACAGCGACGAGCGCTCCCAGGACATTGACCTGCTCCGGATGCTTTGTCCGCACCCGGAGGCGTCATATCTTGTGCGGGTAAACGGAGATTCAATGATAGATGCAGGTGTCATCAGCGGCGATATTGTCATAGTCGATAAAAGTAACCGCAATCCGACGCCGAAGGAGATAGCCGTGTGCGAACTGAACGGCGAGTTTACCCTGAAGCACTTCATTGAAGAGGACGGGGAAGGCTGGCTTGTCCCTGCCAATCCCGATTATCCCCGTTTCAAGGTTACTCCGGAAGACGACTTCAGCATCTGGGGGACCGTGACATATATAATACATAAGACCAGAGACTAGGAATTCAAGTTTGGACAGTGTGAAGCGCAATGCGGTACTTATCGTTTTGCAGGTGCGAAACACCTCTTTGGGAGCCGGTATGGATAAGATGCTTTTTCAAGACTGGGAATTCCGTGTGAGGATAACATATTAACCGCAAATATCATGGTGGCATTGGCTGACTGTAACTCGTTCTTCGCCTCCGTTGAGAGGGCATTTCACCCCGGACTGAAAAACAGACCGGTGTGCGTGCTGTCGAGCAATGACGGCAACATTGTCGCCCTGACGCCGGAGGCCAAGGCTCTGGGAATCAGAAGGGGAGACCCGCTATTCAAAGTCCGCAATGTCATTGACAAGAACAATGTTGCCATATTCTCCGGCAATCTGATGCTTTACGCGGCGATGTCTAAGCGTGTGCAAAGTATTATGCGTCAATGCGTTTCCCACACCGAGACCTATTCCATAGATGAGCAGTTCTTATATCTGGACGGCTACGAGGCCCACCATGACCTGGTGAAGATGATGAGGGAAATGGTGGAGAAGATACGCCTCTGGACAGACATTCCGGTAAGCGTCGGCATCGCCAGGACGAAAACTCTGGCCAAGGTTGCAAGCAAATTCGCTAAAAAGTACCCTGGCTACCGGTCAGTATGTATCATTGACGACGATGAGAAACGCCGGAAGGCATTGTCAATGTCTGAACTTGCAGATATCTGGGGCATTGGCAGGCGCACTCTGGAGAAACTGATATCTTTCGGGGTTGCCACACCGTTGGCCTTTGCCGACAAACCGGGGGAGTGGGTGCTGAGACATTTCCATAAGCCGGGTTACCAGACGTGGCGCGAACTGAACGGCTACCCCTGCATTGACACGAGCGAAATCCGGAACCGCCAGACCATAACCACCAGCCGAAGTTTCGGGTCAATGATAACGTCTCTTGATGATTTGAAGGCGTCAGTAGCGTCATTTACAGCAAGTTGCGCTGCGACGCTCCGCTCTCAGAATTCATCTGCGGGAGAGGTTACGGTCTTTGTGATGAGTAATCGTTTCCGTGAAGACCTGCCTCAATACATGAACTGTGATTCCGAGCGTCTGGACCTGCCGTCCTCTGATACTCTGGAACTTACACAATATGCATTGAAGGTGGTTGACCGGATTTACCGTCCAGGTATCCATTACAAAAAGTCCGGCGTGATTCTTTCACGTATTGCCGACGGGCTCTCGCAGCCTGTTCTCTTCGACCATGTTCCGAATCGTAAGGAACGCATTGACCTCTCCCAATGCATTGACAATATGAATATTAAGTTCGGTCTGAAGACTGTCCGCCTGGGTGTGGAAGGGGAAGAGGATTCCATTTGGAAAGTAAAGTCCGATTTCAGGACCCCGAACTACCTCACCGACATCGATGAATTGCTTACCATAAACGTTTAAAGGCCCTTGAAAGTACGGTTATCTTGGTATGTCTGAAGAAATGTTAATTAGGATAATATATTGAATATTAAATATTTATAGATTTGTGGGCTTGGTTTTGTACGTGTGAACTTAATTTTTTCCACATGTCATATTTGTTTCAAACGCGAATAATCGTAATTTTGCGAAAACCCTAAAAAATTAGAAATATGAAATTTAAATCACTATTTTTTCTCGGAGTAGCGGCTGCGTTCTTCGGAATTTCTTGCGACAAGGAGTCGTCCACTGTTGAGCGCAGAGAGATTGATTGTGCTGAACTGTCCTCTTGCATTGGGACAAACTTCAATGATTTTGTCAATGCTAACGAGAAATACGAGAATAAGGCGGATGCCGGTGAAGGCACTGCTTCGTTCAATGTATTTTACAAGTCCCTTACCCAGTCATACGACATGACATTGACAGTCTCTTCAGACAAGAACGGCGTCATTACAGAGATGAATGCCAGCGTTGTGGATGCAGGCAAGTCTCTCGAACTGTGGAACTTCTTTATGGAGCAGGCCGGGCCTCTGAATCTGGGAACTTTCCTCGGAATGAAACATAAGGGAGACTGCGGCGGCGGTCTGATTCAGACCATCGACGAGTCCATCAGTTTTGTTGCCCAGAAAGGAACAGATGGCAATTACATGTATCCTGTTTTCAGCTTTGTGTCAGGAAGCGTATATCTGGTACCGGAACTCATCAACGGAACATTTGTTCTGAGCCTTCTAAGAAGTTATTACGTAATGGATTATGCTGAGGCTTCAAGTCTTGTCGGAACTGATTATGACGCATTTGCCCAGGCCAATTACATAACCGGAAACAAGCTTTCCGCATGGGGCTCGAACTACATTTATTTCGACTATGTGAAGGATGGTGCCGGCAATGTGTTCCACCTGGACGTGAATGGAGATTCTGAAAGCAAGATTATTGCCAGCTTCAAGGCAACTCTTGATTACGAATATTATACAGACGCGGCTGAGCAGCTTGAAATCTGGAAGAGTTACGCAAAAGGTGATCCGTCCCTCGGTCTGGGAACATTCTCGAAGGCTTATACCTCTTCATTCGGTTCAGTAGGAACAGAATTCGCAACTCAGCTGGAGGCCATAGAATATGTTGAGACCAATGGTCGTCCAGGAGGATTCTCACCAGACGTAGTAGTATGTTACCAGAACGGGGAACATACCATTACCATCACCCTCAAGTCCCTCTATATCTACGTTGAGGTCAAGTAATCCTCAAGTAACAGTCAAAGAAGAATCCCGCACTGCCTTATCGTAGCGCGGGATTCTTATTGCATTCGTAAGCATCGCAGTTATTCCTGGTCTGCCATGTCGATGCTGTAACTTGGGATATTTGGTGTAAAAATCAGGCGTTTTTTACACCGATTATCATTTTTGTGACAAACGGTGTAAAAAAACGCGTTATTTGTCACCGTTTTTCTATGGCCTTTTGTTTTCATGATTTATGTGTCAGTTAGATAGCAAAACCCAGTACGTTTTGTCCGGAAAATGGCAGTTTTTTACGGACGTATTCTGATTTCAGTCACAAATTGCTGACGTTTGGGAGGTATCTCTTGAATCTCTTGGCTATGGTGCAGTTTGTTCTAGTTAAAACGTTTTCATGGAACAAAGTCCTCAATCTGATGCATTTGGTGTGGCTTAAAACGTTTTCGTGGAACGAAATTCTGTGACGGCT
>ERZ780128.815-NODE-815-length-11402-cov-9.559884_pt1 | contig 11402 bp, 10 predicted proteins | sample MGYA00511170_ERZ780128 | MGnify/ENA primary metagenome ERZ780128 (study PRJEB29588, sample SAMEA1970465) | human gut metagenome | biome: human gut; feature: human-associated habitat; material: faeces | place: Denmark | collected 2008/2010 ...
GAGGTGAAACCCGCTGCTTCTGCGGCAAGGTCGATGCCGCCGATGCCGGAAAACAAGCTGAAATGTGTTAAGCTCATAGCTCCACCACCTCGCTGAGCCGGGTGGTCATGATTTTATAGAGCTGGGTGTTTTTCGGAATGGGATTGGAAAACGGCAGCACCACATTTTCAAAAATCAGCAGTCCTTCGCCCGGTTCGGAATTGTCGATGTACTTCTGCTGGTCTGCGGAGAGGTTCAGCCGTTCCGAAAGGATTTTGCGGTCGCCGGATGCCTGATTCAGCAGCGTGATGAAGTCGCTGTTTTCCAGAATGTTCTCGATCTCCGGGGAAGAAAGAAGGTCCTTCACATTCTGGGTGGCGCCCGTGGGTACGCCGCCCCATTTGCGGAAGCGTTTCCAAATCTCGGCACTGTACGCGGCGGTCTGTTCTTCTTTCAAGAGCAAATGGAACTCGTCTGCAAAATACCATGTAGCCCGGCCTTGGCTGCGGTTCTGGGTAACGCGGCCCCATATCTGGTCTTGGATAATGAGCATCCCCAATTTTTTTAACTGTTTTCCTAACTCTTTGATGTCAAAGGCCACAAGCCGGTTGTGGATGTCCACATTCGTTTTGTGGTTAAAAACGTTCAACGAGCCAGACACATACAGGTCCAGTGCCTGCGCCACCCGGTCCGCTTCCGGCAAGTGCTGGTCGAGCAGGGCTTGGTGGAGGTCAGACAAAATCGGCATATTCTCCGGGCAGGGGTTTGCAAGATAGGGGCGGTAGATGGCTTTCACGGCACGGTCTATCACGGTGCGTTCAATCGCTTCCAGACCTGTTTTGCCGCCCATGACCAGTTCACAGAACGACAGCACAAAATCCGATTTCAGGGCAAGCGGACTATCATCCTCGGAGTAGTTGAGGTTGATGTCCAGAGGATTCACATAGTCCTTGCTGGTGGGCGAAAGTTTGATGACCTGCCCATGCAGCCGCTTGACCAGCGGGTAATACTCGGCCTCTGGGTCTGAAATAAAAATATCGTCAGCAGTCGTTAAAAACACACTGACGATTTCAGACTTGCAGCTCATGGATTTGCCGCTGCCGGGCGTACCCAGCTTTAGGCCGTTGGGACACCGGGCCTGCTTGCGGTCCAGCATGATCATGTTGTGGGATTTTGCGTTGATGCCGTAGTACATGGCCGCACCGCTCTGGAAAAGCTCCTGCGTGATAAAGGGGATAAAGATAGCGGTGCTTGACGTGGTAAGCCCTCTTTGAATGGGGATAAGGTTCTCCCCAAGCGGTACAGAGGACATAAGCCCCGCTTCCTGCTGATAGTCAAGGCGCGTCAAAGCGCAGTTATATTTCTGTGCAATGCCCGCCGCCGCGAATACGTCATTTTCCAGTTTCCTTTTTGTGTCTGCCATGTTCACCACAAGGAACGTCAAGAGGAACATTCTTTCATTCCGGCTCTGCAAGTCCTGCAGGATTTTCTTCGCCTCATTGCCGTAGGTTGCGAGGTCAGAGGGGATGATGTCCATGTCGTACCCGGCGCGGACGGCCTTCTTCTGTTCCTCGATTTTGGACTTGTCGAGATCGGTGATCTTGCGCTTGACGGTCTTGATGGCGTTGACCTGATCCACAGACTGCACATGGAGATTGACGAGGACGCTGCTCTCCATATCCAGAAAGTCCGCCAGCATCCGGTCATTCAGCTCCGGTGCCAGAATCTGCACGAAGCTGACCGCGCCCAGCTTTTTGCCCATACGAAACTGCCTGCCGGTCTTGAACTCAAAGGAGCTGGGCGCGATAAAGTCCTTGGTGGACAGCCCGGAGGGAGCCAGCCAGTCCCACGAAAAGCGGAACGGTTCCTGCTCGTCCATCCGCAGAATGTCGTGCATGACGTGCAGGCGCTCAAAGCCGTTCAGCGGCGCAGCCACAACGCCCAGCCGCTTGAAGTTGTTCAGAAGGTCGGTTTCGATGCGCTCCAAACGGGGCTTGGCAGCGCGGAGGTTGTCGGCCTCAACGCCGAACGTGAGATACTTGGTCTTAATGAGGCCGTTGTTGCCGCGGGCAAGCTGATTTTGCAGCATACCGGCGTACTCGGCGCGGATGCCGTCAAACTCGTCCCCGCAGGGCGGAATGGAAATGCTCCGTGCAAAGGTTTCCTGCGAAGCCGAGAGGTTCACAAAGGAAAGCTGGAATTGCACGGAGCTGTCAAAGTAGTTCAGGAAATCGCACCACGCCTCAAAGATGGCGGTCTTGTCCTCATTCTGCGAGAGCTGGTAGTTGATGTCCTGATACTGGATCGTTTTGGTGTAGCGCGTGTCGGTCACACGGCAGATGCCGTCCGGCCACATACGCTGATACGGGATGCTGTCCTGCGCCGATTTTTCTTTCTTATCCGTTCGGTTCGCTCTTGCGATGGCGGCTTCGATCTGTTTTCGTTCGGCGCGGGTCAGCTTTTTCTTTTCGGACAATTTGATACACCTCCCGGTCTAACTGGTTTTGCCGCTCCAGAACGGCATAAAAATTGTTGGTCTTATACGGGCGCTGCTTCGGCCTCTGGAAGCACACACGGTAGATGTTGCGGATGACGACCTCCAGCGGCTGACCGTTCTTTTCATACATGGCGAACAGCATGGCCGGGATCATCACCACCATCATCACCATGGCGGCGGGGCTGGTGCCGATGCTGCCCTTGAGCAAGAAGAAAAGCGGTACGCCGATGAGCGCGCCGCTTCCGAAGCAGATGAGCTGTCGTTTCGTGAGGTTGAACAGCACCTTGGTTTTTACTTTGGTTAAGTCCTTTGGGACGTTGACATAGGCCATAGAAATCCCCCTTTATAAGAGCTTTTCATATCGAAGTTTCATCTGCGCCGGGTACAAAGCGGAGTCGGGCTTACGGCTGCCTGTCCAGCATTTGCCGCCTGCCAAGCCTACGCAGTTCCAACCAGCGGCGCGGAGACTGCTGCCGCTCTCGCTATCCAGCGTATAGGTGATGATCTTGCGGTATCCCATTGCCTTTGCCGCCCGCGCGGATGCGGCATAAAGGATGCTGCAAGCGTTCTTCTCACCGGTGGTGCAAAGGCGATTGACCTCCAATGTCCAGCCATCATCCAGATACCGGCTCACAGGACGGCCTACGATTGCAACACCGACAAGCTCTCCATCCTTGGCACAGCCGATGGAAAACTTATGCCCAGCAGTTGCCTTATGGTGCCGGTGATGCGCATTGACAAATGCGTTCGCTGTTGCAAGCGCGACGGGCGTGAGTGTCAGCATGGTATCACCCCCGTTAATGTGCATTGAACACGGACTTGGCAAGGCTGCTCGTTTTGAACAGGCAGAAGCACAGCAGCACCGTGTAGCCCATGCAAGTCCAGATGGCGTAGATGATGTCATCCACAAGTGCGATGTTCTGCACCAGAACCGCGTAAATGGCAACGCAGACGATAATCAAAAACGCTTGGAAGCCCAGCGCCAGCAGAGAACGGATGTAGTTCTGTCCCATGCCGCCCCATTCCTTGCCCATCATGGTCGCCATCGGAATGGGGGCAACAGAGGTGACGAGATATATTTCAATCATTCTTCCGAATGTGATAATGAAAATGCAGATGGTCAGCGCCCACATGGTAATGCCAACGAACAGAGACTGGAACCATAGGCCGAAGAGCGGCCCCAGCTCCATTTCCATCAGCCGATCCTCAATGCCCACCATGACGCTTGAAATGTTGATGCTGGTGTCGCCGATAATCAGCCCGGAGGCGCTGGCAACGACGCTTTGGGCGGCATCGAACACGCCCATCACAATCGTCCATGTGTTTGTTACGATCAGGACAGCGGCAGCGGACTTGAACGCCCACTTGAAGAATATCCATGTGTCCATGTCGTTGAGGTTATTTTTGTCGGTAATGAGCTGGATCAGCTCCAGCGTCATCACAAAGGCGAGAATTGCGCCTGCGATGGGGACGATCACGGTTTCCGACAGGTTTTGTATCATGCTGAAAATGCTGCCGTTCCATGCCTGCGGCGATAAGCCCACCTGACCGGAGATCTCGGCAACCTTTTGATTGGTTGCATCGAACATCCCGGACAGATTGCTCACGATACCGCCGATGAGCATTTCTTTCAGCCATTCCGTGATCTTATCCCATAAGAAATCCATAGGGTTGCCCTCCTTTCGGGAGGATGCCGCCAGAAAGCGGCACCCTCCGTGGATTTACGGGAAGCAAACGAGCTGCCGATTAGCCGAACAGACCGGACAGCAGCGGCACGAGGGTAATGCCAATCAAAGCCACCCCGCCACCGGCCATCAGCTGTTTTATCCCCAATTAGGTGTAAAACTCTGCTCGATGGCGGGCGGCGGCGTACAAAAAATCTATATGGTGTTTTTAAGAGAACCGTCCCGGCGGGACAGGTCAGGCAGTGACCTGTTCCACCTCCGGGATGGGTTTGAGATTAAAATGAATTTCGATAGAAATGTGTCTTGTTTTATCTTCGTCAATGCGCTCATGCACGACGATTTCTTTGATTAAGCGGTTGAGGGTGGCTGCGTCCAGCTCTGTGATGTTGGCGTATTCCTGAATGGCTTCCACCCATTGTTTTGCGTCATTGGCAAGCTGGACTTCATCGGACAGCCGCTTTCTGCCCTCGGACACTTTTGTTTTAAGCTCCGTCTGCTCGGTCTGTGTCTTTTCCAGCATGGTGTTGAAATTCTGCTCACTGATACGCCCTGCAATCATATCCTCATAAAGCCGCATGACCATTTTGTCCAGAACCTCAATCCGTTCCTCGTCCCTTGTAAGGGAGCGTTCCATTGCTTCCCGCTGTTCCCGCTGCTCGGCTTCACAGGTATTGGTCAGGCGGTCGGCAACCGCTTCCCCGTCCATCAGGGCAGCTCTGGCACATTCCCGGATTTTCCGCAGCACATGGCTGTAAAGGGTGTCATAGTCAATCCGGTGCTGGGTGCAGTGGTTCTTTCCAAAGGCATTGTAGGTCTTGCAGGAGTAAATCCGCTGGGGATGTTTTGCGTTTGTGTAGCGTATCGTCAGCGACTTCCCACACTCGCCGCATTTTATCAGTCCGGCAAACAGGCTGATTTCATTGGTCTGCCCCGGACGCTGGCGGGATTTCAGCTTGTTCTGCACAATGTCAAAGCTCATGCGGTCAATCAGCGGTTCATGCTGTCCCTCCACCACAATCCAGTCCTCCGGCTTCTTTTCCCCAATCGTGCCGATTTTGAAACGGTAGTCCTTTTTCTGGGAAGCAATCGCCCCGGTGTAGACGGGATTCATCAAAAGGTCTTTGATAACGGAGAAGTCCCACATATACCGCCCGTTTTCCGGGTCTTTCTTTTCCCATTTGGTGCGGGTATTGCGAAGCCCCCGTTCCCGGTTCCACCATGTGGGGCAGGGGATTTTTTCTTCCTCCAGCCGTCTGCGGATATAGTTCGGACCATGACCGTTCAGGGCATATCCGAAAATCAGCCGCACAATCGGGGCGGTTTCCTCGTCAATGAGCAGATGGTTTTTGTCCTCCGGGTCTTTCCGATACCCAAACGGGGCAAGACACCCGGTAAACTGTCCTTTCTGCGCTTTCAGAAGATAAGAGGAATGGACTTTCTTGGAAATATCCTTGCTGTACATCTCGTTCAGGATATTCTTGAACGGGGCAATATCGTTGTTATCCCGCAGGGTGTCGATACCGTCATTCATGGCGATATAGCGGACACCGTTTCTTGGGAAAAAGTCCTCAATCAAATGCCCGGTTTGCAGATAGTTACGCCCCAGTCGGCTGAGGTCTTTCGTGATGACAAGGTTGATTTGCCTGCGCTCAATGGCTCTCAACATTCTCTGTAAATCAGGACGCTCCATATTAAGACCTGTGAAGCCATCGTCCTGATAGACTGCCACAACCTCCCATCCCTGCTTTTCGCAGTATTTTTCCAGCATATCACGCTGGTTTGCGATACTGGCACTTTCGCCTTGCAGGTCATCGTCCTTTGACAGTCTGCAATAGACCGCTGCACGATAGCCCCCGGCAAGTGCCGAACCGATTGTTCTGTATTCCATTTCGTTCATCATAGCCATTTACCCACACAATCCAGACGGTATCTGGCTCTTTTGAACCTCATCTTCATTATACTTCAAATCTTTCTTTTTAGCAAGATATTCTTTTGTATTTGTTTTGCCGTATTTCTGGGAAATCAGGCTGACGAACACATCGGTTGCGTCCAGTTCCCCGTCAAATACCGTTGTAACATGAATCTCTGTTTTGTTTTTTGCCATAGGCAGTTATCCTCCATACATGAAAATAGCCAGACAGAGGGTGTCGGCAACGAAGTCCGGCAACGGGCTTCAAAAGACCTTGCAAACAATCTCAATCTGGCGATGGTTACTATTTATACTTTTCTTTTATTTTTCTGTTGTTTTGGTTGTTATAAGGGAGAAAAGCCCGGAAATAAGGGGTTTTCCCCGGCAACCGGCTCGGCAACGGGATAGCAACAGGGGGTGCAACGGGCTGTCATTTTCAGAATGGAAGCTCCATCTGTTCTGTGACCTCCACAAAACCGTCCATCGTTTTTTCAGACGGGTTGCCGGAGTCCGTTGCCGGGTTTTCACGCTCCCAGCCCTTTTGTCTGCCATATTCGGAAAACATTCTTGGGTTCGGGAAGTACCGCCAGCCGGTAATGCACTGGTTCATAATCTCGTTGATTTCCCGGATTTCCCATTGCTTCGGCTCGTCAAAGGCATGGTTCAAGGCTTCCTTGTAGAGCTGCTTGGAGCAGACCATGCTCCCGGTGTACTTATCAAGATACGCCTGTATCATTCCGGCTTTGGTGTCCTCCGGCATAAAATCCCGCTGGTGTTCTTTGAGATACCGCTGCATGGTGGGGCTGAAAGCCAGCTTGAACCTGCCGCTTCGGTAAATCTCCATCGCTTCTGCCCACATCTGCTCGATATAGGCTCTGGAAGCAGCTTCGTCCTCCAAAATGTGAACCTCGGCTTGCTCCGGGTACACCATGACGGGGATAAAGCGGCGGTTGCCGGAACGGTCAAGGGGCAGGAAGTCAAGGGCATTGGAAGTGCCGCCAAACACGCACTGACGGGGGCGGTCTGCCGGGTGGGTTTCATAGGGTATCTTGTAAACCTCTTTCTGCCGGCTTAAAAATGACTTGATTTCCTCAATGCTCTTGGCGTTGGCGGTTGCCATCATTTCCGACATTTCGATAATCCAGTGACCTTGCAGCTTGCGGTACACATTGTCATCGTCCAGCTTCCGCAAATCATCGGAGAACCACTCGTCCCGGACTGCCAGCAGACGGAAGAAGGTGGACTTGCCAGCCCCCTGACCGCCTACCAGACAGAGCATGATTTCAAACTTGCACCCCGGCTGAAAGGCTCGTGAGATTGCACCCAGCAGGAACAGCTTCAACGCTTCATAGGTGTAATCGTCTGCGTCAGCCCCCAGAAAGTGCCGCAGACAGAAACGGATTCGTTCTGTCCCGTCCCACACAAGGGTATTGAGATAGTCCCGGATGGGATGGTACTTGTTTTCATTCGCCACAATCCCGATGGCGTTATCAATCTTTTTCTCATTGGTAAGCCCGTAGGTTTCTTCCAGATAAAGAAGCAGATACTTCATGTCCGTATCGTTCAGGGCGGTGCTTTCCCTGTGAAAACCGATGGGCTTTATGATGTCCTTGCGGTCGGTCAGGATGTTGTATGCGATAGCCCCGGAAAGCAGCGGGTCACGCTGGAATACGGTCAGGCAGTTCCGTATGCTCTGACGGACACCGCCTTTCTCGGTAGTTTCCAGCCCCGCCTTGATTTCCTCAATGCTCTGGGGCGGCTGCATGGCGTTCATGGTGTTTTTTAGTTCTTGCTGCGTCTGCGGCTGCAAGCTCTGCCATTCGCTGTTCAAGCTGTATCACATCCTTTCCGTAGTCCGTAATCAAAGCCGCTTTTTCCTCTGTCTCCCCGAACAGCAGCACATCCAGCAGATATTCCACTTGGTCTTGCTTCTGTAAGGCTTCCACAAACCGGGGATGAAAGGCTTCCTCCGGGGAGTGCGGGGCGTAGTCCGTTCTCCATGCCATAAGCAAGTGAAGATAATCGGTAAGAATACGGAAGCAGCGGTTTTTTGCTTCCTGAAACTGTTCCTCCGGGGATTTCTGCCGGGGCTTGGGCTTTTTTGCCTTTCCCGGCGGTTTCCAGTCCTCATAGGAAAGCCCGAAGTCCTGTGCCAGTTGTACGGCGGCTTCTTTCTTTCCCAGCCCATACAGGGCGGCGGCAAAATCAATCACATCCCCATCCGCACCGCAGCCGAAGCAGTGGTAACGCCGATCCAGCTTCATGCTTGGGGTTTTATCGTTATGGAACGGGCAGCAAGCCATCCCGTTCCGACCTACATGGATTCCATAATGCTCCGCAGCCTGTCTTGTTGTGACGGACTGCTTCACAGCTTCAAATACATTCAAATCTATCCCTCCTTGAAAATAAGAAAAGCACCTGACATTCTCTGATTGAAAATGGCAAGTGCCTGTTAAAGTTCCATATCCTGTTGTTTGTGTTTCGTCTGCGCCGGGGCGTTTTTCTGTGCTTTCTTCTCGTCAGCCTTATCCTGCAAGACTTCTTTGAGGGGCTGCTTCTTGGGCGGCTCTTTGCTTTCCTCTGTGCCGGGTGTGGCTTTCCGTACCCAGTAGCGGATGTCCCGCAGCTTCTTCAAATCCTCCTGTACCTCGGTCAGCGGTGTTTTCAGGGCTGCAATTTCTTCCAGAAGCGTTTCCTGCTCCTCTTGCAGCTCCTTTTGGGTACTGTCCTTATCGTCCGGGTGCTTGGCAAGGTAGGCGGCGGCTTTCGCATACCGGGCAACCTCCGGGTGTTCCTGTTTGAATTTCTCCTTTGTTTTCTTGAAAAATATCTTCTGGTACTTCTCATAGACAGGCTTACATTCCTTGCAGTCTGTCCGGCTGGCAAGAATCCCGTCAATCACTTTGCTGCGGGCTTCCTTTGGCTTCATCTGATTGCGGTAATCTGCGGCTGATTTCCCGGAAGATTCCAGAAACGCTTCTAAGTCCTCCACAGTGGAAAGCCCCTTTTGCCGGAGATAGGACAGGGCTTCGCTGACTGCCTTTAAGTCCTGTGAAGTCCCCCGGTTCTGTCCAGCCCTTGTCCAGTCCTTCCGTTCTTCCTTTCGTATCTCCATATACTTCATCAGCAGATTGGGAAGAAGTGTCGCTTCCTCCGCCGCTTTTTGTGCAAGCAGCTCTTTCCGTTTTTCTCCCAGCTCGGTAATCCAGCCTTTGAGGTTTTGGATAAGCTGCCGGATGGACTTCATCAGACTGTTGGCGGCTCTGATTTCCCGGTTCAGGTTTCCGATATTCGTCTGGATACCACGCTTTTCCATCTGCCGGACAGCAGCCCCCTCATGGACAGTGGGGACAATATCAAGCCCCTGTCTGGCATAGGAACGCAAGTCCACACGCTCCGGGCGGTCATTGGCTTCCAGATAGCGGTTCTGGATGACCTCCCATTCATGCCGCCAGATTTCACAATACTTCTGGTCGTTCCAGTCCACCGTATCCTCCTTGTGGCTTTTCCACCTGCCGGATGGCAGCTTTATCCGTTCCCCATTCTCGTCAAGGTCATAAACCTTGCGGCTCTTGGGAAGCCATTTTCCATGTTCGTCCATTGCCCTCATAGTGAGCATGACATGGGCGTGGGGATTGTGTCCCGGCGGATGGGGGTCATGGATTGCAAAATCAGCAATCATGCCTTTGGAAACAAACTGCTGCTCACAAAACTCCCGGACAAGGACAGCATACTGGTCGGGTGGTATCTCTCTTGGGATGGTAAGCACCCACCGCCTTGCAAGCTGGGAGTTCCATTGCTTTTCCACCGCTTCGGCGGCGTTCCATAAGGTATTGCGGTCTGCATACGACCGTGGGGCATTTGCCGGGAGCAGGATTTCATTGTGGACGATACCACGCTTTTCCGGGTAGTGCTTCACTTGCTGGTCGTATTCACAGAACAGCTTTTCGCCGCTTTGGTAAGCAGCGGCGGCAACCGCAGACTGCCGCTGGCTGCGCTGAACAATCGTGATTTCGTTGTGTGGACAGGGCATTTCGTGTCCCTCCTTTCGCTAATTGGTGGATGGGGTGGCGTTTTTCTACCTCATTTTGGGCAGAAAAAAAGCAGGAGACCTTTTTTCAGATTTCCTGCTTGATGTGCCGCTGTGTGGACGGCGAGTATTTAGTTGTAGTAATATATCAGCTTGAAAAATCAAAACTGAAAACGAGTATCTTCTTTGAATTTGTGTCGTCCGGGATTCCCTTCGCTTCGATAAATTTTGTGTCGTTTCATATCATAGATGACTGACCAGACAGTATCTTTACCAGTACTTCTGTCATACTGGCAGAGAAAACCATAATCCCCAGACAACAATTTTTCTGCAAATGGAAGATTGAAACCTCCATTTTTTCTGTTAAAAGCTGAATACAATGTTTGATACCGTTCTTCTGCAAACCAATTATCAATTTTATCGTTGTTATAGCCTATCATTTCTGGAAAATGGAAAGTGTTTGTTGCGCAGACAAAAGAAAGATTGTTATTCAATGTCTTTTCTACTTTTATCTGTTCCGCATTACATTCTATAACTGTTATCGTCCCCATTGCATCAGCTAAGGTTAAAGTTTGCGCTGAAGCAATCGGTAGTTGATATAAACAGGAGACAGCTTCCGATACATTTTTACATTTCTCCAGCAGGTATCTGACAATCATACCTGCGTTAAATCCCGGTTTGCATTGGTTAGGATAGACGGATGTTAGACCAACCGCTAAACCATGTTCATTAACGCCATCTTCAATCTCAACAAAAGCAGTTGTATTTCCTGTGAAAGAATAAACTCCATCTGTTAATTTATAAACTACATTCTGATTTAGTCTTTCGATTTCTGTCAGAAAATCACTGTTTCGTCCCAGAAGAATTTCATGCTCCGTTGTAAAAGCAAAACAAGAGCAATTACAAGATGGCGGCATAGAGTACATACTAAATAATACAGCTTGCAGAATACGGACATCACATTGTTGTCCATCTGCCAGACCTTGAATTTCTTCCATAATCTCATGGTAATACTTTTCATAAATCGGAAGGCAGGACAAAGCATAGTCAATCCGCTCCTGTGTGATTTCAAATGGTATGTTCTCCAAAATTATATTTTTGTGTTTTAACAGTAAGGAACCCCACCGAAAACCAGCTTCGTAGTGTGTTCCCCTAAAATGTGCATGATACATTTTTACACGCTCCTTATTGATTAGGTAAAGAGCTACCGGTAACTCTTATCTAAGGGTAACTGAATAAAAATTTTAAGTCAAGCCATATTTTACTTGTCGGCTGGGAACAGCTTGCAGCGCAAGGTGTCCC
>ERZ780128.819-NODE-819-length-11387-cov-2.246382_pt1 | contig 11387 bp, 10 predicted proteins | sample MGYA00511170_ERZ780128 | MGnify/ENA primary metagenome ERZ780128 (study PRJEB29588, sample SAMEA1970465) | human gut metagenome | biome: human gut; feature: human-associated habitat; material: faeces | place: Denmark | collected 2008/2010 ...
TTTGCCTCTTCTTGCGTTACAGCTCGCATCCACCCGAATTTCGGATTGTCATTTGCAAATTCTTGTATCATAGATGGGTCATTTACAAACGCCTCTACGCTTCCACACAAATATTCAATTTTCTTTCTTGTTATGGGGTTATTTAACACATTCTCCAATTTCGTCAACCATCTTAGATTTTGCGGTCTATTATTTCGCCGATTAGTGTCTATATGGTCAACAACATGTTGAGGTGTTGGCGGCTCTCCTAAAAATGCGTATGCTACAATACGATGCACTCTTTCTGAGCCTATCTCCATATACCCTGTTTGTTCATTGGCTTTTCCAAATGTCCAAACATCATCGTCCTTCCTTTTTCGCTTTCCTGTTCGAGAATAGCGTAAAACCGCACCATTATCACGGACAGAATAATGTTCACCCTTGTAAACGCAATCCTTAATATCCTTATAATCATTTAATAAGCATAAAGAAATCATATCATCTCCTCCCAAATCTATTATAAGTTTCAAATGCTAATTGCAAAACATTCCGCCATTCATCTTGCGTTTTATAATCCAACTTTACATTTACGCAAACAGAACCATACACCATATTAGTACATACCTCCACATCGCAGTTGTTTGTATTGTCGTGAACAACGACTATAGGAAGCACTTTGTTTTCCCCAATCCGTTCCTTAAGAGTGTCACCAATAGTAAAAGTGATAAAACTATCAGGCAAACCAAAATCAGGAGTTGCGCAATCTTCGTATTCTGGCTCATCCAACTTGCAAAAAACAATTGTAGAAGGCTTACCAAGTTCATGTAGTATGTTTGGTACGATTTCAAAAAACTGGGAAACGGCCTTTTGTCTCAGAACTTCCTTTTCTGAAATATCATCTTCGCTAATCAATTCGATGTCATCCGCAAGCTCCTTGAAAAAATTACGCTTCAATACTTTTGATATTTGCTTCAACTGAACAATGTCTATTTTACTACGTTTGAAAATATCGTATACATTATTTCTTTGGCAACATATCAATTTAGCAAACTCTGTTATTGGAATTTGCTGTTTTCTCACTTCGCTTTCAATAAGCTTACCGATAGTTGTTTTATTCTTTGCCATATTATTTGCTTTTGATTGCAAAAATACAAAACTTATATCCGAAATGGATTAGTCGAGTGTATTATGTTATTGTGCATATTTGAATGTAGCCTAATTGAAAAACTTGCTTATTCTTTATCACCTCAATCTTTGTTTCCATCATCACACCGGCATAGACCTGCGTTGAGTTGATGAACGTATGTCCGATCAGTTTGTCTACCGCATAAATATCACAGCCTACAGCCAATGCCAAAACTGCGAATGTATAGCGGTTGGTGTGATAGCTGATTTTCTTCCCTATCACTGTAGCAGCAGTAATCTTTTTCAGGTATCTGTTACAGATACTCAAACTAGTCATATCAAGGATCTTTTGATTCGGTTTGCATCCGTTTCTGTCTGGAAACAGACTCATAGCGGATTGGTTTAGAAGTACCATCACCAGTTTACCTGTCTTTTGCATCGCTTTGCCCAACACCATCCAACCGTTGTCACCCTGCCTGATGTCACGCCGTGTCAATACGCTCACATTGCTGTATCGCAACCCGGTGAAGTAACAGAACAAGAAAGCCCGTTTTGTCATTTCGTTAACGGTGAGAGCTTCATCAGCAAACGCTTTTAGCCTCTCCTTGGTCAAGTATTCTTTTTCGGTCTGTTTCTTGTCAATTCGGTCTTTCCGCTCCAATGAATAGAATGGGGGCTATCCCCCCCCTCTTTTATAGCCGCATTGAACATACGTACCAACGTGGAGCGATAGAGCAGCAGCGTATGGAACAACATCTCCTTTAATTGTCGGGCGATTTTGTGTCGCAGTAGACCTACTTGAAGTTTTTTATTTTGTAGCCCCTCATCTGCAATGTCATGAACATTCATTACCACCATAAGCCATTAGCCGAGATGCCTCCACACCTCGCATGCTTCCCCTCCCAAGGTTTTTCAGAAAAGAGCCTTCATCTTTCAGGCGGCATGCCAAATACTTATCATATAGTATGTTATGGAATGAAGGACAGAAAGGCCATCTTTCAGTTTCCTTTCATGGCAGAAAGCGGTAAAAAGTCCTGTACCAAACGGTAATTCAATCTCAGCCGAATGATTTTTCAATCTCAGGCGAACGTTTTTCAGTTCTGCGCCAAACGAAATGAAGCCTGGCTGAAGGATGCCTGAAACATCCTTCAGCCTGTAACATCAATATTATGAACGGATTATCATGGAACCTGAAAGATGAAGGATCTTTTTTATAAAATCCCGGTGTAAACACGTCCATCCTACAGTGAGGACAATATCCCTATTGATTGCCTGCTGTTCCCTAATTCCCACTATATTTCTACTGCCCCATTTACATTTCATGCTTTGGGATATTAAAATTAACCCAATACGAAGCCTGCTTTCCGGATTTATTCCGTAGCTTTGCAATCCAAGAGAAAATAAACTTAAAAAAACAGACTGTCATCATGATGCACGAACATCCTTTCGCACAATTCCACTTCTGCCCGAAATGCGGCTCACCGCGCTTCGTGGAGCATAACGAAAAATCGAAACAATGCGAAGACTGCGGCTTCGTTTACTATTTCAACCCAAGTGCAGCCACTGTCGCGGTCATCCTGAACGAACGGCAGGAACTGCTGGCATGCCGGAGGGGAAAGGAACCGGCCAAAGGCACGCTCGACCTGCCCGGCGGATTCTCGGACTGTTTCGAGAGCAGCGAGGAAGGAGTGGCACGGGAAGTCAAAGAAGAAACCGGACTGGAAGTAACCCGCACGGAATTTCTGTTTTCCCTGCCCAACACTTACCTGTATTCCGGATTTCTGGTACACACCGTAGATTGTTTCTTCCGCTGCACGGTGGCAGACAGCAGCCTGGCTCATGCCATGGACGACGCGGCCGAACTGTTGTGGATTCCCGTGAAAGAATTGCGCCCGGAAGACTTCGGCCTGGCATCCGTGAGAAAAGGCATCGAAAAGCTGTTGGTACAATGGCCCTAATCCCCTCTCCCAAAGGGAGACACAGCGCGTACGGCTCCATTTATTCAAAAAAATTGTTATATATAAGGTGTAATCTATCTTTTTTTTCTACTTTTGCTGCCGAAATTTTATAAAGGTACAGACCATGCAGAAAAATTTGGTGATCGTGGAGTCTCCTGCCAAAGCCAAAACCATCGAAAAGTTTTTGGGAGCAGACTACAAAGTATTATCCAGTTACGGGCATATCCGTGACTTAAAGAAAAAAGAGTTCAGCATCGACACGACGAACTTCGCACCGCAATATGAGATACCTTCCGAAAAGACCAAACTGGTGAACGAACTGAAAGCGGAAGCCAAAAATGCCGGAACCGTCTGGCTGGCTTCCGATGAGGACCGTGAAGGAGAGGCTATCTCATGGCATTTGTATGAAGTGCTCGGCCTGAAACCGGAACAAACCAAACGCATCGTGTTCCACGAAATCACCAAACCTGCCATCCTGCAAGCCATCGAACACCCGAGGGACATCGACCTCAATCTGGTAAACGCCCAACAGGCACGGCGGGGACTCGACCGTATCGGGGGTTTCAAACTCTCTCCGGTGCTTTGGAAGAAAGTAAAACCCGCGCTTTCTGCCGGACGCGTGCAAAGCGTGGCCGTACGCCTGATTGTGGAACGCGAACGGGAAATCCAACAGTTCAAAAGCGAAGAAAGTTATCGCGTAGTAGCCCTTTTCACGCCTGCCAATAGCAAGGATGGCACGGAAATCAAGGCCGAACTGAACCAACGTTTCAAAAACAAGGAGGAAGCCACTCGTTTCCTGGAAAGCTGCAAAGACGCGGCCTTTACCATCCGCGACATCGCCACACGACCGCAAAAACGCATGCCGGCGGCTCCGTTCACCACTTCCACGCTGCAACAGGAAGCGGCCCACAAACTCGGTTTCACCGTGGCGCAAACCATGATGATAGCCCAACGCCTTTATGAATCCGGGCGCATCACCTACATGCGTACGGACTCTGTCAATTTGTCTTCGCTGTGTATCAATGCCAGCACGGCTGTCATCAAGGAACTCATGGGCGAACGTTACGTCAAGAGCCGCCAATTCCATACCAAAACGAAAGGAGCGCAGGAAGCCCACGAGGCCATCCGCCCCACCTATATGGACCAGACGGAAATAGAGGGCACGCCGCAGGAACGCCGTCTGTACGACTTGATATGGAAACGTACGGTCGCTTCCCAAATGGCCGATGCTGAAATAGAAAAAACTACCGCTTCCATCCAGATAAGCGGACAAGACGCCGCTTTCGTCGCCACAGGAGAAGTCATCAAATTCGACGGTTTCCTGAAGGTATATCGGGAAAGTTTCGACGAAGACTCGGAGAACGAGACGGCGGAAGGCAACCTGCTCCCCCCGATGGAGACCGGACAGCAACTGGAACGAAAAGAGATACAAGCCCTGCAACGGTTCACCCAACACCCTCCACGCTACAACGAAGCCAGCCTGGTTAAAAAACTGGAAGAATTGGGCATCGGGCGCCCTTCTACTTACGCTCCTACCATCAGCACCATACAACAACGCGAATACGTGACCAAAGGAGACAAGGGAGGAGAAGAAAAGGAACTGGTTATCCTTACGTTGAAAGGAGACACCATCAGCCAACAAGCCAAACAAACCGTCATCGGAGCCGAAAGGGGCAAGTTGGTTCCGACAGATGTGGGGACGGTGGTCAACGACTTCCTTTTACAATATTTCCCCGAAATCATGGATTATAACTTCACGGCCGAGGTGGAAAAGAAGTTCGACGACATCGCAGAAGGAAAAACGGAATGGACGCAAATGATGAAAGACTTCTACGGCGACTTCGAACCGGAGGTGGAAAAAACCCTCAATGCCAAATCCGAGCATAAAGTGGGCGAACGTTTGTTGGGCACGGACCCGCAAAGCGGAAAACCTGTATTTGTCAAAATCGGGCGTTTCGGCCCGGTGGTGCAAATCGGAACGGCAGAGGATGAGGAGAAACCGAGGTTCGCCCAGATGAAGAACGGGCAAAGCCTGGAAACCATCACTCTGGAAGAAGCCCTCGAACTGTTCAAACTTCCTCGCGACCTCGGCACTTTTGAAAACACGACCGTATCCATCGGTACCGGACGTTTCCGCCCTTACGTCTTGCACAACAAGAAATATGTCTCGCTCCCCAAAGGCAGCGACCCGATGAGCGTCACCCTCCAAGAGGCCATCAAACTCATCATCGAAAAGCGACAGGCCGAAGTGGAACGCCACTTGAGAAAATTCGAAGAAGAGCCGGAATTGGAAGTACTCAACGGACGCTACGGTCCTTACATCGCCTACAAAGGCAATAATTACCGGTTGCCTAAGACTCTGGCAGAACGTGCCAAAGAACTAACACTGGAGGAGTGCATGACCGTGGTCAAGGAACAAGACGAGAAACCTAAAACAACGGCACGTAAAAGAACTTATAGCAAGAAAAAATGACACGTATCATCTTAATCGGTTACATGGGAGCCGGAAAGACGACCGTGGGAAAGGCATTGTCCCAAAGCCTGGCTCTCCCGTTTTATGATTTAGACTGGTATATCGAAGAACGCTACCGCCGGACCATCCCCCAAATATTCGCGGAAAACGGAGAAAACGGATTCCGTGAGATCGAACAGAAAATCCTGCACGAGGTAGCCGAGTTCGAGAATGTCATTATTTCCTGCGGTGGGGGAACGCCTTGCTTTTTCGACAACATGGAATACATGAACCGGCAGGCGCAAACGGTGTACCTGAAAGCTTCTCCCGACGTGCTGTTCCAGCATCTGAAGATGGGAAAGGTGGAACGTCCTCTGTTGAAAGACAAAACGGAGGATGAGATGAAACAATATATCCGGGATTCCCTCGCGATACGCGAACCCTTTTACAGCCGGGCACAATATACATTAGATGTCAGCTTATTAGAGAACTACGATAAAATAAAGGACTCCGTCCGTTTGCTTCGTGAACTATTAAACCTATAAAGAACGTAATGAGAAAATGGCGTATTGAAGACTCCGAAGAATTGTACAACATCAACGGATGGGGAGTCAACTATTTTGGAATCAACGAAAAAGGGCATGTTTACGTAACCCCGAGAAAGGATAGCGTAAAAGTCGATTTAAGGGAACTGATGGACGAATTGGCCATTCGGGACATGTCGGCTCCCGTATTGGTACGGTTTCCCGACATTCTGGACAACCGTATCGAGAAAACCAGCAATTGCTTCGAGAAGGCTGCCAAGGAATATGACTACAAAGGAGAGAATTTCATCATTTATCCCATTAAGGTCAACCAAATACGTCCCGTGGTAGAAGAGGTCATCAGCCATGGCAAGAAATTCAACTTGGGACTGGAAGCCGGTTCCAAACCGGAACTGCATGCGGTCATCGCTGTCAATACCGACTCTGCCTCTCCTATCATCTGCAACGGTTACAAAGACCATAATTACATAGAACTGGCTTTATTGGCCCAAAAGATGGGCAAACGCATCTTCCTGGTGGTAGAGAAACTCAACGAACTGAACACCATCTACGAGGTTGCCCAGAAACTCAACGTAAGACCCAATATCGGTATCCGTATCAAATTGGCTTCGTCCGGCAGCGGGAAATGGGAAGAAAGCGGCGGAGATGCCAGCAAGTTCGGTCTGACGTCCAGTGAACTGCTGGAAGCACTCGACATGCTGGAAGCCAAAGGTATGAAAGACTGCCTGAAACTTATCCATTTCCACATCGGCAGCCAGATTACCAAGATACGCCGCATACAGACCGCCCTGCGCGAAGCTTCGCAATTTTACATCCAACTCCATCATCTCGGTTATGATGTGGAGTTCGTGGATTGCGGTGGCGGACTGGGAGTAGACTACGACGGTACACGCTCCAGCAATAGCGAAAGTTCTGTGAACTACTCCATTCAGGAATATGTGAACGACTGTATCTATACTTTCGTCGACGCTGCCAATAAAAACAATCTCCCTCATCCGAACCTGATTACGGAAAGCGGGCGGTCGCTGTCCGCCCACCATTCGGTGCTCATCATGCAAGTGCTGGAAACGGCCTCTCTTCCCCGTATGGACGAGAATTTCGAGCCTTCGCCGGAAGCTCACCAACTGGTAAAGGACATGTATGAGATTTGGGACAACCTGAACCCGCGTACCCTTCTGGAAGACTGGCACGACGCCCAACAAATCAGAGAAGAATCACTGGACCTGTTCAGCCACGGCATCGTAGACTTACGGACACGTGCCGACATCGAAAGCATGTATTGGAGTGTCACACGTGAAGTCAACCTTTTGGCACAAACCCAGAAACATATACCGGAAGAGCTTATGACGCTCGACAAACTATTGGCCGACAAGTATTTCTGCAATTTCTCGCTATTCCAAAGCCTGCCGGACACATGGGCCATAGACCAACTCTTCCCCATCATGCCGATACAGCGGCTGGACGAACGGCCGAACACGCACGCCACGATACAGGATATCACCTGCGATTCGGACGGAAAAATCGCCAACTTCGTGACCAACAGCCATATCTCCCACAGCCTGCCGGTGCATACGTTGAAGAAAGGCGAAAACTATTATCTCGCCGTGTTCCTGGTCGGTGCCTATCAAGAAATATTGGGCGACATGCACAACCTGTTCGGCGACACCAATGCCGTCCATGTTTCCGTGACGGACAAAGGATATACCATCGACCAAATCATCGACGGCGAAACCGTAGCCGAGGTGTTGGAATACGTGCAGTATGAACCGAAAAAACTGGTTCGCCGCCTCGAAATATGGGTGTCCAAATCCATCCAAAGCGGAAAGATTTCGCTCGAAGAGGGTAAAGAGTTCCTGAACAACTACCGCTCGGGACTTTATGGTTATACTTATTTGGAATGAACATGAAAGAGAAACTCACCATCATCAAAGTGGGCGGCAAAATCGTAGAGGAAGAAGACTCGCTCTGCCAACTGCTGACAGCCTTCACGGCCGTTGAAGGCCATAAGATACTGGTACATGGCGGAGGACGTTCCGCCACCAAAGTCGCAGCCCAATTAGGAATAGAAAGCCAAATGATCAACGGTCGCCGCGTCACGGACGCAGACATGCTGAATGTGGTCACCATGGTGTATGGCGGACTGGTCAACAAAAACATCGTGGTACGCCTTCAGGCACAAGGTGTCAACGCCTTAGGCTTGACCGGTGCCGACATGGACGTGATACGTTCTCACAAACGTCCGGTAAAGGATGTGGACTACGGTTTCGTAGGAGACGTAGACGCAGTAAACGGTACGCTTTTAGCCGACCTGATTCGTAAAGGCATCGTGCCCGTCATGGCTCCCTTGACGCACGACGGGCAGGGACATATCCTGAACACCAATGCCGACACCATTGCAGGGGAAACCGCCAAAGCCATGGCCGATGCGTTCGATGTCACCCTGATGTACTGTTTTGAAAAGAAAGGCGTCCTGAGAGATGCAGAAGACGATGACAGTCTCATTCCTCACATCAACGAAAGCGAATTTAAACGCTACGTGGAGGAAGGCATCATACAAGGCGGAATGATTCCGAAATTGGAAAACTCATTTGAGGCCATCCATGCCGGAGTAAGCAAAGTCATTATCACTTTGGCCACGGCTATCGACGGCGTATCCGGCACAGTTATAGAGAGATAGGATAAGACGAAAAAAATATTTCAAAAAAAATGGCGGGTGAGTGTAACTTTTCAGGCACTCGCCCGTCATTATTACAGAGAGATGAAAGAAATCAGTTTTCGGAACGATATATTGCCCCTGAAAGACAAACTCTATCGGTTGGCTCTTCGTATCACGTTCGACACGGCAGAAGCGGAGGATATCGTTCAAGAAACACTGATAAGGGTGTGGGACAAGCGCGATGAATGGTCGCAACTGAACTCTATCGAAGCTTATTGTCTGACCATTTGCAGGCACCTCTCCTTAGACAGAAGCGAAAAAAAAGAAGCGCAGCATGTCGCCTTGGACGAAAGCCTGCATAGCCGCCCCGATACTTCCACTCCATACGATAGCCTGACGGCTCGTGAAGGACTCGGACTTCTTCAAAAACTGTTGAAGGAATTGCCCCAAACCCAACAGGACATCGTCCAACTGAGAGAAATAGAAGGCAAAAGCTATAAAGAGATTGCAGCGATTCTGAATCTGAGCGAAGAACAAGTGAAAGTCTATCTGTTCCGTGCCAGACAACGAATCAAGCAAAAGTACACAGAAATACAAGGATATGGACTATAAGTACATAGAACAACTTCTGGAACGCTATTGGCAATGCGAGACCTCCTTGGAAGAAGAAGCCATACTGAAAACCTTCTTCAACCAAACCCATATACCGAGCCATCTTATGCCTTACAAGCCTCTCTTTGTAAGCGAAAAGATGTGGCAGGATGTGAAATTAGGTGAGGATTTTGACGCAAGAATCATGGCGCACATAGAGAAGGACGAACCGGTGAAAGCACGTAGAATCACGTGGGTACGCCGGATGATGCCTCTCTACAAAGCCGCTGCATCCGTAGCCATCATCCTCACGTTAGGCAATGCCGCACAAAGTTCTTTCCGCCGTGAAGCCACCGTGGAGAACGACTACAACTACGAGAACTATCAGGATTCGTACAATGATCCGGAAATGGCTTACAATCAGATATCCGATGCCCTGCAAATGGTGTCGCAAAGCCTGAGCGAAGCATCCAAACAGGATTCCCTCCTGCAGGTGCAGCCTAAAGAGACACAAAAAGAACAATAAAATGAAACGCGTTCTTTGCTTATTGTTAATAGCATGTTCTATCCACGTGTGGGGGCAGGACTTTGCGTCTAAGTTCATGGAACAGTGTGCCAAGGAAGACGGTGATATACAATGCCAGACCGTCAGTCCGATAATGATGGAGAAACTCATGGACACCATGACGGCCCCGGATGGAGACAGAGATGAAGAGGTTCCGGAATATCTCCTTTCCAAACTGAAAAGTGCCCGTATCATCACGGCGACAAAGCAAAGCGAGAAGCTCTTCCGTGAAGCCGAACAGCTCATAGAAAAGAACAAAAACAGATTTTCCCCGTTGGTAGAAAACCAACCCGGACAAAACAATAAAGTCTTTGTCCGTAAACACGATGAAGTGATACGGGAACTGGTCGTGCTGAATCTGAATCCGGATGAGAAAACACTGACCATCGTCAATCTTACGGGAGATATGGATGACCGATTCATGAAAATACTTTCATCGGGAAAGCTCAAACAAGATTAATGGAACATTTTATGCTTTTTCTATATAAACAAGTTAGTGCTTAATAAAACGCAATGAAACTGTGAAGTTTCAATTCTCTCAAATTTTTTCATAACATACTAACGACGAAAAGGGTTGCCTGTGGAGGTGGCCCTTTTTCATTTTTACAGTTTTTGCATGCCTAAACCTTGATTTTTACTCAAGATTATACTATCTTTGAAGCGAATTCTAATTTTATAAACCTGGCCATTATATTATGTTAAGAAGAATTGTAATTGCTGCAGTGGCCGTATGTGCATTGGGAACAGTACACATTCAGGCACAAAAAAACGAGTTCTTCCGTCCCAAAGAAGTTTGGAACGACACGGAAGGTAACCCCATCAACGCTCACGGAGGCGGTATCTTATACCATAAAGGTACGTACTATTGGTACGGTGAATACAAGGTCGGTAAGACCGTCCTGCCCTCCGATGCAACTTGGGAGCGCTATCGCACAGACGTAACCGGAGTAAGCTGCTACTCCAGTAAGGACTTACTGAATTGGAAATTCGAAGGAGTGGCTCTGAAAGCCATTACCGACGATCCGAACAGCGACATCCACCCGACGCAGGTACTCGAACGTCCCAAAGTGGTTTACAACCAAAAGACCAAGAAGTTTGTCATGTGGATGCACATAGACAGTCCGGACTACAGTAAAGCAGAGGCCGGTGTAGCCATCGCCGATTCACCGACAGGCCCGTTTAAGTATCTGGACGGATTCCGCCCGAACGGTACGATGAGCCGTGACCAAACCGTATTCGTAGACGATGACGGAACTGCTTACCAGTTCTCTTCGTCAGAAGAAAACCAGACCATGCACATCAACCGGCTGACTGAAGATTACACCAAACCGGACGGAAAATATGTACGCCGTTTCGTCGGTATGGCAAGGGAGGCACCTGCCGTCTTCAAACACGGAAACAAGTATTATATGCTTTCCAGCGGTTGTACCGGTTGGGATCCCAACAGTGCCGAATTGGCAGTGGCCGACTCTATCATGGGAGAGTGGACGGTTTTGGGAGACCCTTGTACGGGACC
>ERZ780128.825-NODE-825-length-11353-cov-2.578421_pt1 | contig 11353 bp, 7 predicted proteins | sample MGYA00511170_ERZ780128 | MGnify/ENA primary metagenome ERZ780128 (study PRJEB29588, sample SAMEA1970465) | human gut metagenome | biome: human gut; feature: human-associated habitat; material: faeces | place: Denmark | collected 2008/2010 ...
ATTTCTTCGATGGACGATATTTATGCCATCGCTGCCGGGGTAAAGCGCGATTTGAGGTGATGCTATGTCAGAAGAACAACTGATCCGCCGGGCGCAGCAGGGCGACAATTCCGCCTTCGAGCAGCTGCTGCTTGCGCACCAGAAGAAGGTCTATAACCTCTGCCTTCGCATGGCAGCAAACCCCGACGACGCACTCGATCTTTCCCAGGAGGCGTTCATCAAGGCATGGCGCGCGCTGGGGCAGTACCAGTTTGAGGCGAGCTTTTCCACGTGGCTGTTTCGCCTGACGAGTAACGTGTGCATCGATTTTCTGCGCCGCAAATATCGGCAGATGCCTATCGTGGGGATGGAACCCGCCGTGAAGCCCGCCTGCCTGAATACCCGCAGTGGGGTAGTGGGGGTGCTGGCTACGGCCCGGAGTCTGGACGGCGATCTGTTCCGCCGCACGGCGGCCCGTTACGGGGAGAATATCCGGGTGCTGACCGCCGTAGGCGAAGGGTTCGTCGAACTGGTCGAGGAAGACCGCGAGCAGTCGCCCGAAGCAGAGGAGGCCGTGCGCCGCGTGCTGGAGCCGATGATCCGCGAGGGTGCCGACCAGATCGTGCTGGGTTGTACGCACTATCCGTTCCTGCTCCCGGTTTTCCGGCAGGTGATCGGTGAACGCGGGGTTGCCGTGGTCGATCCTTCGCCTGCCGTAGGACGCAGGGTGGGGCAGTTGCTCGACCAGTACGACCTGCGGGCCGAAAAAGGCGCCGCCGCGAATTACGGATTCCTTACCTTTGCGGATGAAGCGTACCGGTCGCGGCTGGAATGCAAGGCTTTCGGTTAGCGGCTCCGCACCGGCTGCGGTCCGGAAACGGAATCGGGGGGGCGGCCCTTTCGAAACCGATCCTGCATTTGAACTTTCCGAAAAAAATCCCTACCTTCGCTCGATAAATATACGATATGGCTACCAAGAAAAACAGTTCGGCAAAAAGCCCGCAGGCTACCTCCCGTTCCAACCGTGACAGCATGCGTTGGATACTGGGCTTGCTGCTGCTTTTCGCGGGGCTTTTCCTGACGGCTTCGGTGCTGTTTTACTATTTCGACTGGCGGGCCGACATGAGCCTTGTGTCCGGTGTCGAACAGGAGGATCCCCGCCTGGCAGACCTGTCGGATGCGATCGAGAATCCCTGCGGTTACGCCGGGGCTTGGTTGGCCGAGCGTCTGGTGGGGCGTTCGTTCGGCCTGTTCGGTATCATTTTGCCCCTGATCGTCACGATGGTCGGAGTGCGGATCATCCGCCAGCGTCCGCTGCTTTTCAACCATTCGGTGCTCGGAGCTTTGTTGATTCTGATTCTGGGTTCCCTTACGTTGGGCTTCGCCTTCGGCGAGAAGTGGGCCGTTTTCGGCAGCGGGTGGGGCGGTGCCTTCGGGGTCGAGGTCGCCCGGAGGCTGACGAGCGTGATCGGCGTGCTGGGAAATATCATCCTGTTGCTGGGCGCCTGGATTCTGACGGGCGTGTTCATCAACCGCAACTTCATCAATACGGTCAATACGGCAGGCAATGCAATGGTGGACAAGGGCGGCAAGATCGTCGATCTGGTCAAACAGTCGGTCGTGAATGTCGCCGACCATCGTTCGAAATCCGGGGAGGAGAAGACCGATGCCGAGCCTGAACCCGATTCTAAACCCGAATCCGAACAGCCCCAGCCCGAACCCGTGCCTGCACCCGTCGATGCGTCGGCCCGCACTTCCGCTGCGGATGGAGTGGCCGAGGTGACGATTCAGCGGCCTGCGCCGGTTGCGGCTCCCGTTTCCGATGAGCCGGACGAGAGTCCCTTCCTCGAAATTCCCCTTACGGAAGAGGCTCCTGCGACGGTTGTCGAGCCGGCTCCGTCCCGTCCTGCCGGACCCCGTATCGTGGGGGGCGACGATGTATTTACCGAGGTCGATCTTTCGGGATGCGAAGCCGACGCTGCCTTTACCGCACCCCGGGAGTCCGAGCAGCCGCAGTATGCATCGGAGCCTGCGCCGGTCGTGGACGGAATTACGGAATACACGCTTACGGCGGAGCCGGAAATTCCGGCCGAAGGCGTCGTGGTGACCGTTGAAGCACGCGAGGCCAAGGTCGTGGACGAGAAAAGCATCGAGAGCAGTCTCTACGACCCGTTGAAGGATCTGAACAACTACCAGCGTCCGCCCGTGACGCTGCTCGAGGATTATACGTCCGATTCGCAGGTGAGCGACGAGGAGATTTACGAGAACAAATCCAAGATCGAACAGACGCTCAAGGATTTCGGGATTCCGATCCAGCGGATCAAAGCTACGGTGGGACCTACGGTGACGCTCTATGAGATCGTGCAGGCCCAGGGCGTCAAGATCTCCAAGATACAGGGATTGGAGAACGATATCGCCCAGAGCCTCAAGGCGCTCGGTATCCGCATCATCGCTCCGATTCCGGGCAAGGGTACCATCGGTATCGAGGTGCCGAACCGCGACAAGCAGGTCGTGTCGATGTATTCGGCCGTGCGTTCGCTGCGGTTCCAGGAGTCGAAAGCCGAACTTCCGGTGGTGATCGGTCGCACGATCCAGAACGAGAACTATGTCTTCGACCTGGCGAAGATGCCCCACCTGCTCGTGGCTGGTGCTACGGGTCAGGGTAAGTCGGTCGGCCTGAATGCCATCATCACCTCGCTGCTTTACAAGAAACACCCCTCGCAGCTCAAGTTCGTGATGATCGATCCCAAGATGGTCGAGTTCTCGCTCTATTCCAAGATCGAGAAGCACTTCCTGGCCAAGATGGAGTCCGAGGACGAAGCGATCGTCACCGACCCCCGCAAGGCGGTCTATACGCTCAACTCCCTCTGTACGGAGATGGACAACCGGCTGGAACTTTGCAAGATGGCGGGAGCCCGCAACATCGCCGAATACAACGATAAATTCACGGCGCGGCGGCTCAATCCCGAAAAGGGACACCGCTACCTGCCCTATATCGTAGTTGTGGTCGATGAGTTCGCCGACCTGATTATGACGGCCCGCGAGGTCGAAGGTCCCGTGATGCGTCTGGCGCAGAAAGCCCGTGCCATCGGTATTCACCTGATTATCGCCACGCAGCGCCCCGACGTGAAGGTCATCACGGGCGGTATCAAGGCCAACTTCCCGGCCCGTATCGCCTTCCGCGTGATGCAGATGATCGACTCGCGCACGATCATCGACCAGCCGGGCGCCAACCAGCTTATCGGCCGGGGCGACATGCTCTTCTCGAAGGACGGGGAGCTGATCCGTATCCAGTGTGCGCTGGTCGAAACCCGCGAAGTGGAGCGGATCGTGGATTTCATCGGCCGCCAGCAGGGATATTCCGAAGCCTACCGGCTGCCCGATTACGTGCCGGAATCGAGTGGCGGAGAATCCTCGTCGCTGGGCAGCGAGAGCGGGGCTCCGGTGCGCTACGACACGCTGTTCGCCGACATTGCCCGTGCAGCCGTGTCGCAGGGACAGATTTCGACCTCTTCGATCCAGCGCAATTACGAGGTGGGCTTCAACCGTGCCGGTCGGATCATGATGCAGCTCGAGCGGGCCGGCATCGTCGGCCGTCAGGAGGGAGCCAAGCCGCGCGATATTCTCTTCCACGACCTGCCTTCGCTGGAGGCCCGCCTACAGGAGTTGGGAGTATTTTGATGCGATGATCGCTCCGGACGAGGCTTGAATGTGTTTGGGTATTATGAAATAGGGATTGCCGTTGTCTTGTCGTACGAAAGCGGGGTGCGGAACACTCTTCGGATTGGTAATTCGGAATAAAAACGAGGGAGAAAACGATGAATTGGATCGTATTGTTTATCGCGGGAGTTTTCGAGGTGGCCATGACTTTCTGTTTAGGGAAGACCAAGGGGGCCCAGGGTGCGGAGCTTTATCTTTGGATCGGAGGGTTCGTCCTGGCGACAGTGTTGAGTATGGGTTTGCTGGCCAAAGCCGTGCAGACGCTCCCGATCGGTACCGCGTACGCTATTTGGACCGGCGTGGGAGCTCTCGGTACGGTGTTGCTGGGGATTTTCGTCTTCGGCGAATCGGCGGGTTTCGCCCGGATTTTTTTTATCGTTACCTTGTTCGGTTCTATCGTCGGACTAAAATTGGTTTCGCATTGAATATATTGAATAAGGATGGTCGAAACATTCGTGATGTCGATTGTCGTTTTTCGGATTTTTGAATTCGACCGTTGTCGGAGCGGTTTCGGAGTACATTTGCAGATTCGGCCGATGTATTCGGGCGGAAATCGACGGAATGACGACGGTTCGGTCTATCGGAGTATAATCGGAAAAAATATCTTATGAAACGATCTGTTTTGTTGTTGGCGGCACTGTTTGCCGTGTTCTCTGTCCAGGCCGATAACCGGCCGCAGGCCGTGTTGAAGCAACTGACCGCTGCGCTCGGAGCGCTGGAGGGGTACAGCGTAGTCTTCGAGGTGCATACCGACGGGGATGTCGTGCCGGGCTATTACGAGGTGAGCGGCGACAACTACTATATGCATGTCAATGGGCAGGAGGTTTACGGCGATGCGGAGTTCCGTTACGAAATCGACCCCGATCGTAAAGAGGTGGTTATCGACCGTGTGGATCTCACGTCCCATAATCTGCTCAATAATCCCACCCGGGCGTTCGATTTCATCGACGGCGAATATGCCGCCTCGCTTTTGAGCGAGAAGGGAAGCACGGCCGTAATCCGGCTTACTCCGCTGCGTATCCAGTCGGCCGTCGGGCAGATCGACGTCGAAGTGGACACGGCCCGTTCGCTGCCGACGGCAGTGATCTACGAAATCGACGGCGACCGGGTTCGGATCGACATCCGTTCCGTCACCGTTCACGAGGCGTCGCCCCGCACTTTCGATGCGGAGAATTACGCCGGGTACGAGTGGATCGATTTCCGGTAGTGTATTTTTCCCGATCGTGCTGGCGGTCGTAAATAGGGCGTGATGTATAAAATTTGTCCGAACGGCTTTGAAATTCCCCGACACTTTGCCGGGGGATTTTTTTGATGTTGTCAAAACGGCTGAAAAGGGCTGAAAATGGTGTGTGCGGTGAAAAAACTTGCGGAAACGGGTGATTTTATTGGGTCCAAAGTTGCTTATTCGACGAATAAATGCTATTTTTGTGTGTTTATAGAATGTATTTTCGGATGTTTTCGATAAGCGGGAACCGACGAATAGACTCGTCGGACCGAGCGAAGAGAACAAAGAACGCAAGTCCCGCTGTTTTCGATCGGGCGAAGAAGTAGTCCGAATGTAGAAAATAAGGGGTAAAGTTCGATGTTTTCGACCGGCGAAGGGCGGCGCGGGATGCGTTCGGGCCATGCCGGGCAGAGAAAACGAAGAGAGAAACTCAAAGAATAACATGCTGACAGAAGAAGAAAAGAATGCCGGATTGGAGGGAAAAATCATTCCCATCAATATCGAAGAGCAGATGAAGTCCGCTTACATCGACTATTCGATGTCCGTTATCGTATCGCGTGCGCTGCCGGACGTGCGGGACGGTTTGAAGCCCGTACACCGTCGTATTCTTTACGATATGAGTGCGGAACTGAACCTCTACTCCGACAAACCCACGCGTAAATCCGCCCGTATCGTCGGCGACGTGCTGGGTAAGTTCCACCCGCACGGCGACAGTTCGGTCTATGAAGCGATGGTGCGTATGGCCCAGGATTGGTCGATGCGCTACCCGCTGGTGGACGGTCAGGGTAACTTCGGTTCGATGGACGGCGATTCGCCTGCGGCGATGCGTTATACCGAGGCCCGCATGCAGAAGATCACCGATGAGGTGATGGCCGATATCGACAAGGATACGATCGATTGGACGCTCAACTTCGACGATACGATCCCCGAACCTACGGTGCTTCCGACGAAGATCCCCCTGTTGCTGGTGAACGGCGCGAGCGGTATCGCCGTCGGTATGGCGACCAATATGGCGCCGCACAATCTGGGCGAGGTGATCGATGCCTGCTGTGCTTTCGTGGACAATCCGGAGATAGCATGTGAGGAACTGCTCAAGTACGTCAAGGGCCCCGATTTCCCGACCGGAGGAATTATTTACGGCTACGAAGGGGTTCGGGAAGCGTTGCTGACAGGCCGGGGCCGTGTGGTCATGCGTGCCCGCACGGAGATCGAGCATACGGCCAGCGGCCGCGAGTGCATCGTCATCACCGAAATTCCCTATATGGTCAACAAGGCGGAGATGATCAAGAAGATCGCCGACCTTATCAACGAAAAGAAGATCGAGGGCATTTCCTATATCAACGACGAGTCCGACCGGAACGGCATGCGTATCATCGTCATCCTGAAACACGATGCCGTGGCGAGCGTGGTGCTCAATACGCTGTATAAGAATACGCCGCTGCAAACCTCGTTCGCGGTGAACAACATCGCGCTGGTGAACGGTCGTCCGATGATGCTCAATCTGCTGGATCTGGTGCGGCATTTCGTCGAGCACCGCCACGACGTGATCGTGCGGCGCACGCGCTTCGATTTGGCCAAGGCCGAGAAGAGGCTGCATATCGTGTTGGGTCTGCTCATCGCGCAGGACAACATCGACGAGATCATCCACATCATCCGGGCAGCCAAGAACCCCGACTTGGCCAAGCAGGCCATGATGGAGCGCTTCAGTTTGAGCGACGCACAGGCTTCGGCCATTATCGAGATGCGTCTACGCGCTCTGACGGGACTCGAACACGACAAGCTGGTTGCCGAGCGCAACGAGCTGGAGGCGCAGATCGCTTATTTCAACGATGTGCTGGGCAGCCGCGAATTGCAGATGAAGATCGTCAAGGACGAATTGTTGGAGGTGAAGGCCAAGTATGGCGATGAACGGCGCTCGGAGATCGTTTACGCTTCCGAAGAGTTCAACCCGGAGGATTTCTACGCCGACGACGAGATGGTCATCACCATTTCGCACTTGGGCTATATCAAGCGTACGCCGCTGGCCGAATACCGTACCCAGAACCGGGGCGGCGTCGGTGCCAAGGGCAGCGCGACGCGCGACGAGGATTTCATCGAGCATATCTACATGGCCACGATGCACAATACGATGCTCTTCTTCACGGAGAAGGGCCGCTGCTACTGGCTCAAGGTTTACGAGATTCCCGAAGGGACGCGCTCCTCGAAAGGACGGGCGATTCAGAACGTCATCCAGATCGAGCCGGACGACAAGGTGCGTGCCTATATCAACGTGAAGCGTCTGGACGATGCGGAATACGTGAACAACAACTATATCATCATGTGTACCAAGGACGGCACGATCAAGAAGACCAAACTGGAAGCGTACTCGCGTCCCCGTCAGAACGGCGTCAATGCCATCGTGATCCGCGAGGGCGACCAGTTGATCGAGGCCAAGCTCACCAGCGGCAGTGCCGAGGTGATGATCGCGGCCCGGGAAGGCAAGGCGATCCGCTTCAACGAGAATACGGTGCGCCCGATCGGGCGTGTCGGTGCCGGTGTGCGCGGTATTTCGCTCGACGAAGGCGACGAGGTGGTCGGCATGATCTGCATCGAACCCAACAGTTCGCAGGACGTGCTGGTACTCAGCGAGAACGGTTACGGAAAGCGTACCGATCTGGACGAATACCGCATTACCAACCGCGGCGGCAAGGGTGTGAAGACGATCAATATTACGGAAAAAACCGGCAAGCTGATTTCGATCCAGGCCGTGACCGACGAGAACGACCTGATGATTATCAACCGTTCGGGGCTGACGATCCGTACGGCGGTAGATCAGATTCGCGTGGCGGGACGCGCTACGCAGGGCGTGCGTATCATCAACCTGCGTGAGGGAGATGCCATCGCTTCGGTAATTGCCGTTCCCGCCAACGAAGAGGAGGAGCCGGCGGTCCTCGATGGGGCGGGCGCTCCGGAATCCGAGTCCGAAGAGAACGTTAGTAAAGAACAATAGAAGATAATACCTATAAATTAAAAACCCCGTTCATTATGAAAAAACTTATTTTGGCCCTGGCCGCCGTTGCCTTGTTGGGAACTGCTGCCCAGGCACAGAAAATCAACAAGGAGGCCTTGTTGCAGAAGATCGAAAAGAACGAAACGGCGAGTGCCGATGCGAAGAAGGGAGCGAAAGCCGCTACCTGGCTCAATTTGGGTAAGAGCTATGTCGAGGCTATACTTGCTCCTACCAAGGACCTCTATGTCGGAGAACCCGGTTTGCAGTTGAGTTTGTCGCTGGGCGATCCGAAATCGATCGATGAGGTTACGATCAACGGCCTGTCGGTAGCTGCACAGAACTATGATTACATGACGGTTTACGTTTCGAACGGCCAGGTAATCGGCTGGAAGGAGATAGAACCCGTAAAGGAAGGTGCTATCGATAAGGCGATCGCTGCTTTGAACAAGGCTTACGAACTCGATTCCAAGCAGGGTCCGAAAGTCAAGGAGCAGCTTATGGCGATCAGCAACTACTGTTCGCAATTGGGCGATGCCTGTAATAATATCGGTGAATACAAACTCGGTTCGGAGGCTTTCGAAACCGCTTTCCGCGCGGAGATGAGTCCGGCTTGCGGTACTCCCGACGCTTCGCGCCTTTACTATGCGGGCTATCTGGCCGCTGCTGCCGGCGAGAAGGACGCTGCTGAATATGCTCGCGGCGTGGAATTGCTGAATAAGGCGCTTGAAATGGGATATACGGATGACAACGGTATGATCTATTACTACCTGTTCCATAACTATTATGGCCAGCGTGAGGCGGACCGTGCCAATGTCCTGAAAGCCAAAGACGCCCTGATGACCGGTATTACTAAATTCCCGAAGAATCAGGATATTCTCAAGAGTTTGATTATGTTGTATTCGATGGAAGAGGGATTGGGCGATTCGTCGGAGCTGGTTCCGATGCTCGACGATGCGATTGCCGGTGATCCCCAGAACATCGAACTGTGGTTCAGCCGTGCCCAGATCTTCGTTTCGTTGGAGGATTACGATGAGGCGATTGCCTCCCTGGAGAAGGCGATCGAACTGAATCCTCAGTCTTACGAAGCGCAGTTCTTTACGGGTTACTACATCATTATGAAGGCCGATGCACTGAATCAGGAGGCCAATGAGAAAGAATATACCAATGAGGGCGAGTATGAAGCTGACCAGAAGGAGATTCTTTCGATCTATTCGCAGGCTGTTCCCTATCTGGAAGTTGCCCATGAGATTATGCCGCAGAATCCCGATCCCGTACAGCTGCTCAAGACTCTTTGCTATCGTCTGCGCGACGAACCCGGCATGATGGAGAAATACGAGAAATACAACGAGCTTTACAAACAGATGTAATTCGAACGTTGGTTTCCAAATAAAGCCCGGAGCAAGACGCTCCGGGCTTTTTGTTTTTTAACCGATCACTTTGTTTACAGACACGTTTGTTCCCTGTACCGAAATGGCGGCAGCGGTGCGAAGAGGAAAGTTCCGTATAATCTTTTCGTTACTGTTGAAAAATTTATTGCAGTACGGTGTATGCAGTAGTTGAAGAGAAAGGGATCTGCCGGATGAAGAACCCCGGTTATTTGGATCGGCGGAGAGGAAGGGCCGTCCTTTGCAGGGCGAAGATACGTCGGGAAATTTATGCCGCAGCTTTTCGATAGATGAGCCGCAGGCGCCGGGTCATCAGAAGTTGCAGCGTGCCGCGCAGGAACATATAGAGCGTGAAGGCCAGCCAAAGAGCGTTGTTCCCGATGACGGGATAGAGCGAGTAGAAGATACCGAAATAGGCGACGGTCGAGAGCAGCATCGAATTGCGCATCACTTTGGTTTCGGTCGCACCCACCATGATACCGTCCATGATGAAGGGCATGGCGCTGGCCAGCGGGATGAGGATGATCCAGACGATGTAATTACCCGCCGTCGAAACGACCTGTGCTGCGTCCGGAGTTCCGGCCTTGATGAAAATGCCCAACAGGTCGCGCCACCAGATGAGGTATATGCCGACGAACAGCACCGAGATCAGTGTGCCCCAGCCCAGACAACGTCCCAGGCAGCGACGCAGCGATTGTTCGTCCCGGGCTCCGATGAAGCGTCCCGTGAGGGCTTCGGCGGCATAGGCGAAGCCGTCGTTCATGTAGGAGAAAAGGGTGAATATCTGGAGCAGAAGCGTATTGACCGTCAGCAGGATCGGGTCCTCCATACGGGCCGATGCCGCCGTGAAGAAGGTATATACGGCTACGATACAGAGCGTACGGACGATGATGTCGCGGTTGATGAGGAAAAATTTCCGCACCGGTTCCCAGTCCACCACTTCACGCCACGTAAACCGTGTGAGAATTTTGCGGTATCGCAGGATAAGCAGCAGGACAGCCAGCAGAACTCCCGTATTTTGGGCCACGACCGAGCCGTAGGCGATGCCCGTGATGCCCATGCCGTGTCCGAATACGAGCCACAGGCTCGTGGAAACGTGTACGATATTCACCGTGACGGCGATACACATCGGGATCACGGCATTCTGCATGCCTGTGTACCAGCCGTTGAATCCGAAGAGCATGATACCGGCGGGTACCGCCCAGATGCGGGCGTAGAAATAGTCGTGTACGATTTCGTTGCCGTTCATGGCCCATAGTGCCAGTCGCCCCAGAGGGTTTTGGAAGCAAATAACCAGCAGGCCGAGGATCGCTGCGACCAGGATGCCCCGGACGAGCATGTTGGTGCATTCGTGGAAATTTCCTGCACCGAAAGCCTGCGCCGTGAGTCCGCTGGTACCCATGCGCACGAAGCTGCAGTTCCAGTAGATGAAGTTGAAGATGGATACGCCGATGGCGAGTGCCCCGATCGTCGCTGCGGAGTTGTCCAGGTGTCCTGCGACGGCGGAACTCACGATACCCATAAGGGGGACCGTGATGTTGGAGATGATGTTCGGAACGGCTAATCGGAGGATTTCTCGGTTCATGTCCTGGGTTTTGATGCGCAAATATACGGCTTTTACGGGTAAGGGGAAATATTTTGGCACGGTATTTCGATCGGATTCCCGCAGGGATAATCCTCTTTTTCCGGAAAATAGCGGCTGTCGGTGCCGTTATCCCGAAAATTCGATTACCTTTGCTGCCTGCACCGGTATTTTCGGCCGGTGCGGAATGCCGGGGTTTTCCCTGTTATGCAGGGGAAATCGAGTGAAATTGCCGATTTGGGACCTGGCGTCGTAAAACGCCGTAGCGTGAGTTTTGCGGGTTCCATCGACGATTGCGATTTCCGGGAATACGACTTATTAAATTCGCAAAACTCACAGAATCGATTATGAAAGATTTCAAAAACGACTCGGATACGACGTTGGCCCGCTTCGGGCGCGATAAGCGGGCGCGTATTTCCTCTGCGGAGCGTATCGAGCGTCGCCCGCGTTTGCAGCGTGATGCCGCCGATTCG
>ERZ780128.829-NODE-829-length-11314-cov-1.885869_pt1 | contig 11314 bp, 8 predicted proteins | sample MGYA00511170_ERZ780128 | MGnify/ENA primary metagenome ERZ780128 (study PRJEB29588, sample SAMEA1970465) | human gut metagenome | biome: human gut; feature: human-associated habitat; material: faeces | place: Denmark | collected 2008/2010 ...
ACCGAAGCCACGAAAGTCTGCCCGAACACGCCGGAGTCGCCGTAACGTTCGGCCAACGCCGGATAATGCGTGTCGAACAATTTGTCGGACACACAAGCCACGGCCATCCGCTGCCCGGCATAGCTGAAGATTTTGGAGGAAGACAGCATAAGAATGTAATTGTCCGTATAGCGGGCCACCGTAGGCGGATAAGGCGCCTTCCAAGGTTGGCCCAAGTCCTGACGGAAGTCCATACAGAAATAAGCCATGTCTTCCAATACGATAACCCCGTAACGGGTGGACAATTCACCGATAATCGCCAATTCGCTGTCCTCCAGACAAATCCACGCCGGATTGTTCGGATTGGAGTAAACGATAGCCGCGATGTCGCCTTGTTTCAGATAACTCTCCAACTTCTCCCTCAACGCCTCTCCCCGATAATGGTAGATGTCGAACTGTTCCCACTTCGCCCCGATGATGCGCAACTGGGATTTCTGGATGGGAAATCCCGGATCGATAAACAGGACCTTGTCTTTTCCCGACACGCACTGTGTGGTAATGACGAACGCCCCGAACGAGGCAGCCACCGAACCGGTCGTAGGTATGCAAGCCCGTGGCGAGATGTCTATATCGACAAAAGCCTTCACGAAGCGCGAAGCCTCGCGCTTCAGTTCGGGAATCCCGTCGGCTGCAGGGTACTGCGCCCCCACTCCACGGTCTAAAGCGGCCTTCTCCGCTTCCACGCCGACACGATTGGCAGGCAGCCCCGGCGAACCTTGATCCATTCGGATGAATGGAATCCCCGTCTGTTGTTCCAGCCGGGAAGCCACCAACAGCACTTCGCCGATGGTGGCATGGGCGAGGTCGGCAATCTGCAACTCCTTTACCACAGATGCCACCAACTCTTCACTAAACACCTGATGTCCCATATCCGTTTACTTTAAGTCCGAAGCCGCATGCCCCAAATCGAAAGCCCGGCGGTTCATTTCCACTACGGCCTCCCCTTTTGTTCCGAACACACGGGCGATACTTTCACGCAACTCCTCCACCGACAGGATGTTCAGGTAACGGGCCGCGGCCCCCAACAGCATCACATTGGCACACTTCGGCATGGAATGTTCCTTGGCCAATGCGTCCACATCCACCATGACGACATGGGGCAATGCCCTCAATTCGGCCATCAAAGCCTCGTCCTCGGGATAATTGGGAATGTTTTTGAACGGGGAAGAAGAGGTAATCACCCAACCCTCCTTATTTAAATAAGGTATATATCGCAAAGCCTCCATCGGCTCCAACGAGAGAATCATGTCGGCAGTTCCTACCGCAATCAAATCGGAAGCAATCTCCCCGTCAGACAAACGTAAGTTGGACTGCACGTCACCTCCACGCTGGCTCATGCCGTGCACCTCAGCCTGTTTCAAGGTCAACCCTGCCTGCGTGGCAGCCTCACCGATGATGGTGGCAATGGAAAGGATGCCTTGTCCTCCCACGCCCGAAAGAATTATATCTTGTTTCATGCTTTCTTTTCTGCTCTTTTCTGTTTCAACTTTCTGTTCAAGGTCTGTATGCACTCCCGGCGCGGGATGATGACCGACACCCCTTTGTACTCTATTTCTTCACGAAGAATACGCGTAATCTCTTCCATGTTCTTAGGCAACGGTACCACTACGCGCACATGTTCCGGCTCCACCCCAAGCCCCAGACAAATCGCCTCGAACTTGTTCGTACCGGCAGAGTCTTTCCCGCCGGTCATCGCCGTAGTCAGATTGTCCGATATGATGACGGTAATCTGCGCCTTGTCGTTTACGGCATCCAACAACCCCGTCATGCCTGAATGGGTGAACGTGGAATCGCCGATGACAGCGATAGCCGGAAACACACCGGCGTCGGCCGCCCCTTTGGCCATCGTAATGGAAGCCCCCATGTCGAGGCAAGTGTCTATGGCACGGAAAGGCGGCAAAGCCCCTAATGTATAACAGCCGATGTCGGCAAACACGCGTGCATCGGGATATTCCTTTACCACTTCGTTCAAAGCCGTGTACACATCGCGGTGGCCGCATCCCTGGCACAAGGCAGGCGGGCGTCCCACCACATTTTTCGGTGCTTCGAAGTAACGCTCCGGCCGGTGTCCCATAGCCGCTGCCACGCTGTCCGGTGTCAGTTCCCCCGTACGCGGCAAGTCGTCCGTCAGACGACCTCGTACGGGATAGTCTGCGGAAAGCATCCCCCTCACGAGTTCTTCGGCAAAAGGCTGGCCGTCTTCCACCACCAGAATCTCACGACTGTCGGCGGCCAAGCGGCGCACCAAGTCTGCGGGCAATGGATATTGGGTGATTTTAAGAATATTGAACTTCTCCGCTGCCTCGCGTACCTCCGTCACATAGTTATATCCTATACCGCAGGCCAATATGCCCACCGGTTTCTCTCCCGAAGCCTGTTCGTAACGCGTGTAAGGAGCTTCGGCCGCAGCCTGTTCCAGACGCGGTTGCTGTTCCACCAATGCGGCATATTTCCGGCGCGAATTGGCAGGAAGGAGCACCCAACTGGCCGGATCCTTCGCACAGGGCAACGCCCTCACCTCTTCGGCTTCTTCCTTCACCGTCACGGCGGCCCGGGAATGTGCCAAACGCATCACGATACGCATCAGCACCGGCAACTTCTCCCGTTCGGAGAGTTCGAAGCCGTATTGCATCATGTCGTACGCCTCTTGTTGAGTAGACGGTTCCAAGGTCGTTATCATGGAAAACTTACCGTAGAAACGGGAGTCCTGTTCATTCTGCGAAGAGTGCATGGAAGGGTCGTCCGCCACAACCACGATCATGCCGCCGTTCACGCCCGTAATGGCAGCGTTGACAAAAGCATCTGCCGCCACGTTCAGCCCCACGTGCTTCATGCAGGCTATCACACGCGCACCGGCGTAGGATGCCCCCAAAGCCGCCTCGACGGCAGTCTTTTCGTTCGTACACCACGTGCTGTGCAGACCTCGCGCACGCGCCAACGGATGCCGTTGGATGTATTCGGTGATTTCCGTGCTCGGCGTCCCCGGATAAGCATACACTCCGCGAATGCCTGCATGGATAGCCCCGAGGGCTATGGCTTCATCACCTAATAAGAGTTTCTTTTCCATATCTGTATATCTTCTGAGTTTAAATATTCAATGTAAAATCATCGGCATCATCCAATACCGGAAATTTGCGGCGGAAATCAGCCAGGCCGTCCATATCCACCTCCACCGTCACGGCATCTACCCAGCCTTGCTCACAGGCCGCTACCGTACGTCCGTAAGGGTCTATCATCAACGTGCCGCCGCAGTACTCGCAAGACGGGTCCGTCCCCACACGGTTCACCCCCGCCACATAACACTGGTTTTCGATGGCCCTTGCCCGTAGCAAGGCCAACCAGGCTTCCACACGCGGCGTAGGCCAACTGGCCACATAAAGCGCCACGTCGTAGTCCTTCCGGTTGCGAGCCCATACGGGAAAACGCAAATCGTAGCAAATCTGGAGCAGGATTCGTACGCCCCGGAACTCCACGACCACACGTTCCCGACCGGCTGTAAAATGATGGTGCTCTCCGCCGTACGTGAACAAATGCTTTTTGTCATACGAACGGACCTCCCCGTCCGGACTTACGAAATAGAAACGATTATAATACTTGCCGTCTTCCTGTACGGCCACGCTACCGGCCACGGCACAGTCGTGCCCTGCGGCATAGCGGCGCATCCAGCGCAGCGTATCACTGTCCGCCGGTTCGGCCAGTCCTTCGGGTTGCGTACAGAACCCGGTGGAGAACATTTCGGGTAACACATATAAATCCGACCCGGGACAAGCCTCCATCGCCTGCTCGGCATTCCTCACATTAGTTTCCGGATTCCCCCATGAAATATCTTGTTGCAAAAGTGTTATTTTCATACAATTTTGATATTAGATAGGCACAAAGGTAACGAAAATAAAAGAAAGAAGCATCTTTTTCCGATAAAGTATTCAAAAAAAGTAATGAACAAACGCAGCTCCTCCGCCTTTTCATGGAAAAAGGCGGCGGAGTAGCACGTTCTTTAGGGCTATATCTTTATTCAAAACGAAGACGGTAACTCTTCCCGGCCGATGTAGGAAATACCACTGCGCCATCGGCCTCCTGCGTAAAGGCCACCTTGCCGCCTTTCGACTTCTTCACCTCGACAAGTTTGGCATCCGGCAGGTACATCCGGCATTCCTGTCCGGCAGCCGAATACACCCGGCCTTCCACCATCTTCCCGTCTTTCCACGTCACGTCGAAAGTAAATCCGCCTTTCGCCTTCAATCCTTTGAAATGCCCGTCATCCCACGCCGAAGGCAAAGCCGGCAACAGATGCACGCCCTTCACGGTGTTCTGCAACATCATCTCGGCGATACCGGCCGTGGCTCCGAAATTTCCGTCTATCTGGAACGAAGGATGGGCACAGAACAGGTTTTCATACACGCCGCCGGCATTGTCGTCCATGCTCACCACCGTCACGTCTGTAATATTTTGTGCTTGTTTCAGCAAACGGTAAGCCCGTTCTCCATCCCACAAACGTGCCCAGCAAGCCACTTTCCAAGCCCGGCTCCATCCCGTGGCACCGTCGCCCCGTGAATCCAAAGCCACTTTGGCCGCCTCGGCATAACGTTTGTCTTTCAGGTAAGAAATCTGGTCGCAGGGGTACAAGGCCATCAAATGAGACAAGTGTCGCTGATGGTCTCCTTGTTTATCCTCCTGTATGGTCCATTCCTTGATTTGCCCCCATGAACCGATATGCAAGCCGTTGTCCAAACGGGAGAATTTCTCTTTCAGCTCCGAGACGAAAGCATCGTCGACGGCCAACACATCGGCTGCTGCCAACGTTTCCTCGAACAAGGCGTACACCAACTGTTGGGCGTAGGCCACACCGTCTTCCCAAGGCCCGTGTTCGGGCGACCATTCGTTGGGAGCCACCAACCGCCCTTCTGCATTTTCCTTCAGGCGGTCGAACCAATACTGGCAAGTCACCTTCATGACGGGCCAGGCCGTGTCGCGCAAGTATTCCTTATTTAAAGTATAAGCATAATGTTGCCACAGGTGAGTGCAATACCAGGCATTGGCCGGACGGTTGATCAACCAGTCCGTATAACCGAAGATATTGTTCTGCGTGTGTACGGCCCATCCGCGGCAATTCTCTTTCCGTGCCACTTGTTGCCACGAGCCTCCGTCCTTCAAAGCTTCGGTAGACACGTAGGTGATGAACGGGGCATAGCATTCCGAAAGATTGGTCACTTCGGCAGGCCAATAATTCATCTGCACGTTGATATTGCTATGGTAGTCGCACTCCCATGCAGGATTGTTCACGTTGTTCCACAACCCCTGCAGGTTGCTGGGCAACTGGCCTCCGCGCGAAGAGCCGAGCATGAGGTAACGCCCATATTGGAAATAGAGCATGTCGAGGTAAGCATTGTCTTTATGCCCACGCACAAGCACGTCTGTCGTGTAGTCCGGCTGCTCCGCATCCAAGTCCAACTCCACACGGGCAAAGAGAGGTTGGTAATCCGCCAGATGCGCTGCTTTCAACTTCTTGTAAGACTTCCGTGCAGCCTTGTCCATCCGAGCCGATACCCGTCGGTGTATCTCGTCCGCATCTCCACGCGTATACGTCGGCGAAGCCAGGTCGAAATTGGTCGCACCGGTCAGCACGACCGTCACCGCATCCGCCCCTTTCACCTCCAACCGGTCGGATTTCGTCTCCACCATGCCGCCGTCGGCCTGCAAGAGAGCCTGTGCCTCGTAGGACAACAAATCCAACGTGCCTTTGATGGTCATCGTATGGCCGTCCACCCGGGTCATCCCTTGCCGTCCGTCTTGCATCCGCAGGGAGAAGTTCAGTTTGCCTTTATGTCCGGGCGTCGTCAGCCGCACCACAATCACGCTGTCCGGATTGCTGGCAAAATATTCGCGCAGGTAGTCTACTCCGTCAATCGTATAAGACACACGCCCTATGGCATCGTCCAAAGAAAGTTCCCGACGGTAGTTGGTGCAAGTTTCCGGCGTATCGAACTCGAAAAACAAGTCGCCCATGTTCTGGTATGCCCCACGCCGGGTCGTACTGCCGGCCCACAACGTCTTGTCGTTGAACTGCAACTGTTCCTTGGCCACACCCCCGAAGAACATAGCCCCGATTCCCCCGTTACCGACCGGCAAGGCCGATGTCATCCACACCTTGGCCGGCTCGTCATACCACAGTTTCATCGGCACGCGTTCCGCATCCGCCGCCACTGCGTACAAGCAAGCGGCCAGACCTAAAAAGCATTTTCCCACTCTCATTTTCGTGTTTATTTTCTTTTGTTCTTATATTTAATGTAATGAAGTACAAAATTAACGATTCCATACTTCACACAGTAGAACAAACCCGTCAAAAAATAGGAGAATATCGATAAAACGGCTTCCACTACCGCCTAAGCCATGCTTCATGCGAAAAAATATCCCATCGCAAATATTTTGCAATCTTTCCCAAAAACATACTCCCTTTCCCGGATATTTTGACTATTTTTGGAGCATTGCAACAAACCATGCGTAACGAGACATGAAAGACCGGATAAAAATAATCGTAGGCGACATCACGCAACTGCAAGTGGATGCCATAGTAAACGCTGCGAACTGTTCCCTGTTGGGAGGCGGGGGCGTGGACGGAGCCATACACCGCGCTGCGGGCAAAGAATTGTTGGAGGAATGCCGCACGCTGGGCGGATGCCGGACCGGCGAGAGCAAGATGACCGGAGCGTACAGACTGCCCTGCAAGAAAATCATCCATACCGTCGGACCCGTATGGCACGGCGGAGGGCACCACGAGGCCGAGTTACTGGCATCCTGCTACGCCACCGCCTTGCAAATGGCCGAGACCCACCACCTGAAAAGCATCGCCTTCCCTTGCATCAGCACCGGCGTGTACGGTTATCCGCACGCTGCTGCCGCAAAAATAGCCTGGGATACCGTCAAAAGCCACATACGGGATGGGAAATATGAAGGTGATGTCGTCCTCTGTTGCTTCCGGGAAGAGGACGCGGAAATCTATCGCAAACTCATGCAAGGAGACGAAATATGAAAAGTTTTAAACCTCAACCGTGGCTGTTGCCACAACCCGTGCTGATTATCGGCACTTACGACGAACAAGGACGACCCAACGCCATGAACGCGGCCTGGGGCGGACAATGGGACATGAAAGAAATCATGATTTCAATGGGCAAGCATGCCACCACCGAAAACCTGAACCGCCAAGGGGACTTCACAGTGGCCTTTGCCACCCAAGCCACTATGACGGCGGCTGACTACGTGGGCATCGTCAGCGCAAAGAACAACCCGCAAAAGATAGAAAAAACGGGATGGACGGCCGTACGGTCGGAAAACGTCGACGCTCCGGTCTTCACCGACTTCCCGATGACGTTTGAATGCCGGATTAAAGAAAAAATACATGAATCGGACACCGGATATTACATCGTCGCGGAGGTCGTGAACATCCTCGCCGATGAAAGATACCTCGCCGACGACGGCAAACCGGACATGGAGAAGATGGGGCTGATTGTCTTCGACCCCGTCCACCATAACTATGCCGGTCTCGGCCAAGCCGTAGGAAAAGCCTTCTCCGACGGTAAGAAACTGAAATAGGATAAGTGTCAAATCGACAGCCCCACCCTTCCGAGAATGCTTTATTCGGACACGGAACGGGACTTCAACGAAAAAAAACGACTCTCGCCTGCCGGTGTTTTAGCATAATGAAAGTCCGGCAGGCTTTTTCTATTCCACCGCGTCACACGGAAGACCACAATACAAGGTTATTTCTTTCCTTCCTGTCAACAAAAACAAGCATCAGGTTTCTTTCTGCATGAAAATTTCGCAGGCAAAAAACCACCAAACAGACGAAAAAGAGATACTTAAAGCACGTTCTGGCTCCGTCTGGCTCCGTAAAATCCGGCCACATGAGGAGAACCCAGGATTTTCATGCGGAAGAAAATTTTGCATACTGCTCCAAACGAAAAATTGCTTGGCTGAAAGCGATTCCGGTTTATGCGGTTTTTATGCATTAGGAATACCGGAAGCCGTATAAATATACACCGTTTTGTATATCCGTACGTCTAAACTCCTTCTTTTCACAACCGCCATCCGCTTCGTTTTTTGACGTTTTGTTATCCAAAAACCACTTGATCCTGTTTTTCTAAGGTAAACTCGTTTCATTTAAGAAAAACGAATCTCCCCGTACGGACGCCATTACACATCCGTACGGGGAGACCTTCATAAAAAAATTACCGCAACTCCAATGCCACAATACTCATCGGCGGCATCTTCACAGCCAACTTGCCGTTTTTCAGTTTTGCCCCCTTGAAGTCCGCAGGCTTCACCACATCGGGCTGCTCAAAGGTGTTCTTGTCTGTGATGGCCTTACAGGTCAATATGCGTCCCGCAATGGATTTCATGCCCAAGCCTGACAAATCGACAGTGACTTCGTTGGAGTTCTCCAAATCCACGTTGGACAGCGAAATATGCACCGCACCGTCCTGCGCCTTGGAAGCCGTGGCACCGAGCATAGGCAGCGTGCGCTGCTCGCCGTCCTGTCCCATGCGTGCACGCACTTGCTTGTTCTCGCACTGCACCTCTATCGGCAAGTAAGTAGCGTCCTGATGCACGTTGTACATCTGGAATACATAATAGGAAGGCGTCAGCACCATCTTATCGTCCTTTGTCAGAATCATGCTTTGTAACACATTGGCTATCTGCGCGATATTGGCCATCTTGATACGGTCGGTGTACTTGTGGAACACGTTCAGCGAAAGGGCTGCCACGAAAGCATCGCGCATGGTGTTCTGCTGATACAAGTGCCCACGGATGGTACCGGGTTCTTCATCCCACCATGTTCCCCACTCGTCCACCATCAGAGCCACGCGCTTTTTAGGGTCATACTTGTCCATGACGGCCGAATGTTCCTTGATGCAGTTCTCGATATCAAGGCACTTGCCCATCGTCCAATAATAATCTTCCGGAGTGAAGTCCGTAGCCGAACCTTTGCTACCCGACCATCCGGCCACGGTATAATAATGGAGCGAAAGGCCGTCCATCTGGTTACGCGCCTGCTTCATCATCGTTTCCGTCCAATGCAAATCGTATTCCCCCGACCCGCTGGCTATCTTGAATAAACGGTTCCCGTCGTAATTGCGACAGTAAGTCTGATAGCGGCGATACAGGTCGGCATAATATTCCGGACGCATGTTACCACCGCATCCCCAACTTTCATTGCCCACACCGATGTATTTCACACGCCACGGCTTCTCGCGACCGTTCTGCTTACGTAACTTGGCCATCGGGCCGTCCTCGGCCGTCATGTATTCCACCCACTGCGCCGTCTCCTGCACCGTGCCGCTCCCCACATTCATGGACACATACGGCTCGCACTCCAACAACTCGCACAGGTTCAGAAACTCGTGTGTACCGAAACTGTTGTCCTCTACGGTTCCGCCCCAGTTGTTGTTCACCATGCGCGGACGGTTCTCTTTGGGACCGATACCGTCCATCCAATGATATTCATCGGCAAAACACCCCCCCGGCCAACGAAGCACCGGCACTTTCAAGTCTTTCAATGCCTGAAGCACATCATTACGATAGCCTTGGGTATTGGGAATTTTAGAATCCTCACCTACCCACAAGCCTCCATAGATACAGGTTCCCAAATGCTCTGCAAATTGCCCGTAAATATGTTTACTGATGATTTCTTTCCCTTGCTCGGGATGTACATTGATAGTCGCTTTCTGTTGGGCAAATACCGGCATTGCAGCGAACAATGCCAAGCCCATAAGTGCATTTTTCATGATTAAAAATAAAATAATTAATATACTATTTTGCGTTCTCGTTTTTTGTTTGGTCAAATTTACACATTTTACATCAACCGGATAGTGGACAAAATTGTATTTTTAGGGGTACAAAATCGTCAAAAGTAGAAAAGAAACGGATATTTGCCTATATTTGCATACAAAAAAGCCCGATAGACTAAAATGAATAAAAAGAAGCGTACTATTGTATGGATTGTTATCCTTATCATTATCCTGATAGGAGCAGGCGGTGCAGGAAGTATATATTACTATTTCTTTGCCAAACAATTCCAACTTACAAAAACCACCTATATTTATATAGACAGAGATGATAACCTGGATTCTGTATACCATAAAATAATCCGGAACGGACATCCTAAAAGTATGTTCGGTTTTCAATATCTGGCAGAAAAAGAGAAGTATGGCGACAATATACGGACAGGACGTTACGCTCTCAATCCATCGGACAATATGCGCTACCTCTTCCGACGTCTTTCCATGGGATACCAGACTCCCATTAATCTGACTGTACCCAGTGTACGCACCGTGGACAGATTAGTGCGGGCCGTTTCGCGCCAGCTCATGATTGATTCTCTGGATATTGCCAAATTAATTTCCGACAGTGCTTATTGTGCACAAATGGGATATACCCAAGAGACACTACCCTCCCTTTTTATTCCTAACACTTACGAGGTTTATTGGAATATGAGTGCTGACGCTTTCATGAAACGAATGCAAAAAGAACATGCTGCCTTTTGGAATAATGACAGGCTGAAAAAGGCTCAACATATCGGACTTACTCCTGAAGAAGTGTCCACCCTGGCCTCTATCGTGGAAGAAGAAACGGCCAATGGTCCCGAAAAGCCCATGGTCGCAGGACTTTATATTAACAGATTGAATAAAGGGATGTTGTTGCAAGCAGACCCGACGGTAAAATTTGGTTTACAGGAATTCGGACTGAAACGCATTCTTTTCAAACATCTGGAAGTGGATTCTCCTTATAATACCTACAAACATGCAGGTTTACCTCCGGGACCTATCCGAATCCCATCCATCCAAGGATTGGAAAGCGTACTGAACTATACACAGCATAATTATATTTATATGTGTGCCAAAGAAGATTTCTCAGGCACTCATAATTTCGCTGTCACAGCAGCCCAGCATCAAGCTAATGCAAGACGCTATCAACAAGCGTTAAACCGGCGAAAAATAAAATAAAAGGAGCGGACTATAGGTCCGCCCTCCCAATGGATTATTTAATGTGTATCTATAAATCTTTCAGCAACCTTCCTTTGTATTGTCCTTTTTTATTACCCTGATCATTGAGCCGACAGTCCTTTCGAATTTTCAATATTTGTATCATTCTGGATACACATGTTCTATATCTAGTAGCAGTATATCTATAATAGCACTTTTTCTTGTATAAGTCAACATATAAAATGCGATATGCAAATATAGAATATGTAGAATTAAATCCAAAGAATTCGTATAAATTT